>Ga0315904_10003036_pt1 | contig 25230 bp, 32 predicted proteins | sample LakEriMetagenome_6_FD_203529 | JGI IMG/M metagenome (GOLD analysis project Ga0315904, IMG submission 203529) | Freshwater fungal communities from buoy surface, Lake Erie, Ohio, United States - Buoy 12 MA120 | ecosystem: Environmental > Aquatic > Freshwater > Lake | place: USA: Lake Erie, Ohio... | reverse complement strand
GGCATTCGCGCCATCTGGGCCATCTTGCCTTTTGTCTGTGATGCAAGTGCAGTAGTAAGGGGCTGTCAATCGGTTTATTTTTGTGTTAATAACGAACGATTAGGCGGTCAGTCCGCTTGGGGAATATAATGGCGACAACTACCACAACTGCTCAGCAACTCAATCCTTTCATTCAGGATATTCTGGCGCGTAACTATGGAGCCGCACAGCAAGTCGCGGCTATCCCTTATCAGGCATATCAAGGGCCGCGTGTTGCAGGCTTCCGCCCCGCTGAAGAGCAGGCGTTTCAGACCGCGATCAACGCTGCAACCCAGCAAGTTGGGATGCCGCAACTTCAGCAAGCCACCCAAGTTGCTGAGCGTGCTGCCGGATATACGCCACAGCAGTTTCAGCAAGATGTCTCCGGCTTTATGTCGCCGTTCCAGACCAACGTCATCGACGCCACGATGGCTCGATTGGCACAGAACCGCGCCGAGCGTGACGCTGCAACCAAGGCCCAGATGGCCTCATCGCGTGCATTCGGTAACGAACGTCGTGGTGTTTACGAAGCGCAGCTTGCAGGCCAAGAGGATTTGAATACGGCTCAAACGCTGGCGAACCTGTATAATCAGGGATACACGCAAGCCGCTGGGTTTGCACAGGGTCTGCCAGCACAGCAGCTTGCGGGTGCACAAGCCTTGTCTGGCTTCGGCCAACAGGCGCTTGGCAATCAGCAGGCGTATGCAGCGATGCTTCAGGGTACAGGTCAAGCGCAGCGCGGCATGGCTCAGCAGAACCTTGATCTGGCCTACAAGGACTTCCTCGAACAGCGCGGCTTCCCGCAACAGCAGCTTCAGACTTTGCTCATGGGTTCGCAGGGTCTTCCGTCGCCAATGACGCAAACGACAACTCAGCCCGGCCAGTCAACGCTCGGCCAAGTTGGAACGGCTGCGTCCGCGATTGGTACTATTCTCGATCTGTTTGCTAAGAAGGGCTAACTAGATGGCGCTCCCAATGGACAACTTGATGCGTTTGCTGGTTCCAAACCGCACTCCTCCCAGTGGCTCGGCTATGCCTACTATTGCTACGGCGGGGGCTATGCCTCAGATCGCACCAGCCGCACAGGCACAGCCGCAGCTTTCGCCAACGGCAAAGTACATTGCAGATATGCAGGCTCTCATGGGCGGTGGCATTGGCCGCCTGTCAACCGGCGAAAAGATTAGTGCGCTTGGCCAAGTACTTCAGGCTGCGGGTAGCCGTGGCGCTGCTGATCCGGCTGCTGTTCTTCAGAACGTGCGCCAACAGCAGATGCAAAAGCTGAACACGCAATACCAGATTGCGCAGTTGCAGCAGAAGACGCAGCAAGAGCAACAGCAAAAAGCATTTATCAAACAATACGCATCGTCTTTGCCAGAGGGCCAGCGCGGCGTTCTTGAGAATGCAGACCCCGCAGAAGCATTTAAGCTGGTGCAGACAGAAGCGTTCCGTCCGAAACAAGTGTTCAACCGTGACCGCGATCCGGCAACGGGCAATGTGCGACTGACATTTGGCGACGGTTCGTCTGTCGTTACAGATCAGAAGATGCCATCCAAGACACGCGAGATTGACGTTGGCAACGCGGTTGAAATCCGTGACGAAGATACGAACGCACTTGTTATCTCGATACCGAAACAGATGACAGCCTATCAAGCCAGCAGTCTTGCGCTTGACCAGAAACGCTTTGCCCGCGGTGACGGCCGAGGTGACGGTGGAAGCGCGCCGTCGTATCAGTTCCGCGAAGTTGAAGGTGGCGAAATTCTTGGGTTCGATCCTAAAAATCCAGCACGGCAGGTTAGGACTGGCCAAAGAGCGCCAGCATCCGCCAACATCTTTAGCGGTATTCTTACGCCAAAAACCGACACACGAGTTTTTAAATAATAGGAATTTAAATGGCTGAAGTGAAGCCAAAAGGCGCACCAGTATTTCTGGAAATTCCTGCCACTGGGGAGACGATCACTCTTCCCGGCGTAACGTCGCTTAGCAATGACGACGAACTTAAAGCTGCGGCCGATGCTTGGATTGCAAAGAATTATAAAGGCCCCATACTTGCAGCGCCGAATATCGTGCGTGCGCCAGCAGTACCTTTTGACCAAGTACAAGGCGTTGCACCGGGCGAAGAGATTAGAGTTACTGCTAACCGGCAACCGGAACTAACCGCGTATACCCCGACTACAATTACGGGGGGCCTCTACGATAAACTAGCTTCCGGTGTTGCGACTGTAGCTGATCTGCTTCCCGGTTTCGATGAACGCGACGCTGCCCTGTACGGCCAAGATGTAGTCCGAAATCTCAAAACCTTTACCGAAGGTCTACTCGGCGTTGAAGAAACCGAACGTGCTATCGGTGACGTTTTAGTAGGTCGCGGAACAGGTACGGATTATTTAATCGCGGGGGCTACCGCTCTTCCGTTTGTGGCTAAACCACTTCAGGCCGTTGCCACTCGTGTCGCGCCAGCATTTAACGCGGCTGCTAGCCGCTTTGCTACCGGCCCCGGCGCAGTTGCAGAGGAAGTTGCGGCTGCGGTTCCGGAGACTGCGCTCACCCCAGAGATGGCCGCAGTCGCCACGCCTGTTACTCCCGCCCCTGTTGTGCCTCGTACTCGTATGCCCGAAGAACAGGGCATCGCGGGTATTGAAGCGTTAGGCGAAAAAGGCCAGACGCGGCCTATCGCTACACAAGAAGTAACAGACAAAGTTTTGCGCTTTGAGACTGACTACCTCAAAGAGACGGGCCTGTCTCGGCCAGAAAAACTTCCACTTAAAGATTTCTTCTTCATGCACTTCAACGCGGGTACGCTTCCTATGGAGCGCACCCTTGAACTTGCGAAGCAGGCTGGGATTGATCCTGAAGATTTGACGGACTTCGTGGCTGGTTCGCAGCAAACGGCAACCGAAGCGGCGCGTGTTCTTCGCGCCCGCATGGTGATGAGTAGGTATATCCCGAAAGAAGCGGCGGATGTCGCGCAAGCTGGCGTAAAAACGCCGGATGAACTTAGCTTGTGGAAGCGCACGACCGACGCAACGCGTGGCCTCATGGTATCGCAGCTTGCGACGACCATGCGCAACACAATCGGTTCCGTTGCGCGCCTCCCAATCGACATGGCTACTTCACTCACATCGACCGCAATCAACGCAGCTACAAACCCATTTCGGAACGACCCGGTTGGGACGCGTGCGATGGATGCATTTGCTGTTCTTACTGATCGGTTCCAACCCGCACGCAATAAGCAGTTCTACGAACAGCTTCGCACATACTACCCAAAGACTGTTAAAGACCTAAACGCCACATACGCGGCGGATGTTGCAGGGGGTGTGGCTAAAGACAAGTTTGGTAAAGTCGAGAAAGTCGTTAACACCCTTAACTTGGTGAACCGAGTTACCGAAACAACAACACGCAACATGATGTTCCCGGTTTATCTACGCCGGGAACTAACCCGTCGTAACATGAACATCGACGATATTGTAGACACGCAACGTCTCGACGAAATTCCGCAAGACGCCATTGACGCGGCGCTTCGGGAGACGATGGACTTTACCTACGGGGCCGCGCCAAAAACTGATCACGCTATGGGTAAAGTTGCGGATGGCTTTATCCGTACAGTCGAGGCACTTGGCCCAGCAGGTGTGACCATTGCGCCGTTCCCGCGGTTTATGGTTTCTGCTCTGCGTTTTCAGGCCGAGTATAACCCACTGGGTGTGATGCGTCTTGTATCGCAAAAGAACCGCGACGCTATGCGTGCCGGTGATCCTGAAGTTTTGTCCAAGGCTATCGTTGGTTCTGGCTTGTTTGGCGCAGCGTATCTGTTCCGTGACAGCGACGCAGCCGGTGAGAAGTGGAGCGAAGCCAAGTTGCCGGATGGCCGTGTTATTGACATGAAGGCATACTTCCCAATCCCGCAGTACCTTCTCGTCGCGGACCTTGTTAAGCGGTACAATGATGGCAAACTAAACGGCCAAACGCTTGACCAAGCAATCGACGCTAAAGAAATTTTCCAAGCGATAACTGGCTCTCAGTTTCGAGCGGGTACTGGCTTGTATGTTGTCGATGAGTTTATCAAAGACCTTACCGACGCAGGTTCAGACTCCAAGAAATATCTGGATATTATCGGTAAGTTTGCCGCTGATTACGGCGCGGCCATCTTCACCCCGATGCAGACGCTTAAAGATTTTTACGCCCAGTACAATCCAGAAGAAGCCATTTACCGGGATACAAAGGACAGCTTTCTTGGGACACTAACCCGACCAATTCCGGGTGCACAAACTGCTCTCGATATTCCCGTAGCAGAAAGCCCGACACGCGAAGGTCCGATGACCACGGATAACCCAGCACTGCGTCAGCTTCTCGGCGTTACACTCCGCCCGGCTAAGAACATTGTCGAAAGCGAGTTGGATCGTCTGGGTATCGCGCCCTATAAAATGGGGTCAAATACTGGGGATGTTGACACCGACCGTCTTGTTAACCGCGATCTAGGTATCATCGCCGAGCGCGGGATTGCACCGTTGTTGCAGTCTCCTGAGTATCAAAGCCTCGATAACGTCGGCAAGTCCGCAGCAATTAAAGAACTTTATTCTAGAGCGCGTGAAGCTGCCAACGCTAAATTCACCGCAGAAAATCCCGAACTTGCTATTCTGAAGCGGTACAAATCCATGAAACGCGAAGAGCGGATTGTGATAGGCCAACAAGTGCAAGCCCGCACCGGCATGAGCGCGCCCGAACTTCTTCGCCAGTTGAGCAAGGCTCCCCTTATGAAGAGCCAAGAACAGTTTGATGCGTTGCCCGACGGCGCGAAGTATACCGATCCCGGCGACTATAAGGTGTATACGAAAGGCGAGTAATGGCCAAGAAGACTAGCGTTAAAGATATGTCATGGCGTCCACAGCCAAAGTCCAAACGTCGCCACAAACCCGACGGGCTTCGCCATCGTAAGTCTTTGGGGCCACGCAGTCACTTGCGAACTAGCTTCTAATACTATACACATCGCCCATGAAAATATGGGGCGTAGACGTTGGAGCGTTCGGGGCGGTAGCTATTCTGGATAAGGATAGTCGAGAACTTGTCATCATCGACATGCCTACCTTAAAGGTCAAGCGCGGGCCGCGTGTCGTCAATCAGGTTGATGCACACATGCTGGCCGATAGCCTGCGCCCGCACATGACTGGCGAGATCAAAGCCCTTATCGAGAAGGTTCACGCCATGCCGGGCCAAGGTGTGTCGTCGATGTTCAGCTTCGGCCGAGCAGCGGGTATCGTCGAAGGCGTGCTTGCTGGCCTGTCTGTATCTTTTGAGTTGATACCGCCTGCGACTTGGATTAAGTCTATGCGCACGTTCGGAGGGAAGGACGGTAGTCGGCAGCGGGCACAAGAGTTGTTCCCGGATTACGCTCATCTCTTCGCACGAAAAAAGGATGACGGCCGGGCCGAAGCTGCGCTTATCGCTTGCTACGCCGCCGAGAGGGAAGACGATGAACCATCTATTCGATTACCAAAAGGTCGGCGCAGACTTTCTCTGTAAGAACCCCGCCGCGTTCCTTGCCGATGAGCAGGGCCTTGGCAAAACACTTCAAGTTATCGCAGCGTGTGATACACTCGGCCTGACAAAGGTCGTCGTGATCTGCCCCGCCATCGCCAAGATTAACTGGCGTCGTGAGTTCGAGCGATGGGGGACCGTCGAGCGCGAAGTCAAAGTCTTTAGCTATGATAAAATCACACAGTCGAAGGAGGTCCGCAATGAGATTGCCAAGTTTGAGCCAGACGTTCTCGTTCTAGACGAGGCACATTTTTTGAAGAACCGCCAAGCAAAGCGAACAAAATATATCTATGGTCCGTATTGTCGCGGCGACGGTCTTGTTCGTTTTGCGGATCGTGTTTGGCTTCTCAGCGGCACACCAATTCCGAACAACGTCAGTGATTTTTGGTCACACTTGAAGGCGATTTGGCAGTATCCTCTGAACTTCGCCGAATACACAACGTATTTCTGCAAGACATGGAGCGGCCAGTTCGGTCTTCAAATCCTTGGCAACAAGGCCGAACGCATGGAAGAGTTTAAGACCGTGCTGAAAGCAATCATGCTGCGCCGCAAGGGTGAGGTTGTGTTGAAGGATTTACCCCCGATCTGGTGGCAATCCGCACCCGTCGAGATAGATAACTGGAGCGACAGGAAACACATCGACGACCCACGCCAAGCCGAAGCGGTCGATATGATCCTCGCGCATTCGCTGACTAATCAGGACTTAGCTGCGGAGATCGAGAGCATCGCCCCGCATATCGCGTCATTAAGACGGCTAACAGGTGTGGCCAAGGCAGCGCCCATCGCCGCACAGATAGCGGGCGAATTGGCTGATGATGCCTACGACAAGATAGTCATCTTCGCCTACCACACCGACGCGATACAGACGCTTTACGATAGGCTGAAAGACTTCAACCCTGTGGTAGTCGCAGGCGGTATGCCAACAGCCGACCGTCAAGCGGCGATTGACAACTTCCAGACCGACCCGAAGGTGCGGGTATTCATCGGCCAGATCACCGCATGTTCTACGGCGATTACGCTGACAGCCGCAAGTCAGGTGGCGTTTGTCGAGATGGACTGGGTTCCGGCGGTGAACGCACAGGCGGCTAAGCGTTGCCATCGCATCGGCCAGACAAAGCCCGTCATCGTGCGGACGTTTGGCCTTGTCAATTCTGTCGATGAGATTGTAGCTAAGACCTTAGCCAAGAAAGCCCAGATGATCTCTGAGGCTTTAGATTGATAGGGGCGGCTTTAACGTACCGAAGTAAGCGCCCGGGAAAGCCCAGACCTACCGCCCCTACCTAGAAAAGCCGGGGCGACTTCCAAACTCCCCGGCCCTTCCATTTCACTTAAAGCAAATCGTCAAGGTCCGAGATGTCTGCGGACGGACGCTCCGTCGCAGTGAACTCGTCCGCAGCGGACAGACGGCCATCCATACGAGGACCGTCCGCCACCTTCTGAAGATTGCCGAGAGAGAACGCAACACCGTTGTTGCCGTTCACGCTGTACGCATAAGCGCGCAGCGAGGCACGGACCTTCGCACCGGGGTAGATTTCTTTAGGGTCTGTAATCGGAGCGGGCTTGCCGTTCTCGCCAGCAAACTTGCTGACAACACCGGGGGCCTGCTTCGACTTGACGTTCATGAAGATCGAGCCTTCTGGATAGCCCTTCTCTTCGCCGTCGTTGCGGAAAGGCATACGGATTTTGCCGCCTTCCATCAACGATTTAGTCTTGTCTCCCCACTTCTCCTTGGCCACAGCAGCGGCCGTTGCCTTGAGTTCGGACATGTCAGTGCCGTCAGGGAATACAAGGCAGCAAGAATATACTGGCTCGCTTGCACCCGGAGGTGTCTGTGGTTCGAACACATGCGGATAAGAGATGATTGCTTCTGGTGTAATAACTTTTGACATCGGTGTTTCCTTATTCAACGGTGAAATCGTCTGCGGCCAACGAGGCTACAGCCGGACGGTTATCTGTATCAGCGACCATTGATGTGCCGGATGATACAGCTATGACGAGCGATGCGGGTAAGTTCTTCTTACCCACAACACGCTCGATCTGCGGTGGCGACTTCAACTTCTTTTCGTAGATGTCGTCGTCATCGAGACCTTCTTGTGTGGCCCAAGCCACAAACTCTTCTTCAACACGCCAGCGGCGGGTCGGTCGTTTCTCAACCAGCTTGTAGCCGGGAAGACCGCCACCAGTTTCCAACAAGCTATTAGCGTGGCGGCGTAGAGATTTAATCCACTCTTCGATCAGCGGAACCCTTTGCAGATAGTCCGCGACTTCCTGTGGGGTTAGGTCGTTGACGGTTCGTACTGTACCGAACTCGTCTTGTGCGACTTCAAGGGCGTTGTTGCGCAGGGCCGAACAAGTCCCCGCTGCCAGACAAAACTTGCAATGATCGCCAGAGATGCGTGGTGCGTCCGGCTTCAACGACGCATACGCTGCGTCAATAAGTTCTGTGCCGAAGTCCATAATATCGTCACGGCTGTAGCTGTATTCCCGCACAGGCCCATCGGGGTGCATGGCGCGTGGCTGTACCACAACCGTCACAACCTTGTTGACCGGAGCCTTCTCGCCAATCTCTAATATGCCACCGAGCGCATAATATTTAAGCTGCTCGTTGTCCGCGACTTCGACTGCTACACCTTGGCCGTGCTTATAGTCGATGACGTACAGCGTTCCGCTCTCTTTGCCGTAGATGATGCAGTCGGCCGTGCCGAACATCGGCATGGGCGGATCAAGTTTATCTAGGCTGAAGCGTTTCTCATAGCGGCAGATGCTTGGTTCCGATGCGGCCACATCTCGAATGTAGTCGATGTAGACCTGCACCGCACGCGCCATGTTGTCGTCAACCTTGTGGCCGTTATGCTCTTGGCCAATGAAGGCGAAGGCATCTTCATGTCCATTGACCAAGCAGAACTCACCCAGTTCGTGCGCAGCCGTACCAAGTTCGGCGTAAGGTGAACTCTCGTTAGGGAACGGAGCCTCGGCGTTGAGTGAGCCGGGGCAATTGATGCGGCGCTTCGCATTGGACGCGCCAAACTTTGCGTGTGCTGTCATTTGCGGTATCTCTTCCCTTCCTTACCCTCAGCATTTATCGGGCAGCCTTCCGCCCATGCCGGAACTCGTGTCATAATGTCAATCATTTCGTCAAGCGAACCAAAATTATCTGGCACTTCGCAGATGATTTCATCGTGGACGGACAGGATGACATTGTAGCCCTTGACTTCCAACGCCATCATGGCCGTGGCCATCATGTCGCGGGCGGTTGCTTGCACCACGTTCTCCGTCAATAGGCCACCCCAGATAATCTGGGATACCCACTGACGCGTCACACTATTCAGCGTATCGACTTGGGCTGTGTCGCGCATTGCGCCCCAAGGTGTCTCTCGCTGAATGATGCGCGGATTGTGGTAAGTAAGCGACCGCCCGCTAGGTAGTAGAAGCGGGACCGTCCCAACACGGCCCGCCCCCTTCACCATCTCTACAAAGTCTTGTTCAACATCGCGCCAGTATTGCGCAATCTTATTGTTCTTCTCACGGTAGACGGACACAATGCGCTTGGCTTCGTCCTCGTCTACCTTGATGCCCATGCTGGCGCACTGCTCGGCGAAGCGTTTGCCGCCCATGCCATAGCCGCAGCCTAGTGTGGCCATTTTACCAATTTGTCGTTGATTATCAGTTACTTGCTCTGGCGGTGTGTTGTAGATGGCGGACGCCATTTCTCTGTACACGTCTCCGCCATTTCGGAACGTCTCAACGAGATCGTGCTGTCCCGCTACCCACGCAAGGACGCGGGCTTCAATCGCTGAGTAGTCGGCGAACATAAGTCGGTGGCCTTCGTCGGCTACCAACATCGAACGCAACAGGTCAGACGCCAGAACTGTTCCCGCCCCATGTTCCGAGACATCCTCATCCGCTTTTAGTTTGGCGATGATATCGTCCAACTCGTCTTGTTTCTTTTGCGGACGTGGGAAGTTCTGCGGCTGCACCAACCTGCCCGACCAGCGGCCAGTTGCTGCGCCGTGATAGACAAGAAGGCCACGCATCCGTCCGTCCGCGTTGACCGCGTGCAGCATCGCGTCATACTTGGCCGTGCTGGACTTGGCTCCGTTCTGCCGGAGTTTCAGAACCTCGCGGATAACAGGGTGCATCCGGTCAAAGGATAACAGCCGACCAACGGTCTGCTTGTCAACGGACTTGGCTTGAATGCCATGCGCGTTGAGCCACGCTGTCAGTTCCATAGCGTTTGTTGCGGCTTTGACTTGCCCCTTAGTGAGGCGCTGTATCTCCGCATCAATTTCTACGCGGGCATTCTCAGCCAGTGCCTTGACGCGGTTCACAAGGTCAACGTCGAGGGCCACGCCTCGGTCGTTGATGCGCTGATCAAGTTGATAAAGACGACGCTCCGCGTCCGGCATCGCGTGCAGTGTCTCGGCGACGGACAGTTCCGTTCGTACATCTTGGCGACAGTACGCTATTAGCGTATCGAGTTTATCCTTCGTGTCCCACCATGTGTAGCTGCCGTCGGCGTTCACCTTACGCGGCCGTGCCATCCGGAGCATAAGGGCCGCGCCAGTCTTGTCCTTCTGTTCTTCAACGCCAAGGACCGCAGCCGCTTGGCCTAGTGAACGAGGCAGACCCATCGCGCTGGCCTGCGCCATCGTGCAGCGCCATTGCTTAATGTTGGTGCGGGGCCATTGATAACGGCCGACCATGATCTCGTTCCAGATCGTGCGTTCGAACTGACTATTCCACGCCGAGAGCAATCCGCCCGCCATAATCCAATCTTCAAGATAGGTATCTCGTTCATCGCCCGGCTGCCATACCAGCACGTCGTCAGACCACGGAGCCTTGTATGCCATGCACCAGATGTCGGTTGATGGGTCAGCGGCGTACTTATAGACGCCTGTCTTGCGGAGATCGACGGCGCTGCGCGTCTCGAAGTCGATGCTAACTACCATGCTCTTCCCTCTTTTTTGTCGGTATCACGTTTGCTTTCCCTATAGCTGGCACAAAACGCATAGCGCCGTCAACTAAAAAAAGTTCTTGCGTTCGATATTCAAACTGTGCCACCCAAGAGAGATAGCAAAGAAGTAAGGGAGATCATGGACAATAGTTTTACCCCGTGGCGGTCGGAAGAGGACGCCATACTCATAGAACTTTACGAGAATAAGCTGACGCACGCGCAGATTGCGCAGGCGCTCGGCCGTTCAATCGACGCGATTGATGGTCGGCGTAGAAAGCTAGGGCTAAAGCGTGGCGTCGTCATACGCAGGATGCCACCGCCGGATGACTTAATAGAACTGGCGAAGACCATGAACCAGACGCAACTCGTTAAGCACTACGGTCGTGCTAGGTCGGTGGTTTCCCGTTGGATGGAGGAACTCGAACTTACGGAGATCGTTGTCGATCCACGCGGAACGGTGAAGGCCATCCCGCATAACTTCTGCAAGATGGCCCCGACCATGACCCGCGCCGAACTGATGCGGTTATATAACACCGACCGCTTAACCGTTATGGGTTGGCTTAAAGAAACAGGGCTGTCATCGATGTCGAGGGTGGACTGGCTCGCACAAAACGCTAAGCCTACTCCGCTCAAGATTGAGGAAGACGGCGAAGTTGCACGGCGTGAGTTTAGCGGCCGGGCAAAATTAGTTGCGGCCGAGGCTGCGCGTTTTCTTCGCCGCTACCATGCGTCAGTCCATCGTGCGGATATAAAAATGTATGAGCATTCGCCGCACACATGGGGCGACGTTAAGAATGTGCCGCATCGTGGCATCAATCAGTATTACGTCGCAGGGAAAGGCGTGATGTGGCTCGACGACCTCATCGCCTACGCTGAGACAAAAGGTTTCATAATGAAGGAGTTAACTTAATGACACGTCCAACAAAAACTAATGAAGAGAAACCGCCTGTCGTGAACGAGAAAGACGCAATCATTGCGTGGCTTCGCACTGGCAAGATGAATATGTTTGAGCGCAGCACACGTTGGCTGGCGGATCGGATTGAAGCAGGGGATCATTTGAAATGAGCGTCCACTTCTCCAGCGCGACTGATTTGTGGGCAACGCCGCAGGACTTCTTTGACAAGCAGAACGCAATCTATAGCTTTACGCTGGACGTATGCGCGACCGCTGACAACGCGAAATGCCCGCGCTATTTCTCTGAAGCCAACGATGGGCTGGCGCAGCCGTGGACAGGCGTTGTTTGGATGAACCCGCCATACGGCCGCACAATCGGGCGGTGGATGAAGAAGGCATACGAAAGCAGCCAAGCAGGCGCGACCGTCGTCTGCCTCGTTCCGGCGCGGACTGACACCGCATGGTGGCACGACTACGCCATGAAAGGGCAGATTGAATTTATCCGTGGGCGGCTGAAGTTTGGTAGCGCCAAGAACAGCGCACCATTTCCGTCCGCGTTAGTTGTATTTAGCAAAGGGAAGAACAAATGAAACAGGTATTAGCAGCACAACTGGCCGAGTGGATCGCCAACAACACACATGGCTACGCCAAACGGATCGCTAACAGAGTTTATATCGAAGGCAAGATTGATGCCTACGACCTTCTGCTCTATGCACAGTCGCTTCTGGCTGACAGAACCACGGCGCAAATCCATGCAGACAACAATATCATTTACACTGGCCGTTCTTACTTGGATCGCGCCGACATCGTTCCGCTCAACATTGCGGTTGAAGGCGCTGACGCCGAAGGGGATTAGTAATGGACAAGATAAGATGGAAAGACGAAGAACAAAAAGTGGACTTCGTTCCAGTATTCATCATCGGTTTTGAAGAAGAGTTTGACCGCGGCGTAATAATATCGACCTCCGTGTATAAACTGATAGCCGAAGCAGGGCATGATGCCGAACTCTATATAATAGACGCAGCGGTAGACATGCTGATGCAGAAGCGGGACCAAATTGAAAAGAGGGATTTAAACTAATGAAATTTAAGACACTGTATGAGGTCGGGTTCACCGACCTTGTGTCGGTAATTCCGCCAAACGCGGAACTATCTGCCATGTCCAAAATCCAAGCGGATCAGGCAGGCAAAGCACCCGGTCGGCAGAATGCGCAGGGCACATGGGGCGGCTACGGCTGGCAGGACTATGTGCCGACGCCGAATGATGTTGAACGGTGGGACCGCAGCCACGCTAATATCGGCTTGAAGGCAAGCAAATATCCTGCGGTTGACATTGATGTTGTTAACGAGGGGCTGGCTAGGGTCATTGGTGATATGGCGGTGAAGGCATTGGGCAAAGCCCCGATGCGTATCGGTCGTTTCCCCAAGCGATTGTTCATGTATCGCACCGACGAAAAGATCGGCCGGATGCAGGTGCGGTTCCGTGATGACAGGGGCGTCGAGCAGCTTGTAGAATTTCTAGGTGACGGGCAGCAGTACGTCATCGCAGGTATTCACCCTATCACCAAGGAGCCATACAGTCTTGATGTGGACCTGACGCAACGTGGCCCTGCCGGGTTGAAGAAGGTCACGCGGGAAAAGATTGAGCAGTTCTTTGCGGACCTGACGGAGACGTTGGAGATGATGGGCTGCGAGATTATCCACGCGGATAAGACGGCGCAGAAGGCAGTCGAGCGGCAGTCGGTCGATCAGGTGTCGCTCACCGCGCCAAGCATTACACATGTGGCCGCTGCCGTGGCTGCCATCCCAAACAAGACTGAGCATTTCCCTGACCGCGATGACTATATCCGTATGGGCTATGCCATCAAGGCGGCGTGTGGCCCAGACCATGAGCCGGACGCGTTCGAGATATTCGCATCTTGGGCCGAGCGTTGGGAAGACGGGGTTAACTCGCTCGATACTATCGAAGCGGACTTCGGCCGTATGCACCCGCCCTATGAGTTGGGTTGGGATTGGCTGGCCGGTAAGGCTGTAGCCTTCGGCTACAAACGCGAGGTCGATGAGTTCGATGTGACGGACTTTGACGACGACGACTTCGGCATGGTGGCGTCTGCGGGTGAAACGCCGATTGAGTATAGCGACATAGCTCTCGCGCAGCGCGTTGCTCGGCTACACGTTTCGGACATCCGATACGTTGTGGGCGGCATGGGCTGGGTCGCATGGGATGGCAACAAGTGGGCCAAGGACGTGGCGAACAAGCACCTGTCCATTGTGCGCAAGGTCTGCGCGAACGCGTCGGCCGAGGCGTTGCAGAACATTGAAAGCCCGCAAAAGGGTGAGAGAATTGCTCAACGTGTGGCGTCATACAATGTGATTGCAAACGTGGCGAAGCTGGCTGCGGTTGAGCCGTCGATGCAGGCCACGACGGAGCAGCTAGACGCGGACATCTATATCCTCAACACCCGGTCGGGTATGGTGGACCTGAAGACAGGGGAGTTGCTTCCTCATGACCGTTCTCGCATGTGCACAAAATGCACATCGGTCGAGGCGGACTTCAGCAAGCCAGCCCCGCAATGGCAAGCGTTCCTCAATGAGGCGTGCAACGGTGACAGTGAGTTAATCACTTACCTTCAAAGGTTGGCTGGGTATTCGGCGACGGGATCTACGAAGGAGCATGTGCTTGCTTTCGCCCACGGGTCCGGCGGCAATGGCAAAGGAACCTTCCTTGGAGCGATAGGCAATATCCTTGGCGATTATGCCACCGTGGCCAGTGCGGACGTATTCTTGGCGTCGAACAATCAGCGACACCCCACAGAGTTGGCGTCGTTGATGGGTGCGAGGCTCGTGCACGCGCAGGAGATTGACCCGTCGCGCAAGTGGGACGAAGCCAAGGTGAAGTCGCTTACTGGCGGGGACAAGATCAGTGCCCGCTTCATGCGGCAGGATAACTTTGAGTTCACGCCGCAGTTCACGCTTGTGATTGCGGGCAACACGAAGCCAGAGATTACTAACGTAGATGACGCTATGCGTCGGCGTATGCACCTGATCCCGTTCGAGACTAAGCCTATCGTCAAGGACATGGACCTGCCCGATAAGCTGAAGGAGGAATACCCCGCGATCCTAGCATGGATTATCGAAGGCGCTAAGGCTTGGCTGTCTGAAGGGTTGAACCCGCCAAAGGTCGTTATCCAAGCTACCGATGAGTATCTCGCAGGAGAGGATGCATTGGCCCGCTGGATTACGGAGCGTTGCGTGGCTGGCGATGACAATGAAATGACTACCATCGAGGCGTTCAACGACTTCCGCGACTGGTGCAAGGATAGCAACGAGGCAAAGGGCAAGGATTGGTCGCAGCGTAAGTTCAACAACGAGATGAAGATACGGGGCTATGACCCCACAAGGGACCGGGCGACACGAACGAAGCGTGTGTTCCGTGGCCTTGAACTTCTCATTGGCGATGAAGACTATATGGTCATCAACGCCATGATAGATGAGCAGTCGGAGGATTTCTTCGGCCTTGAGATTAACTTCAAAGCAGATGATGGGGAGGACGTGTAATGTATGGGAACGATTTTATGCGGTATAAGGATGTGAGGGATGCGCTTAATCAGACGTGTAACGAGCGCGTTCGGGTTGATGACGAGGCGGTCGATGTGGTCAATAGCCCTCCGCACTATAAGTCCGGTGGCATCGAGGCTATCGAAGGGATCGAAGCGTCGATGGCTCCGGAGGCATATGCTGGCTACCTCAAAGGTTCGGTCACAAAATATTTGTGGCGCTATGAAAAGAAAGGGAAGCCGTTAGAGGACTTGAAAAAGGCCCGGTGGTTTCTCGATAGGCTCATAGCCGCGCAGGAAAAGATGTGCAGCCAAGATTGAAACGCGCACATATATGTTGGCGCTGTAAAATTGAGGGGGCATAGCGCCCCCTCTTTTTTTATAGTAAACCCGGCGCGTTGTAGCCCGTTGCGTGCTTAAAAGCGGCTCGTGCCTCTTCCGGTGTCTTAAAGCGGCCTAGGAATACGCGCTCGCCCTTAACAATGGCGTTAGCTTCAAACAGCGTCACACCTGCTTTGGCGAAAAAGACACGGCCAACGCCATGCGCAGGAGCACGGTCAGTGTTACGGGGCACAGGCTTGCGCGTGATTGGGTCGCGGTTACGGAGCGGAGCGTGGACTGCTAAATTGTCCCAGCGGTTGTCCAGTTTGTCGCCGTTGACATGGCGGACAGGGTGCTGTGGCCATTCGCCTGTTACGAGGTTCCAGATAATCCGATGGGCCATGATATACGAACCGTTAAACTTTACGTTGTAGCCGTTAGCTACCGCCGTGCCTGCTGGGCGTCCGGCGGGGAGTGATCCTCTTGGCTGGCGGTAGGTCAGCGCCCCGGTGTCGGGGTCGTAGTCGAATGTCTCTTTCAAAGTCTGGTATATGGTCACGCAAAATCCTTTCGGGCCGGGTTGGGCCGGGTTTATAAAATCCGTGCACGGTTTGGCGTGTGCGGAAACCCGCAGAAAACAGCCATCGGTGCACGGTTGGGCCGGAAGTGCCGACCTTTTCCTACCAAGAGCCCTTATACACGGGGTATTTATATATATAGTATATAATATAGTATTAGTAAATACCCAAAATGTATAGGACGTTATTAGAAAAACCATGCACTTCTGGCCCAACCATGCACGGATGGCGGAAAACAGCCATTTTTAAGAAGGCCAAACCGTGCACGGATTTCTTTAAACCCGGCCCGAAGAGGGCAAACCATGCACGGATGGCAGTTTTCCGTTAATCGTCGTCAAACACACCCGGCAAGTCGTCCGCATCGAGGTTATGCGAGCCGACTTGCTTTGGGGGTGTGATGTCTATGGTTATTTCTTGGTCTATGGCTTCATGAGGATCATGTGGGTTAGAGGACGCCAAGTTTAGCTGGCGCAGTGCATCAAGGTGGAGTTGGTTCACGTTGACTTGGACCGCTGTGGTCGGCTTGGCTTGGAACTTGTCAGGAGCAGCAACACCAGCCAGCCATTTGCGTGTCTCGATCTTGAGCCTGTCAGCGTTGGCCGATGTGCTGTCCGAGGCGTCGGCAATGTCGAGGCACTCGTCCGCCCATTGGTCAGCCGCGATTGTCCGGGCCTGCCTGAACCGTTCCTCTCGGTCTGGGTCTTTGCGTATCCAATGATAGAGCGACAGGTTGCTGATGTTCAGTTCGCGGGCAAGGCCAGCCATTGTCAGGCCGGATGCAATCTTCTCCAGCAAAACAGTCTCGCCAACCTTGTCTAAGTTCGACGCAATCGTGCGTCGTTTAATATGTCCGGCCATGTCTTATCCTTTGTATAGTTCTATAAGCCCATATAAAGCCCATAGAGAGGCATAGAGGGCGATTGCTAGGTAACTATCCCGATTGTAGCTATGCACGCTCCAGACCCCTTAGAAACGTCTCTAAGAGGATAGAGACCGGAGCGGGCACAGACCGACCGCCTTGCTCATAGTATCGGATCGACCTTTCGGACAGCCCAATCTTATACGCAAGCTGGCCCTGCGTCAGTTTGAGCGTCTCGCGTGTTGCTTTAAATTCGTCGCTTGTCATTTCAGCATGTCCTTTTCTGCATCTTCTATCAATTCAATGGGCGGCCAGCGCAGATAGTTTACGTGCTCGGCGGTTATCACGCCCAGAAACTCCAGATATTCCATCAGGCGGTAGGCCAAGGTGGCGCTTGCGCGTTCGGTGTAGTTTTCAAACGGCTCTTCGTCGTCGTCTATCATTTGCTTTGCTCCTGCTCTCTAAGGCGCTTGGCTTCTGCGAAGGTGAGGCCCTGTGAGTTTCGAAGTGGCCAAGCCTTGTCTGAGGACACGCGGCCCTTGCGGCCTAATGGCGCGGCTTGTGGTCTAATCATGCTGCGACCTCCAAGCCAAGCAGGCCAATGACTTCATACAGTTCGGCGCATTCCATGCCGCTTGCGACGCATACGTCCACAAGCCCGCGCAGTGACGGCTCCAGCATATCCAGCGCGTGAAGGTTTTCAACGCTGTCATCATATAGCCTGCCCTCATTATTGACGGCGTTACCCATTATCACGCAATCACGGCTATGTAGTAGCTCTTTGACGGTGCGAAATATGTCCTTGTTCATGATTTTAGTTTCCTTTCAATGTGTGAATGATTGACCATATCGCCAGCGCGCCAGCGCCAGCGAATAGGGTTAGGGCGGCGAGGTGGGCTATCATGCTGCCAGTTCCTCTTCGTCGTCCCATGAGTCGGGGTCGTCTGACCAATCGGTGTAATAGGTTTGCGTGTCGCCCTCGCCATAAAGTTCTAAAAACTCTTCGGGCGTGACGTGTTTGTGTAAGCATGGGTCGGAACAATAATATTCTGCGCCGCCCTCAATGACGTATCCCTCATTCATGCCTTGTTTGCATTCGTCGCACTTGCGGGCGTATCTGATACCGTCGATAATCATGCTACAGCCTCCGCCGGTGCGTAATGGTCGCGCAGCGCGTCCCAATCGACGGTGTTAAGGTCAAGCATATCCCAAATGAAACCGGCAACGGTGCTGTCCTTACCGATTAGGCTATAAACATCCTCTTCGACCATATCGCGCAAGTATTCGGGGGAGAAGTCAAAGCCATCCTCCGCCAATTCTGCCCACTGGTCGCCGAACCATACGTTTACTGTCCAAGTGTTGGCATTGCGCCATCCGTTGCATGAAATATCTGTCATAATCTTACTCCCTCTAATTGGCACTAGCGCCATCCTCGCGGCGGATTGCTCCGCCGTCCGGTGGTGTTAGGCGTCAACTAATTTTGACGCGGTGTTTAATGCGCGGGCCGCGTCGCGGTATCCTTCGAGATACAGCCAAGTAATAGCGGCATCGGTGTCTGCGAAGTATCGAAGGTGTTTCACCTTTTCATCGCTTAGCAAGAATTGCCCGTTGCTTTGCCAGCCGTGCCAATCGTTATGCGTGAATGTAATCATCTCTTTACCTTTCCACGTCTACAGTTGCCAGCCAAGCGTTAGCCTTGCCGATATAGGTTGACGCTACGTTGCTGTAGCAAGCCGCGTAAACGCGCCGCCACTTGCCTTGCCACTTGACCTTATAGACTGTCGGTATCTGCGACCCGTAGCCTGTGGCGGTATAGCTAAGGCCGCGCTTGTGATGTGGCAGCGGCGCTTCAATAACGTCAACGTTAATAGTTTGACGCGGTTCATTGCCCGCGCCGAAATGTAGCCAAGCGTTCATGTCACTTCCCCTCTTTATTGTTGCGGCAAGCATAGGCGAAACCCGCCAACATACTCACTAACCATATAAACGCGAATGCGTTAAACGGTATATACTGTGATAAATCAAAAGCCATTTGGTTACTCCCCTTGTGTTGCATAGTTAGAGACGAAAGCGTTGCACCGCTTATATTCGCGGGCCGATAGCCACAGCGCCGAATGGTCGATTGCTACGTCAAGGCGGGCCAGCCTATCGGCGAAAGGTATGTTATGGCGTTCAAGGTTAGCGGTGTAACGTTGAAACGCTGTAAGGTTAGCTAGTCGCATTGTCATTCCCTCTTTTGTTGTGACCAGGTATTGATAGGAACAATGTGCCGGTGTCGTCAATCACTCAATTGTTAACAATTGTCAACAATGAAATCACATTCGAATGTGATTGCCTCGCCTATATATTATAAAGCATCCGGAACATGGTTCCGCTTTACCGTGGTGGATAGGCACCGCCGCGTCTCCGTTTTCGTGCGTCTCCGAACCCCTTTGTCCGCTTACTAAAACACTGTTACAGTCTGAAACCCGCAGAAATGCGTGCTTTATTACATATAGGGGGGAGGGGGTGCTTTAAATTTGACCCCCCCGCCCCCGCCCTTGCGCGGGGGGCGTGTGCGTATAACCTGATAGACACCGAAATGTAGCCCCTACCCCCCTATACCCTTGTATTTAACATAATGCCGTCCAAAAAATTTCTAACTTTTTGCTTGCCAAACTGTAACAATAAATTGTAACAGCGATGGACAACAAAGAACGGGAGAAATACGTTGGCAGTTTATGGATACACTCGCGTCTCGACTGAAGACCAGATTGAGAACACATCGCTCGAAGACCAAGCCCGCCAAATTCAAGGCATCGCGCTCACACATAATTTGGAACTGATGCACATCTATGAAGAACGCGGCGTCTCAGGTGGTGTCCCACTGCTGCGCCGAGAAGAAGGCTGCAAGCTGGCGTTCCTCCGGCCCGGCGATACCGTTATAGTATCGAAGCTAGACCGTATGTTCAGGGACGCACGGGACGCACTAAACGTGATTGCCGACTGGGAGACGGCGAACATTAATCTCATCATCAACGGCTACGGCAATGTGATGGACAAGGCCAACCCGAACGGACGCTTCATGCTAGAGATCATGGCCGTCTTCTCCGGCGAAGAGCGCCGCCGTATCAGAGAACGTGTCACCGCCGGTAAGAGAGCGAAGAAGTCACAAGGTGGATACGTCGGTGGCAAAGTGCCATTTGGATTTAAGAAGTCAGGCACAGGCCGCAAGGCCAAGCTGCACCCAGAACCAAACGCGCAGGACGCATTGATTACAATGAAAGCCGCACGCGTTAAAGGCCATAGCTACCGCGATATTGCTATTATCGTAGCAAAGCGTCATGGTATCACGGTCAGCCATCAAACAATCGCACGCGTAATCAGGGGAGATAAGAATGACGAAATCTGAGCCGAACTTCTTTCTGGAGTTTTTGAAGAAGTACCGCGATGATCCCGTAGGGTTCGTGCGCGATATTCTACGAACGAAGCCAGACCCTTGGCAAGTCGAGTTTCTCAAAGCGATTAGTTCAGGCGAGCGCCGTATCTCCGTGCGATCAGGCCACGGCGTCGGCAAATCGACAGCCGCAAGCTGGGCCATGCTGCATTACTTCCTGACGCGGTATCCGGTGAAGGTAGTTGTTACAGCGCCGACATCCGCACAGTTGTTCGATGCGATGTTCGCGGAACTGAAGCGATGGGTGAACGAACTGCCTGAAGTCTTGAAGGTTCTGATCGAAGTCAAGGCCGACCGTATTGAGTTGAAGGCCGCAGCCAGTGAAGCGTTTATCTCCGCCCGAACGAGCCGAGCCGAAACGCCCGAAGCCTTGCAGGGTATCCACGCCGACAACGTGCTGCTCGTCGCAGACGAAGCGTCCGGTATACCTGAAAGTGTATATGAAGCTGCGTCCGGTTCTATGTCCGGCCACAATGCGACGACGCTTCTTCTCGGCAACCCTACGCGAAACACCGGATTATTCTACGATACGCACAATCGTCTGAAGGGCGAATGGAAAACCTTCCATGTTAGCTGCCTCGACAGCCCGCGTGTGTCCGATGCGTTCGTGCGAGAGATGCAGTTGCGCTATGGTGAAGACAGCCCGGCGTACCATGTTCGCGTTCTTGGTAACTTCCCGCCGCGTGAAGAAGATACGGTTATCCCGGTTGAGTTGATCGACAGCGCCATGAACCGCGAGATTAAGATTAGCCCAACCACAAAAAGCGTATGGGGCCTAGACGTAGCGCGTATGGGTTCGGATGCTTCCGCACTCGCTAAGCGGCGCGGCCCGGTTGTTGAAGAGATACAGACTTGGAAAGGTCTGGACCTGATGCAGTTAACAGGCGCAGTCGTGGCCGAGTTTGAGGCGCTGACGCCATCGGAGCAGCCAGTCGAGATACTGGTCGATAGTATCGGATTGGGTGCTGGTGTCCTTGACCGTCTGCGCGAACTGGGTCTGCCAGCGCGTGGGATCAACGTCGCGGAAAGTCCTGCGATGAAAGGGACTTACGCCAACCTACGCGCCGAGTTGTGGTTCAAGTGTAAGGGCTGGCTGGCGAACCGTGACGTTAAGATACCGAAGGACGAACAGTTGTTCGCCGAGTTGGCGGGTCCGCGGTACACCTTTACGTCGTCGGGCAAGATGCAGGTCGAAAGTAAGGAGAGCATGAAGAAGCGCGGGCTTTCATCGCCGGATAAGGCGGATGCGCTGTGCCTGTGCCTCGCCACCGATATATCAACTATCATGCACGGATATTCGATGGCCAACAAGTCTGGGGCCTTACGGCGGAACATAAAGGGGATTGTTTGACATAGACTAAAGATGTGATATATTTGTGTTGCTCGGCAGGTTTTTTCTCTCCCTCTTCCTGCCGGGCATCATGGGGTGTGCGAGGTTTTGCCACCGGTAATAGCGACTGAACGATATGATGTAACTCCTGCATTTCGTTCTAACCGCGCCGCCACCCCACTTTTTTTGCTTTTCTGCGAACTTTAGGTTATAGACGGCCAAAGGGAGCATACCCGTGGAATTAAAGACTTGTCCGAAATGCGGCGAAGAAAAGTCGATTGACGACTTTTATTTCCAAAGACGCGTCTGTAAGCCATGCGTGCGTGAACACCAACGCCTCTTCAGAAACGCCCGGCCAGACTACAACCATACCCGTAATCTCCAACGGCGATACGGCCTTAGTGTCGATGAGTATCAAACACTCCTCGCCAACCAGAATTTTTCTTGCCCTATTTGTGAGGTAGAAATATCTGATACAATAGAGTATAAGGGAAAGCGACCAGTTGCCGTTGACCACAACCATGAGACGGGTGATGTTCGCGGTATACTTTGTTCGATGTGTAATTTAATGCTAGGCCACGCGAGAGAAAACACCAGTATTCTTTACAGGGCCATCGTGTATTTGAGTGAGCGCGGCGCGTATGCGCCGAAAGGTAAATGATATGAAGAAGCCAACTAAGGCCGACAAGAAGGTAGCCAAGGTCATGGGCGAATTTAAGCGTGGCACTTTGCACGCTGGCGTAAATCCCAAAGGCCCTGCAAAGGCTCCCTTGGCTAAATCGCGTAAACAGGCTATAGCGATTGCTCTGTCTGAAGCTGGCAAGTCCAAAAAGAAGTAAGGCTAAAATATGGCATATCGCAATAACCGTAAGCCGAATAAGGCCGAGATGGCTAAGAACAACCGTATGTATCAAGATACTGGGGTTCCTAACACCAACTCTGAAAACGGCGATAGCGAAGACAAGACCAAAGAAACCGAGATTGAACTCGCCGATGGTACGGAAGTTTCCATCGAAGAGCCAGAGATGGAAGACGAGCAGGTAGAAGAGCCTGTATCGGAAGAAGAACTTCAGAACATTATCACCGCCGAGATTGACGACGCGCAAGATTATATCGACGATGTGATCTCGCCGGAGCGTGCGCTTGCGGGCCAGTACTACAAGGGCGAACCCTTCGGCAACGAAGAGGAAGGCCGCTCTCAGGCAATCTCTATGGACGTGCGCGACACCGTGCAGGCCATGATGCCGTCGATTATGAAAGTATTTTTCGCGGCGAACAACGTCGTCGAGTTTGCGCCGAACGGCCCAGAAGATATTGATAGCGCGCAGCAGGCGACGGATTATGTTAACTACTGCCTGACACGCGACAACAACCTATTCAACGAATGCTATTCCACATTTAAGGACGCGCTGATCCGTAAGAACGGTATCATGAAAGTCTGGTGGGATACCGAAAAAGATGTCACGACCCACTACTTCACGGGTCTGGACGAAGCCACCTTCTCCGTCCTTCAGGCCGATGTCAATATCGAAGTCAAGGACGTAGAGATTACCTACGGCGAGATGATGGTCGAAACGCCGATGGGCATGATGGGCCAAACGCAGCCAGCCACCTACGATTGTACAGTAGTCCGTACAGTTGAGAAGGGCCGTCTGTGCGTTCAGTCTGTACCGCCTGAAGAGTTTCTAATTGACCGCCGTGCGCGCTCTATCGAAACCGCCGAGTTTGTGGCCCACCGTCGTTACGTTACCGTATCCGATCTTGTGAAGATGGGCTATGATTTCGATGAGGTTCAAGACCTTGGCTACGAAACCTTAGATGACTTCGAAGGCAACGAAGAAGCCTTCGACCGTAACCCGCAAGCCTTCGTTCAGATTACAGGCCGCACAGATACGACATCTCGCAAAGTCCTTTACATCGAGGGCTATGTGTATGTTGACATGGACGGCGACGGGATCGCGGAACTTTGCCGCGTCTGCGTTGCTGGCACGGCCAACAAGATACTTCACTACGAACCCTGCGACTTTATTCCGTTCGTAGACTTCTGCCCTGATCCAGAGCCGCACACATTCTTCGGCATGTCGATTGCCGACGTGACGATGGACATTCAGCTTATCAAGTCGAATATCCTGCGCAACACGCTCGACAGCTTGGCGCAGTCGATCCACCCACGCACGGGTGTAGTCGAAGGCCAAGTCAATCTTGAAGACGTGATGAACACCGAAGTCGGTGGCATTATCCGTATGCGCGCACCGGGTATGGTGCAGCCGTTCACGATGCCCTTCGTTGGACAGCAAGCATTCCCGATGTTGCAGTACATGGACGAACTGCGCGAGAACCGCACAGGTATTTCCAAGGCTGCGGCCGGTCTGGATGCAAACGCGCTTCAGTCTTCGACCCGCGCTGCTGTTGCAGCCACGATTACTGCTGCGGCGCAACATATCGAACTGATCTGCCGCATCTTCGCCGAGACAGGCATGAAGGGTCTGTTCAAGAAGTCGTTACAGCTTATCACTAAGAACCAAGACGCACCGCGCATGGTGCGTTTGCGCAACACATTCGTTCCGATTGACCCGCGTGTATGGGACGCGAACATGGACGTTGTAGTGAACGTGGCTCTCGGCACTGGCAGCAACGAAGAGAAGATGGCGTTCTTAGGCCAAGTCGCCGCCAAGCAAGAGATGCTCATGCAGATGGGCGCTCCATTGGTTGACATGCAGGGTTACTACAATACGCTGGCGCAGATGATGGCGCTGGCTGGATACAAAGACCCGACTGTGTTCTTCAAAGACCCAGCCATGATGCCGCCTCCCCCGCCGCCTGCTCCACCGCAGCCGACACCGGAAGAGATGCTGTCGCAGGTTCAGATGGAAGCGATCCGCGCTGACATCCAGAAGAAGGCAGCCGAACTTGAGTTGCAGCGCGAAGAGATGCTGCGCAAGGACGACCGTGAGCGCGACAAACTCGACGCCGACATGATGATTAAGGCAGCCGAGATCGAAGCCAAGTACGGCGCGCAAGTCAACACGGCCAACATCGAAGCGTTGATGCAGCGCGACCGTGAGTTCCTACGCCAGCAAGGCGAAATGGAACGTGCGGCTGTGCAGGCCCAACAGGCCCAGCAAAACGCGCAGATGGCGCAGGCCGTGCAACAAGCGCAGATGCAACCTGAAATACCGCCGGAAGGTATCATGTAATGTTTGAAGATTTTTATCTTCCGGAATTTAACGCGGACTATTTCGATGGTCCTGCGTTTCAGAGAGGTATTGCCGCTGCCGTAGGGCGGTATTTCCCGCCTGTTGCAGAGCCGGTTTATTACGCGCCTTCACCCGAACCCACCCCTACTTACGATTACCAAAGCCCCACCAGCGTCAACGATATTCCGCAGTTTATGGCCGAGGATTACGGCCTTATCGGCGCAATTACTAATCGTTTTAACACACCGCAAATATCTGCGGAGCAGTTGGCTGCTGAGCGTTACGCCGCAGAGCAGTTGGCTGCGGAGCAAGCTGCGGCACAGGCTCAAGCTGCGGCACAGGCTCAAGCTGCGGCACAGGCTCAAGCTGCGGCACAGGCTCAAGCTGCGGCACAGGCTCAAGCTGCGGCACAGGCTCAAGCTGCGGCACAGGCCCAAGCTGCGGCTGTTCCCCCCGCACCAGAACCAGTTTACACCCCGGCCGTAGAACCTGCGACTATCGAGGCCGAAACCGTAGCGCCTCTTGCAGCGCCTCTTGCAGCGCCTCTTGCGGCCCCTATCG
>Ga0315904_10003029_pt1 | contig 25253 bp, 23 predicted proteins | sample LakEriMetagenome_6_FD_203529 | JGI IMG/M metagenome (GOLD analysis project Ga0315904, IMG submission 203529) | Freshwater fungal communities from buoy surface, Lake Erie, Ohio, United States - Buoy 12 MA120 | ecosystem: Environmental > Aquatic > Freshwater > Lake | place: USA: Lake Erie, Ohio... | reverse complement strand
ATGTCCTGCAGCGAGGCCGGTGAGTAGGCCGCCACCGCGGTGAGTTCGTGAGAGGTCAAGGCGCGGCGATAGATCCGGATGTCGTCAAGCGAGCCATTGAGGTAGTCAATATTGTCCCTGCAGTCGGCACCCACGCAAACGGCGAGCGGTTCGAGGGATTTGGGTGCCGTGCCTGCCGCCTCCGCCGCGAGCACGCCATCGATGAAGATCCGCCCGCTTGCGCCATCACGCACGGCGGCGACATGATGCCACTGCCCGTCATGGATCGTGGCGGTCGTCGTCACATCAAACTGGAATCCTCCGTTGTAGATGAAAAACGAGACTCTGCCCTGGGGCGTCACCGCCAGTTGATACTCTCCCTGATAGCCGTTTGGCGTCGCATCGCGCTGTTGGATGATCACACCGCCGTCCGCATCGGTGGTTTTCACCCATGCGGCCAGGGTGAAGGGCCCGATGCCGGCGAGCGAGGCGGAAGGAGCCATGACGATGCGGTCGTCCACGCCGTCGATTTGCATGGCGTTTCCGGATTTGCCCGCGACCCTGGTGCCACCGCTCGCCATTCCGTGAATGCCGCGCACGGCGTCGGCGCAGACGGGATGGGCCGTTTCGTCGAGCCGCCACCATGCGTGCATTCCGGAGAAAGCGGCGTCCGGTTTCGCCTGCGCATCCACCGGCGAGGAGCCGAGGCGACTCTCTAACAAGTCAGTGAAGCCGTCAGCATCGGCATCGGAAACGGGTCGCAGCGCCGCGTGGGGCGAGACCATCACCAGGTTATCGAGAACCACGCGAGAGGTGAACGCGCTTCCGGTCGCGCCGTATTGCGCGAGGATCTCATAACTGCGGATGTCATTCTCGTTGAACGAAGCGTTGGCGGAGAACACCGGGCGTCCGAAAGTGAGACGCTTCCAGCCGGTGGATGAAAGGGCGTTGTAGGACGGCGCCTGGACCATGTTTCCGGCCGCATCGCGGAGCCGAAGGTAGAAATGCACGTTGGCCGCGGCATCGATGACCTTGCCGTCGAGCCGGATGGAAGCGCCGGATGGAAAGGCGAACCCGGTGGCCGCATCCTTGCCGCGCACCCGGCTCTGGCTGTAGAGGCTGCCGTTGAAACTGAAGGTCACCTCCGCGCCGGACAGGCCGTTGACCCGGGTGTGGCTGCCCTGGATCGCGGCGCTGCCGCTCTGATAGAGCGCGTTCGCGCCGACGCCGGCGGGCAGTTCGAATCCATCGATAAGCGCGACGTATCGCACCGCCTCCTCATGCAGCGATACCGCCAGCGAGCGCTGCGAATCCGTGACATCGACCGCATGGTGCCAAACCATCGTGCCGCCGCCGCCATCCGCCGCGACGCGCAGCTTTTCCTTCTGAAAGTTCACCCCGACGAACTGGAAGTCGCCATCGACATGGAACACGCTGTTCGCCGCGCGCTCGAAGGGTGAGACCTTGCCAACGAGCGTGTTGTATCCGATGTCCCAGGGGATCGTCGGCGAGTTCTGCGACTTGCCGGCAAAGGGCACGCCAAGGCAGAGCTTGGCGCGAGTGGCCCCGGCATCGACATATCGCTGAAGGTCGGACGCCGACTGGCTGGCCGAACGGAAGTAATAACCCATCGTCTGCACCCAATCGAGGCTGTTGTTGATGGTGGCGGCATTCATCTGCACCTGCCAGTGGGCCACCGCGGCGGTGATCAACGGCCGCGGACCCAGCCTCGCCCGGACCGCCGCGTAAAAGACATCCATAAGCGCGAAGTCCGCACTGGTCGCGGGATACTCGATATCGAAGTCCACACCGGCGAGTTCGTAATCATCGATCATTTCCGCTACCCCCTCGATGTAGGCGGCGCGTTTCGCCGGGTCGGCGAGCATCGGCTTGTAGCCCGCAAACCCGCCGGCCAGACCGTAGATCAGGGTTTTGCCATGGACCGCGGCCTCGCGCTTCAGCCGGACGATGCTTGCCGCTTCGATGTCGCTCGGCGGGACGAAGGCCCCGTTGCCATCGATGTTGGACTTGTCGAAAAGGACCAGGTGCGTCAGCAGATCCCAGCGGACGGGGCCGCTTCCGGTGTAGTATTGGACATTGCGATGCTCCTGCGACATCGCCGGAACAACCAGGCAGCACTGCAAGACGGCGGATACAAGGAGACGGAGACGCGGAATCATCAAACCAATCAAAGGCCCTGAAATCATAGCCGTGGACCCTGTCCGAAGCAAGAGGTGACGGTCAGAGCCATGACCTCTCGATTTCCACAAGCGACTTGGCATTGGTTTCCGGCATGATCCGCCAAAGGAAGTGGAACAGCGGAACAGGAACCGCCGAAGCCCAGTAGAAATCCCTCAACTCCTGCGATCAGAACCGTACATCGGGAATATCCACTCATCAGCGCCGGCGGCGCAACAGGGCGAGCAGCCCAAGTCCACCAAGCAACGAGGCGGAGGTCTCGGGAATCAGGTCGGTGGAAGGATTGAATTCCCCCGCGCTGAAGGTGAAGAGGCTCGCCTCGTCGAAGTCACCTTGGAACTGGTTGGCGCTGCCGATGCCCTGGTTGAAACCGAAAGCAAACAAGCCGTCGGTGAAGTAAGTGGTGCCCTGGGAGGCGGCGATGCTGCCGGCCAGCACCCTGTCCACATAGAACTCCAGGTTTCCCCCGTTCTGGACCAGGGCCAGGGCGGTCCAGACATTGTCATCGACCAGGGTGATCGTATTGCGCGGGATGATCAGGTGCGCCTCCGCCTTGCGATTCACATCCCAATACACGTTGCCGTCCGAATGGCGTCTTGCCTCGATCACGAGACCTCCCGCCGCGGTGTCCCGCATGCCGAAGATGCTGTCGAAGGCCCCCGTGCCCACCAGGCTGGCGGTCGCCGTGGAGCGCACCATGAACTGCACGCCCCAGTTCTGCAGGGGCACGGTTTGGTTGTTGGACCCGCCACCGAACATCCACAGTCCCTGGAAGTTCGCCCCGGACGTGCTGGCGTAGGTGGTGCTCCCGTTGATGCCGGACGGGCTGGAGGTGTTCCACGTGGTACCGGACGTGTTGTTGAATGGATTGAACTCACCATCGGCATTGACGGTGTCCTCGCCCCGGTTCGAGGTGTTTTCCCCCAGGTTCCAATACGATTGGATCGTGACGGCGGAACGGGCGGGAACCGCAAAGGCGGCGAGGACAACCGGAATGAGCACGGAAGCGGGCTGGCTTGCGAAAAACCGCAGGTTCGGTGTCTTCATGGTCAGTGGCTTCATGGTTACACAAAAGGGTCGGAGGGGTGGGAACTGGAACCGCGGAGTGATCGTCTGCCAATTCAATTTCCTTGGGATGTGAGCTTGCAACATCGGGCAGTCACGGCGCGCGGTGCAATTTCGAAATATCCAAATCGACTTCAGAAATATCACAGAATGGACGGAGGCATGTCATGGCGCGAGTTCCGCTGCAAGGCGGACGAAGCGTTTCGGTTGACCGACTGCCGGCAGGGTGAGGGTGATGGTATCCGGGTCGGTGCCGTTGGGCGTGATGGCGACTTCCGGGCTCGTGCCGACGGTGTAAACGTCCGTCCAGTTGGCGAGGTTGGTGCCGACTTCGAAGCGGATTGTGGCTCCGGAAACGGTGTTCGGGCGGGTGAAAGTGACGATCAGGCTGCCGCCTGTCACCTCGATCCGCGGGAGTTTGTCGGGATCGGAAACGTTTGGGATGCCGCCAGTGATGTATTCGATGAGATTTTCCGATCCGTCCTTGTCCGAGTCCGCATCGGGATTCCGGTCCGCGCCGGTGAGGCTGAAACTGTCGAGCCAGAGGTCGAAGGGCGAAGCGGGGACCGCCGTGCCCTCGAAGCGGATTTCACTGAGTCCGGTGAGTCCGCGGGGATCCGTGGTGCCGGGGTTGGCACCGGTGCCATCGAAGATGGCCCCCGCATGGTTGGTCCTGATTTCAAGGCGGATGTAGCGGGCCGCAGGCAAGGCAACGGGAATGTCGTTGCCGGCATATCCCGCGGTGCCGGGAGCTTGGGCAAAATTGACGGTGCCAGCCGAGGCGAAAGTGACGTTGTCCGTGCTGGTGAAGATTTCGACCTGGTTGGGACCGAACACCATGGCCTGGGTGTTGTAAGTGATGTTCAGGGTGGGGTCGTTGTAACCCCATTCGCGGATTCGCGTGATCTGATAGACCGCCCCGAGATCGTAAGTGATGAAGGGAGCGAGATCGTTCGGCGCGGCGAGGACGCCGTTGGTGGTCCATACCAGCGAGTTTTCTCCAATGCGGTGTGTGCTGCCAGCGGAGCCGAGACCGGTCAGGCCGCTGCCGTCGATCGTACGGTTGGCGTCCCGGTCGATGCCGAAGATGTTTTCGCTTGAAACGGCGCTGACCGTGACCGGGGAAATCAAATCGCCGGTGACTTCGCCCTTGAGCTGGACCGTCACGGTGGGAGTGAATGGATCGTTGGTGGTGAGTTGGAGTTGGGCGGCATGGTAGCCGGGGGCGGATGGATTGTAGGTCAGCACCACGGAGTCAAGGGTGCCCGGAGCGATCGGAGCAGGCAAGGAAGTGACTCCGAAGGCGGCCGCGCCCGGTCCTGTGATCACCGGTGCCGAGACCGTCAGATTGGTGGCACCGCCGATGTTGTCCACGAACACATTCCCTGTGACTGTGCCGGGCAAGGCCGCGGTCGATCCGAAATCGTGAGACGGGTCGATGACGATGTCCGGATCGGCGATATCCACGGTCAAGGAGACATCGAGGCTGGGCACTGCGGGATCATTGGTGGCGAGCGTGAGAACGGCGGTGCGCGTGCCGCCGGCGGTTGGTACGACATTCACCGTGAAATCGGCGGTGCCAGCGGCGGGAACCACCAGCGGAAGAGTGGTTCCAGTGCTGAACTCGCCCGCATTCGGGCCGGTGAATGATGCCCCGGTGATGTGGTAGGGCACCGCGGCACCGTTGCCGATCTGGATGGTTAGATTGAATGGCGAGCCGTTGCCGGTCCCCATGGCAGTGAGTGGAGCGAAGAGACCGGGTTCCACGGAGCGGATCAGGATGCCCGCGAGCATCGGCGGACTGGCGCCGGTGACGTTCGAGACGGAAAGCGTGAGTGTTGTTTCACCGGTGGCGGTGAATTTGACCAATGCGCCGTCGTTGGTGCCGCCATTGCCGAACTGGGCGTTCTGGGTCACGCCGCCCAGGGTGTAGTTCTGGTTTTCATTCTCCGCCCGCGTGTCGCCCGAGAAAACCTGGATGAAATAAAAGCGGTTCGCATCAAGGCCGGAGATGGTGAAATTCAGCGCGTCCCCCGCTTGGGCTGGAAAGCGCTGGCTATCCACCAAGTCACCCATCACGCCTGCGAAGTCGCCGGTCGTGGGCCATAGGAAACCGTTCAGGTTGGCGAGATTGCGCAAGCTGGTGGCGGAGGGCGTGGGGGCATTCGGTGTCAGCGTGGCACCTGCGCCGACGACCGGGGTTCCAGCTGACAGCACAGCGCCAGTGAAGGCAATCCCGTTGATGGTCGATCCGGAACTGTCACCCAGATTGAGTGCCAGGTCCACGGTTCCCGCGGTCTCCAGAATGGCACCGGTGGTGGATGCTGCGTCAATCGGGACGACGCCAGCGGGATTGACGGTGGCACGGGCGGCATTCGCTCCGATCATCATTGCGCATACCAGCACGGACAACGGGGCGAATTGGCGGGTTTTCATGGGAATGGGAAATTTCAGGTTTCGGCTTTGTCATCCGGGAGCGTAGAAGGTCGGTTTGGCATACAGAAGGACGTTGGCATGCTTGCACTCGCGGAACGTTTCCGCAATTGCGAGAAATCACTAGCAACTTGAGATATCTGGTCCATTGCTTCCAGCGGAAGCAGAGAATCCGTTTCATCCATCCACTCATCCTGAGATGGACTGGACGAAAACACGGCTTCCATGGCGAGATCCGCCAATCGACTTAAGATCGCTGCGCAAGAGGACGATCCATGGTCGGTGATCGAGATCGACTCCCCGCTGCCGAAAAGCGGTTGTCCGGAACGATGCCGGGTCAGGACAGGGAATCCCGATGATCCCGACGGTATGAAGCCGGAGTGCAGCCCGATTGCTTGGAGAATACGGCGCTGAGATATTGTTCGCTGCCGAATCCCGCCTCCTTCGCGACCTCGCGCAACGGCAGTTTCGTGCGGGCCAACAATTCACAAGCGCGGGCGAAGCGGACCCGGCGGATCTCCTGATCGACCGGACGCCCGATGGTTTCCTTGAAACGCTTGTCCAAGGCGCTGCGGGAAAGCCCCACCTGCCGGCAGATCCGTCCGGCGTGCGTCCCCTTGCAGGCCTCGAGGCGGATCAAGCGAAGGGCTTCGGCAATCGAGGCATCCTCGACATAGAGGAGATCCGTGGATTGCCGCGCGACAAGTCCCAACGGGACAATGAGCCTGCGCGAGGGGACTTTCTTCCTGCGGGTGAATAGGTCTTCAAGCGACGATGCCGCGGTGTAGCCGATCTGGAAACGGCCCTGCTCGATGCTGGAGAGCGGCGGATCCGCCAGTTCGCAGATCACATCATTGTCCACGCCGATGACCGCCACATCGTCCGGAACCCGCAAGCCGAGCAATCTGCACGCTTCGAGAACGTGACGCGCGCGATAGTCATAACATCCCATGATGCCCACCGGGAGTGTGAGTTTTCGAAGCCATGCCGAGATTTCCTGAAGCACCTTTTGCCAATGGGTGGCCGTGGAGTGCCTGCCGTGGAACGCGGAGCAACCGAATCCCGCTTCGGAGAGGCGGTTGGCAAATCCGACCTTGCGATTGGTCATCCAGACATTGGTGCGGTTTTCAGGATAGCCGCAGAAAGCGAAGTGGCGCAGCCCCCGGTCCATCAGGTGCTCGGCGGCGAGTTTGCCGATCATCGAGTCGTCCGTTCCCACATACGGGATGCCGCTGGCGGGATCGTACCAGCCGCGCCCTCCGCCCACCGCGATGATCGGCTTCTTGACGCCCCGCAGCGCGCGGACCACGTGGGGGTTGTCGAAATTGACGATGAGTCCGTCGCCATCCCATGCCTTGAAATCCGGTATGCGTTGGTGCTCCACCTCTTCAACGAAGACCGACCAATCGCGCCGTTCGCGGACGTAAGCGGCGATTCCCCGAAGAATCCCGCGGTCATAATTCTGCCACAGCTGGAGAATGACCGCGACCTTCCGAGGAGCATGCACGGTCCACTCAATTCCCCGACGCCCCGCAACGTCAAGCGTGGGGTTTCGCGGATTAGCCGCAGGCACGGATTCTTTCAAATGGACGGCTGCGGGTTTCCCGCCGATGATCGCGCGGCACCCGCGATGCAGAACCCGATCTCACCGGAAAAGCTCGGCGATCTCGACCGCCGCATGGCCGCCCTCGGCATTCAGGAGGGCGACCTGCTGGAGAAATTCGTCCGCGGCTCGGGTTCCGGCGGACAGAAGATCAACAAGACCAGCAACTGCGTGTTTCTCAAGCACCTCCCCAGTGGAGTGTGCATCAAGTGCCAGATGGACCGCTCGCGCGAGTTGAACCGCTTCCTCGCGCGCCGCGAACTCTGCGAGCAACTCGAGGCCGTCCGCGAGGGCCGGGCGCTTGCGAAAACCCAGGCGATCGAGAAGATGCGGCGGCAGAAGCGGCCGCGTTCGAAACGCTCGAAGCTGCGTTCGGTCGCGGACAAGCGATTGCTCTCTCGGAAGAAATCCCTGCGCCGCGCTCCCGGTTCCGAATGACATCCACCTAACAACTCTCCGCCCATGGACCGCTGGTTTCTGATCGCCTCCACCGTTCTCGCCGTCATTGGCGGGATCTCGGGCATGGCGTCCGTCCACCGCGGCCGCCGCAGCCGCTGGACCGTGCTGTGGATGGCCGGGGTTTTCGTCTGCCAGCTCGGATTCCTCTCGCTGCGCGGCGAGGCCCGCGCCGCCTGTCCGCTCGCCGACCGGGGGGAAATCCTGGCGTTCCTTTCATGGTCTCTCACCTTGTTCTATCTGTTGGTCGGCCCGGCTTACCGGATCTCGCTGTTAGGGGTTTTCACCGCGCCGGTGGTGGTGGTTTTCCAGTCCATCGCCCTGATCCCCGGAGTGCTGGCGGCGGATCCGCAGAGGATACCGGGAGGAAACCCGTGGCATGAGACCCACTCCGCCACCTCGGTGCTGGCCTACGGCGCGCTGGCACTGGCCGCCGTGGCGGGAGTGATGTTCCTAGTGCTCGACCGGCAGTTGAAGGAGCATCATCTGAAGAGCGGATTGTTCCGCAACCTGCCGCCGGTCAGGGAACTGCTCGTCTCCCTTGAACGCCTGCTGTGGCTCGGAGGCGCGTTGCTGACGGTGGGCATCATCGCCGGATTCGTAATGCCGCGCACCAGCAACGTCACCGGCCATCTCATCGCCGCCCTCTCCGTGTGGGTGGCCTACATGGTGGTGCTCGCCGTCAAGAAGGTCCGCGGTCTCACCGGCAGGCGGCTGTCGCTGCTCGCGGTGGCGCTTTTCATCCTTTCACTCGGAGTTTTCGCGTTCGTCTGATGGATCTGATCTGCCTGGGACTCAACCATAGGACGGCGCCCGTGGACGTGCGCGAACGTTTCGCCGTGGGCTCTAACAAACTCGGGGAATCCTCGGCGGAACTCGCCACGCTCACCGATGCCGACGAGGCCGTCATCATCTCCACGTGCAACCGCACCGAGTTCTACCTTGCCGCCGCCGACGTCCGGACGGCCCTGGCGAAACTCGAAACCCACCTTGCGGACCGGACCAACGATCCCGTCGGCGCGGCGGCGCATTTCTACCGGCTGGAGAAACTCGCCGCAGCCCGCCACCTGTGCCGGGTGGTGAGCGGACTGGATTCGATGATGCTGGGCGAGACCGAGATCTTCGGCCAGGTGAAGCAGGCCTATCAGGCCGCGTTGGAGGCGGGAGCCACCTCGGGTGTCCTCAACCGTCTTTTTCAACGCGCCTTCGGCATTGGCAAGAAGGTCCGCACCGAGACATCGATTCAGGAGGGATCGACCTCCGTCGGCAATGTCGCGGTGGATCTCGCGGAGAAAATCTTCGGCCATCTCAAGGACAGCGAGGTGATGATCCTCGGTGCCGGCGAAATGAGCCGCGTCACCGCGCAGAGCCTCGTTTCGCGCGGCGCGCGCTCGATTTTCGTCACCAACCGCTCGTTCGAGCGCGCCGAGGATCTCGCATCGGAGATGGGCGGCCTCGCCGTGCGCTTCGATGACTGGCAACGCGTTCTCGAACGCGTGGACATCGTCATCGCATCCACCGGCGCGCCCCACGCCATCATCCACCGCAAGGATGTCGAACTCGTCCGCCGCGCCCGCAAATTCCGCCCGCTGTTCCTCATCGACATCGCCGTGCCCCGCGACATCGATCCCGCCGTCGGTGAGATCGAAGAAGTCTATCTCTACGACATCGACACCCTCGAACAACTCGCCGAGGAAGCCCGCGGCCGCAGGCAGAAGCAGATCGAGGAGTGCGAGCGCATCATCGACGCCGAACTGTCCAAGACGAACCTGCCGGGCATTTGATCACCGCTGCGGCGGGATGGTTCTAACAAAAATGTTCCTCAGTCGCCAAACGAAGTGCCCACACGACGCGCGGTGGTGATGAGCGGGTGATCGACGGGCACGAGCTTGGTGCGGCCGGCGACTTCGGGTAGCGGCACACGTTTCAGAACGGAGCCTTGGAGGGCGAGCATCACGCCGAACTGGCGTTCATGGAGCACATCGGCGCAACTGGTTCCCAGCCAGGTGGCGAAGGCGCGGTCCGCTGCGGACGGCGTGCCGCCACGCTGAAGATGGCCGAGGATGGTGAGGCGCGATTCCTGTCCGGTGAGCTTTTCGAGTTTCTTGGTGAGGCGGATCGTGTGGCCCACATGTTCATCGTGGAACCGGTGGAGCTTCTCCTTGGCATCGGCACGCTGTTTCTTCGATTCCGCCTGATCGCGCTCACGGACGAGGGCTGCCACCTCTCTGGCGGCCTCCGCGGAAAGAGCGCCCTCGGCGACAACGACGATGCTGAAGCGCTTGCCGCTCTGCGTGCGGCGGCGGATGGCTTCGGCGATCTTCTCGACCTGATAGGGAATCTCGGGCAGCAGGATCACATCGGCCCCGCCCGCGATGCCGGCCTCCAGCGCGAGCCAACCGGCGCGGTGACCCATCACTTCCAGCACGATCACCCGCTCGTGACTGGTGGCCGTCGAGTGCAGGCGGTCAATCGCCTCGGTGGCGATTTGCAACGCGGTGTCGAATCCGAAGGTGCGGTCGGTTTGGGAAATATCGTTGTCGATAGTCTTCGGCAGCGTGACCACGTTGAGCCCGCGCTCATGGAGCTTGAGCGCGTTCTTCTGCGTGCCACCACCACCGATGCAGACGAGCGCGTCGAGATGGTGTTTCTGATAGTTGGCGACGATGGCATCGGTCATGTCGGTCTCCTTGCCGCCGATGTTCATGCGGTGGGGCTTGTCGCGGCTGGTGCCGAGGATCGTGCCGCCATCGGTGAGGATGCCCGAGAGCATCTGGCCGTCGAGTTCCACGGTCTGGTCAAGCGCGATCCCGCGGAAGCCGTTGAGGAAACCGATCACCCGCATGCCATAATGCTCGCGCGCCGCCTTGCCGAGTCCGCGAATCGCCGCATTGAGACCGGGACAGTCGCCGCCGCTGGTGAGAATGCCAATGTGCTGTGCCATGCGGCCGCAGACTAAGCCATCGTCGTTCCGGCCGACAAGCGGGTTTCGGTGACGGTCCCCGCCCGCGTCGCGCGGGGGGATTCGGTCCAAGCCGGATTGCCGTACCGGCGGGCGATCCGTTCCACGATCTGGTCATCCGTTGGATTCAAACCGATGGTTTCAACGGAATCCGCGAGCCTCGCCGCAAGGCGTTCGGCACGAAGGGCGGAATCCGTTAGACCCACCGGCAGTGCCACGGATCCCTGATGCACCATTCCGCCGCGGGTCCGGCGTTGGCCGGCCCCGGCGATTTTCGTGCCGAAGGCATCGATGATGTCGTGGCCCACGGGATTTCGGAAACACAGCGAGTCGCCGGTTTCCACATCTCCGGAGGCCAAGGCCACCCCCCGCCCTTCCGCCACTAATGCGTCGGCAAGCGCCTCGTGCAGAATCCGGTAACTCTCCGCCGCTTTCATGCGCGCCAAAGAACTGCCCGAAGGGGCGACCACTGTGTAGGTCCAATCCCTGCGGTGATCGACCGTGCCACCACCGGTCCAGCGCCTCACCCATGAGAGGCCGGGCAAGGCTGCTCCAGCCTCCACCAGATCGCCGAAATAGCCAACACTGCCCCAGTCGCCCTGCCAGCGATAGACCCGCAACACGGGCGCGGTGGCCGTTTCCAGCAGCCATTCGTCCACCGCCATCGCCTCCGGGCCCGGGCGCGCCACCGGATCCATCCACAGCCTGAGTCGATCGAACACCACGCGGCGTGGATACGTCGGTGCGGCGAGACCGGCAATCCGGATTTCCACCATCGCCTTGCATTCCGGCGCGGCCTCGCCACTTTCCGCACATGTCCATCGCGCCAAAGCCGGATAGCGCCCTCCTGATCGTCGGCCACGGATCCACCGAAAATCCGGACTCGTCCACGCCCTACTTTGAACACGCCGACGAGATCCGCCGCCGGCGCCTGTTCCGCGAGGTGCATTGCTGTTTCTGGAAGGAAGAACCGTCGATGCGCGAAGCGCTCTACATGATCGACGCGGAGGAGGTTTACATCGTCCCGGATTTCATCAGCGAGGGATACTTCACGCAGGATGTGATCCCGCGCGAGCTTTGCCTCAGCGGGCCTACCTCACTGGTCTCCGGCAAAACCCTGCACTACTGCCAACCCGTCGGCGTCCATCCGTCGATGACCGGCCTGATCCTCCGCCGCGCCCGCGAGGTCGCGCCTGGCCTGAGGCCGGGCGAAACCACCCTGATCATCACGGGCCACGGCACCGGCCTCAACCAGAACTCCACCAAGGCGATCAAGGACCAGGTCACTCGCATCATCGACTCAGGCGCCGGTTACCACTCGGTGGTGGATGCCTACATGGAGGAACAACCGTTCATTGCGGAGTGGGACCAACTCGCCGTCGCACCCAATGTCATCGTCGTCCCGTTCTTCATCTCTGACGGGCTGCATTCCTATCAGGACATCCCCGTGCTGTTAGGGATCGAACCCGAGGTCGGCCCCGCCGCCAGCCAGCGCGAGGTGTTCCGCCACAATCCCCACCACCTTCGGGGAAAGACCCTTTATTACAGCTCCGCCATCGGCACCGAACGGCTCATCGCCGACGTGATCCTCGACCAAGTCCACGATTTCGACCACGGTCGGACCGCAGTCCCCGTCGCGTGACTCCCACCGCATTGCACCCCATGTCCATTGCCATCGAACTCCGAAATCTGCTGCGCTCCGGCATCCGCCGCATCGGCGAACTCGAAATCCAGACCGACGTCAACGGCTACGCTTACGTATTGTGCCACCACCTCGACGCGGAATTGTCCACCGAACCGGCCTTTGGCGGACTGGACATCCACGAAGGACCGGACGCGGCGCGCGACCTCTCGACTTATGCCGAGGACGGCACCTACCGCTTCGCCAAGGGTCAGACCAACCTCAGGCGGGGTTGGGTGATGGCCGTCGACAACGAGGAAGACCTCCGTCAGGCACTCGACCAATTCTATCCGGCTGCATTGGGACTCGAACTCGCACGCCGCAAGGGCACGCTCGAAGTCGAAAACCTGCGCGACAAACTCAACCGCCAGACCGGCATGTATCGCTTCGCCCGAACCATCAGCGAGGAGGGGGCCCAGCGACTCGTTCAGGTAGTCTGCGGCCCCGCCCACCAGTGCGCGCGGCGCATCCTTTGGAAGATCGACGACCAAACACCGCTGGCAGACAGCGAGGCTAGCCGATACAACGGCATCCCGGGAAATCTGCCGGAAGCCGCGGCGATTCCCCTGCTCTGCCGCGAGGCCTGCAACCACTTCGTCGCCGAGTGCCGGAAGGCCGCAAAAGCCGAGTTCGAGGCGAAATCCGCCGCCGAGGGCTGAAATCGGGAGCCGATTTCATAAAAAACACAAAAAAGGCGCGACCCGAAAGTCGGGCCACGCCTTTTTGATGTTTGCACATTCCCCCCAAAGAATCCCTGAGCAAACCGGGCACCACACTGGATTTCCCCCCGGAACTCCAGCGGGCATGCGCCCGAATCAATCAGGAATTTGGAAATGGCGACTCCGGATCGGACGACTCGAAAGCAGTCCAAGCAGGAGTCACGGGCGCAGATTGCACCAAAATTCTGAAAAGACAACCAAAAATTTTAAAAATCCTGATTATCAGCGATAGAAGTTCGATTTCCCACCATGAGCCTTGCCGGGAACCGATCGCGTTTGCCGGAACAATGTAACGACCGAAGATACTCGCCGTCAGAGACTTACGAGAACGCCCCAGCGGGAACTTCCGGTCTCTTTGCCGTTCGGGTTTTTCGCGGTTTTCGTCGTTCCCATCTTGGGAAACCGGATTTCAAGCGAATCGCGGATCGAAGTGGAATACCCTTGGCTCTGAAACACGCAATTTTCCGTAATCCGGATGCAGCGGGTTGAGGAGCAATGTGAACTCCTCGGGAACGACCGCGCTGGGCAGTTTGAAACCGAGCCCCCCGCTTTGCAGGCAGCGGAGACCATGATGCCGCGCGCCGGGAGAAGATGGCAGCGCCTGCCAATCGGGTGGCAGCGCCGCGGCTTTCGCTGTTTCAATCGCAGCGTCCGGCACACCGACCTCGAGGATCCGCCAAGACAATGACATCGCTTCACGCGGCGCATGGACGATGATCTCCAGAGCCGCCAGCGCCCGTGAATCCGCCAGATAGACCGCAGGCACGCCTGGGGGATTCCAACGTCCCCCGAACCGGCGCGCCCCCTCCCCCGTCATGGCGGTGGCGGCCCACTGCGCCTGCACAATGCGGTAAAACGTCGCCATGATCAGGAAAAGACGCCGTGTTCGATGCGGCCCAGCAGCGCCTCCACCTCGCGCGCGCCGATCTCCGTATCCGCATAGTCCAGCGGACACTCGCCATTGAAGGCCCGGGCCGGCGCGGCGAGCCATGAACGGGCGGCGGACACCCCACCCAAGGCCTCGCTCGCCCGCGAAAGCAGCCGCGCATATCTCACCAACCGGTCCGATTCCGAGCGATCCAGGTGCCCGCTTTTCTTCCGGCGGTGCAGCGTGGCACGCGACATCTCGAGCAGCGTGGCGAGGCGTTCCTCGCTGAGTCCCAGCATCTCCCGCAGCGATTGGAACTCCGCCATCGGCAGCCCGGCCCGCACGCGACTGATGATGTAGGCCGCCTCCGGCTCTCTCAGGACCGATTCTCCGCCGACTCCAAGATCTTCATCCGGCATGGGATACTTGATGGACTTCTTTTTCATAAGAAACAACTTATCCATCCTTTTGGAACAATCCAGCATTTTTCCCAAAAAAAAACGCCCGGGCCAAAAACCCGGGCGTTTGGTTTTGGAAAGGCATGGCGGATGCAATTTGCCTTCGGCCAACCGGAGTGCGCTTCGCGTTATGGTAAAGTCGCTAACGCTCCCACTGGTTTGCCACTACGGTCAATAACGGTAGTGGTCCGCCTTGTACGGGCCCTCGACCGGCACACTGATGTAGTCGGCCTGCTCCTGGGTGAGTTTGGTGAGCTTGGCACCGATCTTGGCGAGGTGGAGTCGGGCGACTTCCTCGTCGAGGTGTTTCGGCAGCACTTTCACTTCACCGGCCTTGTAGTTGTCCTTGTTCTTCCAGAGGTCGATCTGGGCAAGCGTCTGGTTGGTGAAGCTGTTGGACATCACGAAGCTCGGGTGGCCGGTGGCGCAGCCGAGGTTCACCAGTCGGCCTTCGGCGAGCATGTAAATGCTGTTGCCGGTCGGGAAGGTGTATTTGTCCACCTGCGGCTTGATGTTGGTTCTCACAACACCCTTGGCGGCGTTGAGCTTGTCGATCTCGATCTCGTTGTCGAAGTGGCCGATGTTACAAACGATGGCCTGGTCCTTCATCTTCTCCATGTGCTCGAGGCGGATGATGCCGAAGTTGCCGGTGGTGGTGACGTAGATGTCGCCCCAGCCGAGCGTGTCTTCGATCGTGAGAACACGGAAGCCTTCCATTGCGGCCTGCAGCGCGCAGATGGGATCGATTTCGGTCACAACGACTTGCGCGCCTTGTCCGCGCATCGCCTGGGCGCAGCCCTTGCCGACATCGCCGTAGCCGCAGATCACGGCCACCTTGCCGGAAATCATCACGTCGGTGGCACGCTTGATGCCGTCCACCAGCGACTCGCGGCAACCGTAGAGGTTGTCGAACTTCGACTTGGTGACCGAGTCGTTCACGTTGATCGCGGGAACGAGCAGCGTGCCGGCCTTCGCCATCTGATAGAGACGGTGCACACCGGTGGTGGTTTCCTCGGAGACACCCTTCCACTCCTTGACGATCTCATGGAACACGCCGGGCTGCTTGCCCTTGATGTCCTTGAGCAGGTCCTTGATCACCTGCTCCTCGTGGCTGCCGGAGGGAGTGTTGATCCAGTCGGAACCGTTCTCCATTTCATAGCCCTTGTGGATGAGCAATGTGGCGTCGCCACCGTCGTCGACGATGAGCTGCGGGCCCTTGCCGCCGGGGAATTGCAGCGCCTGCCAGGTGCACCACCAGTATTCCTCCAAGGTCTCGCCCTTCCAGGCGAAGACCGGGATTTCCGCAGCGGCGATGGCGGCGGCGGCGTGGTCCTGCGTCGAGAAAATGTTGCAGGAAACCCAGCGCACTTCCGCGCCGAGATCCTTGAGTGTCTCGATCAGAACGGCGGTCTGGATGGTCATGTGCAGCGAGCCCATGACGCGAACTCCCTGAAGGGGTTTCTCCTTGCCGTACTTCTCACGCGTGGCCATCAGGCCCGGCATTTCGTGCTCGGCGATCTCGATTTCCTTGCGGCCGAAGTCGGCAAGGCCGATGTCTCTTACTTTGTAGTCGGTGAAGCTCATGGTAGTAGTTTGTGGGGTGTGGTTGAGATTGAGATGGGGAGAGACGCAAGACACAAGATGAAGAATGGGCGGCTCATTGGCTTTCAGATGAAGATGGAGAGGAGTTTGTTGATCATTCCGGGAGCAATCAGGCGTTTACGGAGCCCTTCGATCATGGAACCGATCTCCTTGGCTTCCTTGATCAAGGGTGTGGCGGTTTCACTGGTGAAAACTCCTGCCGCAAGACCAATGTAGAGCTGCGTGCGGAGTTCGCCGACCGAACCTTTCGCGATGGCAAGGAAGCGACGGAACTCTCGGTCGCTTTCCCGCTCCGCACCCTCCGCGATGTTGGATGGCACGGAGATACAACTCTTCGCCATCTGATCCTTCAGTGTGTAAAGCCGGATCGGATCGACCAACTGCAAGACATCCACCGCAAGTCTCGAACTACGCTTCCAAACCTCCAAATCCTCGAAGTGATGCAAAGGCATGGCCGCTTCTTCTCTTGCGTCTTGTGTCTTGCAGTCTTGCGTCTGCCGTCCTTCAGCCGACCGCCTTCTTCAGCGCCGCCGCTTTATCAGTGGCTTCCCAGGTCAGATCCTTGTCGGACTTGCCGAAGTGGCCGTAGTTGGTCGACTTCGAGTAGATCGGGCGGAGCAGTTTGAGTTGCTTGACGATGTCGGCCGGCTTGAAGGAGAAAACCTTCTTCACCGCCGCGAGGATCTTCGCGTCGCTCACGATGCCGGTGCCGAAGGTGTCGATGTGAATCGAAAGCGGCTGCGGGTGGCCGATGGCGTAGGCGAACTGGATCTCGCAGCGCTTGGCCAGCCCGGCGGCCACCACGTTCTTGGCGACCCAGCGGCCCATGTAGGCGGCGGAACGGTCGACCTTGGACGGATCCTTGCCGGAGAACGCGCCACCACCGTGACGGCCCATGCCACCGTAGGTATCGACGATGATTTTGCGGCCGGTGAGGCCGGAGTCACCCTGTGGCCCGCCGACGACGAACTTGCCGGTCGGGTTGATGAGATACTCGGTGTCTTTGGTGAGCAGGTTTTTCGGCAGCACCTTCTTGATCACCTGCTCGATGCAGAATTTCTCGATGGTGGCGTGCGAAACATCGGCGGCGTGCTGGGTGGAAATGACCACGTTGACGATGCGGGTCGGCTTGTCGTTGACGTATTCGACGGCCACCTGGGATTTTGCATCGGGGCGGAGCCATTTGGCGAGTTTGCCGGCCTTGCGGATGCGGGTCAGCTCGCGGCCGAGGCGGTGGGCGAACATGATCGGCGCAGGCATCAATTCCGGCGTTTCGTCGCAGGCATAGCCGAACATGATGCCTTGGTCGCCCGCACCCTGCTCGGCGTGCTTCTTGCCTTCCGCCTTCTTGGCGTCCACACCCTGGGCGATGTCCGGGGACTGGGTAGTCAGGTAATTGTTGATGAAAATCTGGTCGGCGTGGAACACGTCGTCGTTGTTCACGTAGCCAATGCCGCGGACAGCGTCGCGGATCACCTTTTCGATGTTGATCACCGAGCCGATCGGCTTCTGGCCGATTTTCGGGATCGTGATTTCGCCGCCAACCACGACGACGTTGCTCTTCACGAAAGTCTCGCAGGCAACGCGGCTCTTGGGATCAACCGCGAGGCAGGCGTCGAGGATGGCATCGGAAATCGTGTCTGCAACCTTGTCTGGATGGCCTTCGCCGACGGATTCGGAGGAAAAAATGTAGGTGCTCATGTGGTTTGTTGATTTTCGTATCGTCAAATCGTGATGCGTTGATACAAGTGTCCCGCCATGCCGTCAATGCTCAAATCCCTGAAACTTCTCGCGGACCCCACCCGGCTGCGCATTCTGATGCTGGTGAGCACTGAGGCTCTGTCGGTTGCGGAGCTTCAGGAAATCCTCGGAATGGGCCAAAGCCGGATTTCCACCCAGCTTTCCCAACTCAAAACGGCGGGCTTGGTTTCCGACGAACGCAGCGGAAAAAACAACATGTATTCCTGCACGGCGGATGTGGAACTGCTGGAGGTGGCCCGTTTGGCGGCCTCGGAGGTGGCCGAGGTGGAGGCGGATCAGTCAGCGCTGCGGCACCTGCTCCGCAAGCGCAAGGACAGCGCCAGGGCCTACTTCGACGAACTTGCAGGACGATTCGGCAAGGATTACGTCCCCGGACGCTCGTGGAAGGCGCTGGCGGAGGCACTGATCAAGGTTCTCAATTACCGGGTCGTCGCCGATCTCGGTGCCGGCGAGGGCACGCTCGCCCAACTGGTCGCCCGGCGCGCCGAGAAAGTCATCGCCGTGGATCTTTCGCCAAAAATGGTCGAGTTCGGCCAGGCACTGGCGATGCAGAATGGCCTGGCCAACCTTGAATACCGCCTCGGCGACATCGAGGAACCTCCCATCGGGGAGGGCGAGGTGGATCTCGCCATCCTCAGCCAGGCGCTTCACCACGCGGAACACCCGCAGCGGGCGATCAACGCGGCATTCCGCATTCTCAGGCCTGGCGGCAGGTTGATCGTGCTGGACCTCGTCCAGCATTCATTCGAGCAGGCTCGCGAACTCTACGTCGACCGCTGGCTGGGATTCACCGAGAGCGCGCTGGCGGAAATGCTGGAGACCGCGGGATTCACCGAGATCGAGACCATCGTCGCGGACAAGGAACAATCCGCTCCCGGTTTTCAGACTCTGTTAGGGATCGGTCTCAAGGCCTGAACCCGAAAACCCTGGTTAAAGGCAATGCCTTTAGGGACTCGAATTCAAGTTGCGCGAACGAAAAAATCCAAGCGCCACAAGGAGCGGCGGCCTCCGATCCGCCGACGCCCATGGGAAGCCAATGGTGTGAGCGCAGCGCTTTCCATCGTCACTTCATGGGCAAGGCGATTCGGAGATCGCCTCTCCTTGAATGAGTTGAACCCGAAAGCGAATCCCTAAAGGCATTGTGGCTAAAGGGCCACCTGATTGGTGCGTTCAGGGCAGTGCGGTTGCAAACCGCCGCCACGGTGGCCTCACATGGTCGGAAGTTGGACCAGTTTGGTGTATTCGTACGAATTCTTCGCGAGGAATTCCGCCTGCTGGTTGCCGCCGAACCCGCGGTTGCGGAGTTGATCGATTCCGATGTCCGACAACACCGTGATGGAAACCTCCATCGCCTTGAGGCGGCCGCTCTTGAGTTGGTCCGCGGTGATCGAACCGGAACCACCGGTCACTTCGATGCCGGTTCCCTTCACCTTGAACGAAGACGCGGTCTTGCCGCCGCCCTGGCCGATGGTGATCGGCACGGTTTTCATCGTGCTGGTGGACCCCGATGTCTGGGTGATTTCCACATGGAAGGTCACGGTGAACTGATAGATATTCTCGCAGACGAAGTATTCGGGCTGTTTCAACCTGGATTTGTAGGAACCGAAGGCGGTGTCGAGACTCTTCTGTCCCAGCAGATCCTCGAAGGTTTCGTCGGGATTCACCAGCATGCGGTTGAGCACGAAGGTCTTGTATTCCTTCGATCCACCTCCACTGCTGAGAGGATCTAGATCGTCGAGCAGGTATGCGACACAGGACACATCCCCGCCTTTGTCCTCAGGCTTGCCGATTTCGCCATTGTAGCGGTCGGTGGAACCGGCGAAGAAGATCAACTCGGCGGCGTTAGTGCTTTCCATCTGTCCTACTTTGGGGAGAGAACCTTGAGGAGAGACAGCGGAGAGCCATTCGAATTCGTTGCCACGGCGGGTGACCAGCGCCTCGAAGTCGCGTGCCATGCTGTCCACCATCGCCTTGGCCTGACGGGACGCGCGCAATTCGGCGCGGCTGCGGTTCCAGGTATCGATGGCGATGGAGGTGATGGATACCAGCACGGTGACGATGATGGTGGTGATGGCCATGGCCACCATCAGTTCCATCAGGGTGAATCCGGAGCGGCGGGGTTTCATAAAGGTTTTCATGTTCGGGCGCGGTTAGTGATTCAGCGGCGCACTGCAAGATTGCGGGTGAAAACGGGGTTCTTCGCGTTGGTGAAGGACTTCGCGAAACCGGTCGATGAATCAAAGAACGATGCGGACCGGGCTGGCAGGGTGTAGAAATCGGCGGAGAAGGCGATGACTGCTTCAGGGTAGGCATCCGCATCGGCAGCGGCGGCGTTCGATCCCTTGGGATCGACAATCTTGCCGGCGGTGCCGGGCTTGAGTTCACCGGAGTTGAAGATGAGTTGGGTGCATTTCACCAGGTAGATGCCACCTTCGAGGGCGGCGAGATCCTTCTTGAACTCCGGGTCACTGCGGCGGCGCACCATCGTCTGGACGACGTAGTCCTTGCCGGGAAGCTTGCTTTGGATGTTGGTCACCGGCTCCGGAGTCTCATCCGAGCGGCTGCTCGACAGGCTGCCCCGATACTGATAGACCAGCAGCGCTTCTCCGGCCTTGTGGGACTCCTCGATAAACTTGAATGACTTGCCGAAGCCGGTCTTGTAGTTCGTCAACTCCTGCTGGCCACGCAGCGTGACAAGTTCCTGCTCGATCGTCGACGCGAGCCGGTCCGCCTCCTGCACGCTGATCGAGCGCTTGATGCCGGCGGCGGCGGGAGCGAAGACCACCATGAAGCCGGTGAGCAGCACCGCGAGCACACCGATGGCGATGACGGTTTCGAGCAGGGTAAAGCCGGGACGGCGGATTGAAAGGGTGGGGTTTTTCATATCTTAGAAGGTTTCGCCTGTCTTGATGTCATTAATCTTGGAGTCCATTTGCTCGGGGCTGCGGAACACGGAGGTGCGGCCATTGCGCCAGATGACAAAACCGCCGAAGTCGCGCTTGCCGGCGGAGGTGACGCGAGGAGGCTGTGCAGTGGAGGACTGGGAAAGATTGCGAGCGCCTGAACCGATGATGAAGCTTGCTCCGCCTTTGTAATTCGCGTCGTTGGGGTCAGTCAGAATTCCCTGAGCGTTGAATCTGTAAATGTAGTATTCTCCTGCATAGGATGACTTCACCGCTTGCCCAGCTGGAGTCTTCAACTTACTGGAGGGCACGGTGTCTATCTTCCCGCCCCCGGAATGACTCTTCTTGCTGAACTTATCGCTGAAGAAGGTTTGGTCCGGAAGCACCGCGCCACGACTGGAAAGCATCCAATTGGGAGTTTGACTTCCCGGTTCCTTGGCCAAGCCGGTGGCCGGGTCGATTTCCTCATAGGCCACCACGATCCTGCGGAGATCATCGCCCTTGTTGTTGGTGAGGGTTTTCGCGACCAGAACGGCGGAACGGATGTTGCGGCCGACGGCGGTGGTGCGGGCCTCGTCGAAGAGAGACTCGACGGTCGCCACGCCGCTGGTGACGCCTTTGCCGCCCATGCCGCGGAGGCCGATGGAGCCCGCAGTCATCAGGATTGAGATGATGGCGATGACGACCAGCATTTCCACCAACGTGAATGCGCGGCGCGCCGTGGCGCGTGTGGGTCTGATGGGATGAGAGTTCATGGGTTTGGCGATATCTTGGGAAAACAATGGATGAAGGAGGGGGAATCGCAAGCGGAAATGTCAATACATCGCAGTTACGCAGGTGCCGTGTTTTTCGGGAAGCGCCCGTCATTGGGGCCGCTCATCCAGAGCCAGGCGGGCCGAACCATGTCGCGGACATCCTTGCGGGTGGCCTCCCAGCCGAGAAGCTCCTTGGCGAGCGCCGGATCCGCCACCAGAGAGTCCGGATCCCCCGCGCGGCGGGGGCCATATTTGACCGGGACGGTGCGACCGGTCACTTCCTCGACGGCGGTGATGATCTGGTTGACGGAAACCCCCACACCGGTGCCGAGATTGCAGCGGAGGGATTCTCCGCCGGCGGCAAGGTGATCGAGAGCTTTCGCGTGGGCATCGGCCAGGTCCTCGACGTGAATGTAGTCCCGGATGCAGGTGCCGTCCGGCGTGTTGTAGTCGGTGCCGAAAACCTCGAGGTGATCGATTTCCCCGGTCACGGCCATCAGCACGCGGGGGATCAGGTGGGTTTCCGGATCGTGATCCTCCCCGATCAGACCGTCCGGTGACGATCCGCTGGCGTTGAAGTAGCGCAGGCAGGCGCTGCGCAATCCCCAGGCCTCGCCGCAGTCCTTGAGGATCCACTCGACCATCAGCTTGCTGCGGCCGTAGGGGTTGATCGGATTCTGGCGGTTGCTTTCGGTGATCGGCAACTTGTCGGGCACGCCGTAGGTGGCGCAGGTGGAGGAGAAAACGAAGACCTTGCAGCCGAATTCCTGCATCACTTGCAGCAGTTTCACCGGCTCGGCGGTATTGTTCTGGTAGTATTTGAGCGGATTCGTCACCGACTCGCCCACGTAGGCAAAGGCGGCGAAGTGGATCACCGCTCCAAAGCGGTGTTTTTCGAAGAGCGACCTGACGAGCGGTTGGTCCCCCACATCGCCAACCACCAGTTCCACACCCGGATCGACGATGGCCTTCTCATGACCAAACACCAGATTGTCGAGCACGACAATCCGACGGCCTTGGGAGGCGAGCAGCCGGACGGTGTGGGAGCCGATGTATCCGGCTCCACCAGTGACAAGTATCGGCGCTTGGGCGTTGCTCATGTTCGGCTTGGAGAAATAGAACCGGAGATGCCGCCGTCCTGTCAACCCATCGCAAGGGTGGTCCGGAATTTCCCGAAAATTCGCTTCGAATAAACCCGAAGCCCGTGCTGTCGTAGGCGCATGAAGAAATTCATTCGCTTCCGGGCTCTGGCCGTCGCCGCTTTCGGTTCCGCCATGGCGTTCACCTCCTGCACCTACCCCTATTACGGCACCGCCGGAGGTTCATACTCCAGCGGTGGCTACGACAGCGGTTACGGGGACGGCTACGGCTATGGCAGCAGCAATTTCAGCACCTCGCTTTTCGTCAGCACGGGTAATCCGCGCTGGGGCTACGATCCCTACTGCTACTCTTACTACGACTACAGCCGCCGCTGCTACTACGACCCCTACCTCCACGGCTACTACCCCGTGGGTTACCGCCCGCCAGTGATGATCGGGTGCCCGCATCCTTACGGTTATCGCCGCAGCTACTGCCCTCCTCCCACTTACGTGAGAAACGTGACGGTGGTGAACTACCGCAATCGCGAGCAGGCTTATCACGGCACCAATTACGACTGGGCCCGCCAAGTGCGCCAGAAGCCGGTCAGCTCCGGCAGCAACCGCGGCCGCACCAACTCGGACTGGCAGAGCCAACCCCAGCGCCGCACCTACGACAGCCGTCCGAGCGGCAATCCCGGCCAACTTCGGAGCCCCTCGGATAGTCGTGGCGCCACTCGTCAGGAAGTTCGCCCCCAGACGTCCGGTAGCCGCTCCGGCCGCTTGCCCTCAGGATACAACACCCCGGTCACCCGCGACTTCGGCAAGCAGGATGTCCGCAGGGCTGAAAGTTACCGGCCATCGGGGAATCGCCAGGCTTCCGGCTACCAGCAGCCGCAGCGCTCTTCGGGCCAACGCGTCCAGCAGTCTCCCCCGCCCTCCCGCGCCAGCCAAAGCGCCCCCGCGCGTCAATCCCAGCCCAGCCGTCAATCCCAGCCCAGCGGTCGATCGGAAGAACAACGCGGCAACGGTTCTTCGCGCGGCATGCGTGGCCTCGGCCAAGGGTGATTCCACTCGCTATCTCGCTTCCCGCCGCGCCCTCGCGCGGCGGAGGCTGTCAAGGCTGACCCGTGGACGCAGCACCCAGCGTGCGAGCAACCACCCGGCAATGCCGCCACCGACATGGCAGGCGTGGCCGAGGTCGAACCAACTCCCGCAGCCGAGTTTCACCAGAAGGTTTCCGATCTGAGAAAGCCCCGGGAGGCCGAGCCCCGGATTGATCAGCGTCAGGATCATCTCGGCGATCATCACCCCCAGGCCGAGGCTTCTTGCGGAAACGGGCACCGGCATCATGCGCGATTGAGGCGAGAGCGTGGTGAGCATCAGCAGTAGCGCCATGCATCCGCCGGACAGCCCCACCAGCAAACCGGAGCCCAACAGCAGATGCGCCGCGCCACCGCCCAACACCCCGGCCACCAGCGTTCGCAAGACCCCTCCCGATCCCGTCATGTGCTCGATGCGCGAGCCGATCAGCAGCACAAACAGGCAGTTCAGCCCCAGATGAAACCACGAGCCGTGCAGCAGACCGTGGCTCGCCACCTGCCAAAACCTGCCCGCCACCACTCCCTCCCGGCTCAGTCCCAACAACTCATACCATCCATTCAGCGAGCGGCCGATACCCGCCGCTGTCACCGCGAGATGCACGGCGAAAACCACCGCCACCATCAGCCAACACGCGCGCGAGCGACCGATCTGTGACAGATTCCGGGCCGCGTTGGAGAAAGGTCCAACGGAAGCGTTCATGGCGGGGGGAGCAAGGTTCTACGGCAATCCGGCGGGAAATCAATCCACCACTCGCGCGCGCGGTTCGCGGCGGATGGTGTCCTCGCCGCCCGCGCAGGTCACGAAGGGCCCACCTTCCAGCGGAGCCACGCCCGTAAACGCCACATCCGGCATGTCGGACGGACGACCCGCCAGCGGGAAATCCTTGCGCAGCGGGAAAAACGGATAGCCCTCCCACATCAGGATGCGCTTGAGGTTCGGATGCCCGGAAAACGGGATGCCCATCATGTCATAGACCTCGCGCTCGTGCCAATCCGCACCGAGCCAGAGATCCGTCGCCGAAGGCACGCTTTCCTCCTCCGACACCGCCGCCTTCACCCGCAGGTGCCGCGAATCGTCGAGCGAGGCAATTTCATAAACGACCTCAAACCGCGGATCGTCGCCGAAGTGATCCAGACTCGAAACATCCAGGATCATCTCATAGCCGAGATCGTTTTTGCATTTCGCCAGCACGTCATGCAACGCGCCCAATTCCACAATCACGGTTTGCTCGCCGCGGAATTCCACGGTTTTCAGGATCCTGGCTCCGAACGTTTCGCGGAGCTTCGTCACATCGTCTGCGGCTGCCATGGTTCGCTTGGTTTTCAGGAAATCTGGTCGAGGAACTCCTTCTTCTGCGCCATCGTGGACTCCTCGCCCTCGATCTTCCTCTGGAGCTTCATCAGCCCCTCGATCAAGGCCTCGGGCCGCGGCGGGCAGCCGGAAATGTACACATCCACCGGGATCAGGCGGTCGATCCCCTGAAGCACCGCGTAGCTGCGATACATGCCGCCGCTCGACGCGCAGGCACCCATCGCCACGCACCACTTCGGCTCCGGCATCTGGTCCCAGATCCGTTTCACAGCGAGAGCCATCTTGTAGGTCACCGTGCCCGAAACGATCAGCACGTCC
>Ga0315904_10003027_pt1 | contig 25255 bp, 19 predicted proteins | sample LakEriMetagenome_6_FD_203529 | JGI IMG/M metagenome (GOLD analysis project Ga0315904, IMG submission 203529) | Freshwater fungal communities from buoy surface, Lake Erie, Ohio, United States - Buoy 12 MA120 | ecosystem: Environmental > Aquatic > Freshwater > Lake | place: USA: Lake Erie, Ohio... | reverse complement strand
TCTTTAGCTCCTCATTAGTTTCAGTAGCACTCGCCTCAAGCTCTCTACTGATTTCCTCAAGCTCTCTTAACCGCACCTCGAGCGCCTCAAGCTCCGCCTGTGATATTGTTACACGACCGCGTTCAACCTTAAGTGACTCTCTGGCATTGAAAAAGTCTTGGGCAACTTTACGAAATTCCTTCGGATCGACAAGCTCAGAGCGAGATTTTTCAACCCTGACCCACAGATCTTGCTTCTGCTCGATCTCATCCTTGATCAGATTATAGGCAACGACCTTATCATCGTTAAGGTGTCTCGCTCTGATAAATACAACGAGACCAATGATACACGCCTCTGCCACTCCGATGAGAATAACCATCATCCACATACCGCTTACTCAGCCCTAGCTTGCTCAGTAGACTCCTGGCCCTTATCTGGCTGCGTCTCAGGTTCCGATTCTCTGTTGACGTCCTCTGACTCCAATTTCTCAAAAATCGGATCATCGGTCTCAATCGACGTTGCGGCGACGCGCTCTTCAAGGGTCGCTACCGCGTCCAAAAGCTGTTTGTGAGGGATATACTTCTGCGCACCTGAGCTACTCTTTTTCTTTTTGCTCCTGACGAACACAAACGCGAGTATCAACGCCACTAGATTAAAGATCGACACCACGCCGATAGGTATCAACGGCAGCTCCTCTACAACACTACCCTGCGCCTGCTTCTCCTCGAGCTCTTGCTTTACTACCGGTTTTGCCGCGGGCCGAGGGGCCTTTGCAGTTAAAGTAAAGACCAATGCTGGACTTTCAGCCTCAACCACCTCGCCCTTCTTGGCATCAGCCTTCAAAACCGCTTTAATTTTATAAGTTCCATCCTTGGGTAGATCTGAGGCTGACGCTCGAAACTTTCTGCCGCTGCCGGTCGCCCGTGCAACAGGTAACTCAATCTTCTCGCGTTCACTAGATAGCGCCACCACGGCTACCTCGATCTTCTTGAATCCTGCCGCCTCCTTGCTTAGCTCGACCACAAATTCAGCTGTCTCATCACCGGCATAATCGTTCTGAGCCCCCGCAACTATGTCACCATCGTGCGATTCTTCAGCAGCATCTTCACCATGGTCGGCTTCGCTCACATTAGCTTGTGTATCATGGCCCTCATCTTCCTCCTCAAAGACCTCCTCTTCCTTATTTATACCAAGCGTTACAAGACGTGGTCTGACTGTGAACGGTATCTGTTGGCCCCGCTGAAAAGTAGGTCCTTTGCTCACAACCTCCAACTTAAATGCTCCCACCGGTAGTGGAGAAACAGTTCTAGAGAAGATCCCATCGTGTGCAACCTTGTCGCCTTGCTGACCTTCGTCGTTGAGTGCCTCTTGAACGATAGGCTGTGCGACCTTATCGGTCGGAGAGATCTGAAACCCTAGCTTAAGAACCGGGCCCATTTCAGGAATAGAGACTGGCTTTTCATTCTCGTAAAGGCGCGCCTGGACTAGCAGCTCGTCTCCAGCTCGCACGACAAGCGGCCAGTCAGTGAGCAGCTTAAGGTCGGTCAATACAGTCGCGAACCCATCGTGCGCCTGCGTCCCGGTAACATGCCATTCTCCGGCATCAGGTTCAGCTACAGTAATGACATCAAAGTTGGTTCCCGAGAACCATGTCACAGAATCCGGACGTTTGTTGTTTGAATACTCCTCGCCCTTGGGAGATATCAAGGAGAGAGACTCCCCTGGAAGATGATTGATATAAAAAGTGGCCTCAGAGACATCTGAATCGATCAGAAAACCTCGGCCAGTTTGCGCAACCACTTGCGGTCGCTTCATCGCCAGAAAAAGCTCTGCAAAAGAACGATGCACATCTTCCGGGGTTTTAGTAAACCATGTGAGGCCATCTGTGGCAGCCGCCATCTCAGCTAGAAACGCGCGGTCAGCCTGATCGCTAAAGGCTAGCGTAAAAACTCGCGTCTCTTTAGCGCGCAATCCCGGGAGAATGTCGTGAACCAGTTCAAGAGTGCGGGCGAATGCTGGACTGACCTTTGGATCCGGCTCAACCCGACCATCCGATAGTAGCACAATCACCCGTTGCGCTTCAGCGCGCGGATTCGTCTCAAGAATCGCCCTACCGAGCTTAATGCCCTCAGCGATATCAGTGAAAACACCCTCGGCAGCTATGTCTTGAATCTTTGCGGTCACTCTCCCAACCTGTGCAGCAGAGAAGACCTCCATCTCTTGAACAACTTTGGCAGAGCTGGCGAACTGCACTATTCCTAAGCGATCGCCATCGTCTAGAAAAGACAGAAGAAGCTTGGCACCTTCGTAGCGAAGGTTCTGGGGATCTGTCTTTAACATGCTGCCCGAGGCATCAAAAACTAGTACAACGTCTAGTTGCGCCCGCTTTGACTTGGCAGCACCTTGCGCCCATGCTGAGCTGAATCCAGCACAGATAACAACCGAGCAAATTAAAAGAAAGCTACGCAAGCACGGACTCAGTAGACACCGAGCCGTGGCGCATTTGCGCCTTGCAGCAGCATCGCCTAAATAACTTTTTAGCTCCCCGTCTATAACCACAAACTCCCGAATGTGTTGGTAAAACCTGAACCCCATCGCAGAATCTTTACGATCCGATCCGCCTACCAGAGAGACGGAAGAGATTGCACCAGTTTCCCAAGAAGGCTGCACCCTCTGGTTCCCCTGCGACAGAGAACGGCCCAAACCCCGTATTCTCTTGATCGGCTCAGCTTTTCGTCTACTAAAGCTTTGGTGCCGAAAGCCTTACTGCCGGAAGCCTCAGCGCCAGTGCTGTGTAACAAAAGCTTACATGCGAAAATCTTTTGTAGTATATTGAGGTTAGAGCAATTCCGCCAAGTCAGAAAGTGCTCCAAAGCATTTTCAAACAGAATCAATAGGCCCACGCATAAAAGGGTATTTTGATCGGAGTATCTTAATTGGACCGCTTTCAATATCCCTTTAGGCTGCTTCCGCTACGGCCAGTCCGAGTTATCCAAACTAAGGGGCTTGAGGGCCTGATTTCGCTAACTCTGTGGTGTTTAACTTGCGTTTTATTTACATCACAAACGACTGCTTGTCTTGCCGAAAGCGACCCACCCTTCTCACTTCCCCCGCGCCCCGAAATGCTCAAGATCCGCAGCGCTATTGTTCACACCTCAAAGGGCAAACTGTATTTTGAACTATTCCCTGAAGATGCTCCATGGCATGTCGCCAATTTCAAGTATCTCGCCGATAAGAGGTTTTACAACGGATTGAGCTTCCATCTTTACCAACCAGGCTACCTAATTCAAGGTGGTGACCCCAAAGCCAATGGCTTCGGCGGCCCTGGTTATTCAATCCAAGCTGAGTTCAGCACCCGCAACCATCGCTTTGGCACACTGGGAATGGCACGTAAACCAGATGGCTACAACGCCAAGAAGCAGCTGACCAATCCCCAACGCCGTTCAAGCGGCAGCCAGTTTCACATCTTACTCAACGATGCGCCGCACATGGATGGACGGTATACCATCTTTGGCAGATTAGTAGGCGGCAGTGAAGTTCTGGAAAAACTTCGCGGCGGAGATAAGATCGACTCCGTGACTGTCTACATCCGAGAAGGCGGGCGATAACAGCCGCGGTGGAATAATGCGCTTGGCAACTCTAGCCTGCATTTTGCATGAAGCCAGCTGCTGCGAACGCCGATAATGGCGCTTTTTCGGTTCAAAAAGCGGGCTAGAAATATTGTTCACTTACAGATCGGGAGACTCAAGATACGAGCTACTACTCTCCTCTTCTTCAGAAAGTTGCGGGTCAGAATAAGTCTCCGGCTCAGTTCCCTTTACAAAATACTCTAGGATAGCCCCGTCTGCGCCCTCTGGCGCTTTCACGCCGGAGCTCTTGTACACCCAGAATGGCTCGACACCATCTGGGACCGCAAATTCAAGCTCGTCCATCTTCTGGGGCTCTGAATAACTGATCCCCAAAAGTTCAGCTTGCGAACGGGCCTGTTGCTCCAAGGCTGTTGAGGACTGCTGCTGCTCGTAGCCTAAAAACTGCTTCATAAATGTGAGCCATACAGGTGCTGAAACCACACCTCCTGTTTCCTTAGGACCGATGGCTTTTTTCTGGTCAAAGCCCACCCATACACCACATACCCAGTGCGGCGTGTAGCCGATAAACCACGCATCCATCTGATCGTTTGATGTTCCAGTTTTACCAGCAGCAGGACGACCCAGCTCCTTTACTTTGTACGCTGTTCCATGCTCAACAACACCACGCATCATGTGTGCCATTACGAAGGCGCTTGCCTCATTTATTACACGCTTTACTGCCGTGGGCTTTTCAGCCTCGTAATCAAAGATAACTTTCCCAAAGCGGTCTGTGATCTTAGTAACAAAAACCGAATCAAATAACATTCCCTTTGCAGGAAAGACTCCGTAGGCCCGAGTTATTTCAAGCGGCGTTACCTCACTGCTTCCCAACGACAACGATAAATTTCTTCCGAGCGGACTCGTGATACCGAGCAACCGAGCGTACTCAATAATCGTATCGATACCAATTCGAGAGGCAATATCGGCTGAGACTAAGTTGCGCGATTTCTCCAAAGCCGTGCGCAAGGTAATAGCCCCAAGAAACTTCTCATCGAAGTTAGCCGGCGCCCACACATCATCTCCAACCTTAAATGCCCTGGGGACATCCTGTACAATGGTCGACGGAGTGTACTTAAACTTATCTACAGCCGCCAGATACAACACAGGCTTAAACGCCGATCCAGGCTGTCGCAACGATTGCGTTACACGATTAAACTGACTCTGGTTGTAGTCATAACCACCCACCATTGAGCGCACCTCGCCCGAGAGCGGATCCAGAAGAACCATAGCCCCTTCAATCTGCGGGGTCTGGTCAAGATATAGCTTTAGCGCCGATTGGTCTCCCGACTGCGCAGCGGATTGGGTCTTAGCAGGCGCAGCGCGGAACGTGGCCTCTATCAGATCGCCAACCTTTAGGATATCACTCGGAGAACCGAACCTAACCGAGTCATCCTGGAGTAGTAATTTCTTAGCCCAGCCGGATTCCTGAAGATCAAGCGAGTACTCCTTAGCTCCGACTAGCACCTTGGCTACACCGCGACTAACCGCTTTCACGTACGCCGGGTACGGAGAATCCCTGGCGATCTCCCCGCTTCCAAAGCGCGCCTTGTATTGGGCTTCAGTTATATTATCAATCGGCCCGCGCCATCCGCGGCGCTTATCCACCTCTCGCAACCCAGCTTTAAGCGCATCAGTAGCCAAGAGATCAGCCTTTGGATCCACCGCGGTGACGATCTCTAATCCATCGGCATCGAGATTTAAATCTCGCCACTTTTCGGCGAAAACTCGGCGAATCTCTCCTACATAGTAAGGCGAAGCGAAGATATTCTGTTGAGACACCGGATAAATCGCTAGACGCTCCTCTTCGGCCGCTTTTTTCTCGCTTGGCGAAATAAACTTCGCCTCAACCATCTGCGACAACACCTGATGTTGGCGCTGTTTAGCTCGCTCAAAGTTTCTCAGTGGTGAATAATTACTGGGAGCCTTAGGAAGTCCAGCTAACATAGCTGCTTCAGCTATCGTCAGATCTGTAAGCTCTTTGTGAAAATAGATCCTTGCCGCAGCCTTGATCCCGTATGCTCCATTCCCAAAAAAAATCTGATTCAAGTAGATCTCAAATATCTCATCCTTTGAGAAACGGCGCTCCAGTCGATACGATAAGATCGCCTCTTTGCCCTTACGTACTAAACTCTTCTCTGGGGTAAGAAGTAAGTTTTTAACCACCTGCTGCGTGATGGTAGACGCGCCCTGTTTAGCATTTCCACTCTGTAGATTCTTATAGACGGCGCGAACAATACTGACCGGGTCGATCCCGTGATGGCTATAAAATGATGCATCTTCAGCCGCCAGGAAAGCCTTTCTTACCCTGTCTGGCACCTCAGATATCTTCGCCGGATATCTTCTCTCTGAGAAGAATTCGGCCAGCAGAGTCCCGTCGCGCCCAAGCACACGAGTAACCGCTGGGGGCTTGTAGTCTTCAATGCGCGCCAGCCGAGGAAGGTCACGAGTGAGGTAAAAGTATGCCCACGCGCCAAACAACCCACCGACACACGCCAGTGAAAAGCCCACCGTTACCAACAATAAAAATAGCTTGCGTAGCACCACGTAAACCTAAAAAGAGTGGTTACAGCCTATGTAACTCACCCTACAACACACGCCCCGCTCAAGCGCAATCCAGCTAAACCAGAAAAACACTCAAGGAGCAATGACACAACGTCTTGAGGCCCGCTTCAAAGACCAAGGCGATCCACAAGTCCCTGGCGAAACCTCAGGCTTTTGGAGAACGCTATCGATTCGCGGATGCGAATCAAAACAACAATCTATATTGATGTAAGGCAAAAGCCTTGCCAGTTTTACTGGCACGGACTTTTGCTTATCACTCACTATAGCCCTGAATGCAGTATAGTAACCGGTCCCGCCACTTCTGTCAGGTCACTACAGCTTATTCTTGGGAGTTTACACCCGAATTAGCCGCTGGGCCACTCGCTCGCTTTCGGCCCTGGGAGCCGTCTATTTCGTGGCAGTCGCGGCTGGAGTGGGAGTTGCGGCCGGTAACAGAGCCTCCTCGTGCGGCACTACCCGCTTAGCATCGACATCTCTAATGCCGTATACAATATCGGACCCCGATGTGCGTGCATAACGAGAGACAACTCCATCAGCAGCAGTGAACTCCTTACCCACCGTGAGGGTCAGAACCTCCTTTGGCTCCTCTTTCCTCGTCACCGCTAGTGTCAAGAAAGGGTTGATAAACGCATCGGCCGGAACATCCTTGGGGAAAGAGACTGCTTTAAGATCCCTAATCTCGTTCAAAAGCTGCTCAACAAAAGATGGGTCAGAGGGCTTACTGTTTACAGTCCACATGACACCAGATGCGGCAATAGTGACCGCTGCATCAGCACTACCACCCGACACAACCTTCTCCATCGCAGGAGTTGCGATATCAACTAAACGCTTAAAGCGAAAGTATTCGACCGGTTTGACTAAGTGCGGCGAAGGATCATCAGCTAGCCTAAAGATAGTGTCAGATGCACTGCTAGTCACGTACATCTCATCAGCTCCACCCTTCTTTGCGTTTGCGTTTGCCAGAGTGAACGCCACCTGCTGCGGCTCAATCCCCTCTCTAAATGACACAATCACGCTGGCTCGAGGCAGACCAAACCCGTACCCATCGCGCTCTTGCATTTTACCCTCGACAAACTCAGACACCTTCATGCCTTGAATAGAGCTGAGAAAAGCGCGCACATCCTCAGGCGATGCACGAGTTTCGAGTGGGTCTAAAATCTTCCATTCCCCTACAGCCGGTTGAGTAATCTTGATCCGACCAAGATTAGTTGTGAGCAGGATCTCTCTGACATCCGACGTCTCAAAACCAAAAGGGGTCTTTGATCGAACATCGGTGATATCCTTGTTCAAACTCTGAAAAGCCGCCTCATCAGATAAATAAATCCCAGAGCGCCCCGACACCTTCACATAACGCTTTGAAAGATACATATTCATCTTTCCAAAGGCTACCTCTGTCTGCTTGTCGTCTATCTCGTGCACAACAATAGTCATCTCAGGCTTATCGAGCCCGTAAGATGCAAGGTCTGAATAAAGATCCTTCTCGTTGAGAGGCCCTTCAACCGACAGGTCTTTTAAAGCAGACGCCATCTGGTTTACCACCGTAGAGTCAACTACAGCGCCCCGAATAGCCGGTATTGACCACTCGCCAGCACCCTGGCCCTTACTGTCTGCCGCTTGTACAGGCTGTTTCGCCTTGGGGGAATACGCGAGCACATAGCGCTTCTCCTGCTCAGCCCCTAGAGGCTGATGCGCGATTTGAACGTTCTTAATATGCTCCGGCGCTAATTTCGAGAACGCCATCTTCTGGCCAGCCTCAAATTCGCGCTTCGGAAGGATCACTCGTGTCAGATAAAGCACTGACAAACCGAGCAGGATCGCCAGCACCAAGGTCTTTTTACCGTTCATACGCAACTCACATGATCATGCGCGCTCTCAAGCTAAGCAAAGCTCGCTCGGCGCCTCCACCAGATAAACAACCCTACCAGAAGGATTAGCTCAGGCCCCAAGAAGCTTAAGGCCAGAATCACATTGAATGTTGCTTGAGGAATCGGTGCGACCGAGGCGCGCATGCTCTTAGGACCGATAGCCACTCCACCCTCCTCTCCAGCAACCCAGTTGACTGAGTTAAGGAGAACATCACGATTCCCCATCGCAGCCAGCCCTCCGTTTTGGATCCACGTGACATCACCAAAGACAACCACCCGCGATACACTCCTAAAAGATACATCATCTGACTGCTTAGACTGCGCTTGAGTGTTCTCGCGCTCCATCGCCACTGCGATCGAAACTGGTCCCTTCATATCCTCTGGGTCGAGCGTTGCGGAAGCTCCATTGGGGTCAAAAAGAGCATTGAGATTCTTCTCTCCCCACGAAGATTGCCCTGACTTAATCAGCTCCGTATACTGCACACCCGCTTCGGGGGACTTTGGCGCGGTGACACTTGATGCGAATGTAAACACCACCGGCTCAGCCATGGTGATACCCGCCGTGATCGGGTGCTGTCCAAATTGCTGGGCGATGAATTGCACAGCAATCTGCGGACCAGCAAACAGCCGAAGCTGTTGGTCAAGAATCACATCTCTCCCAACTTCAATACCAAAAGCTTGGGCCAAAACGCGAATCTCATCAGAATCTCTATCCTCTGCATTAGCAAACAAGAGCAGCCGGCCGCCTTCCTTGGCGTACGTAATAATGGCATCGCGCTCAGCTTGAGGGATCGGCTTTGTCGGAGCTGCCACCACAAGCGCGGCTGCATCTTTTGGAACAGAACCTGTCTGAGCAAGCAGCAGCCCTTCGATCGAAATGTGTTCATCGATTAGAGCATCCGCAAACTCCTTCATCCCACCCTGAGCCCGCGACTCGAACGAGGGCTCGCCGTGACCTTGCACGTAGTAGAGCTTTTTAGAGGCCCCGCGCGAGAGTTTGATGATCGCGTTAGTTACGGTCTGCTCATCGATCTGATTCACACGACTGACAGCTTTCTCAGCTCCCTCGCCGTACTCGATAAATAGAAGGTTACCAGGCTTCATACCTAGAGTATCCACCTCAACCGGTCTGGAGCGTGGATCTATAATCTCAAAAGATATCTGCTTATCGTTTTGCAACTTGTAGAGATTGAGCAGATCTCTGGTCTCTTCCTTCGGTTGAACTTGAGGTGCATCAAGGGCAACAATTCGCACCGGCTTAGTAAGAGCTGAAATAACTTTGGCCGACTTTGGAGAGAGGCTATATACCCCTTGCTCGGTCAAGTCCCAGCGCTTCTCGTTCATCGAAACGAAGATATTACCCACTACCAGTAGTCCGGCCGCTATCAACGAATATATCAGCGCATGTGCGCCAAACCGCGCCGTACGACCCGACATCATACTTGTTGCTTTGTGGAAGCTAGCCATACCTGAGGTGAGCCCCCACACCACCACGCACAGCACACCCAGCACAAGGTGCAACAGGAGCAGAGGTTGCGATACAAACGACCCCACCAGCACCGCCCCCAAAACTCCAAACACAATCAGAACTGCGCCGAAATACCCACAAAATCTAAGAGCTGTTTCCATATTTCTTCCTCTTTATTCGTTCATCGCGAGATTGTGCTAGAAGACTACCTCCAACGATGCGCTTCGAGCGCTCGATGCGATAGAAATAGACCGATAACAATCAAACTAAGAAAGTACGTCAGCGACTTAAGCGAAATTACGCCCCGCAAAAACTGCTGCACCTGATCAATTGGCGATAGATAGCGCAGCACCTCTGCTGTAGTTCCACCCAAGGATTCAGCCGGAGCTTGAATTACATACAATAACAGCAGCACCACCATGCTGCTTACACCTGCCACGATCTGATTCTCAGTAAACGACGACACAGCCATGCCGATACTTGCGAAACCCAGAGCACACAACACCACCCCAACAAACCCAGAGATAATCGGAGGCACCTCAGGCGCTCCATACACCATCAGAAGCAGCGGAAAGATAAAGGTGATCAACAACATCGTGACTAACACCACCGAGAGACTTAGAAACTTCCCGAGCACTATCTCACCGATCGAAACAGGCGATGTAATTAACAATTCAAAGGTTCCTCGACGTTTCTCTTCCGCCACAATACGCATGGTCAGCAGCGGTACTAAGAACACCAAAATCACAACCATCGTCTGAAACAGTCCCTCGACAACTGTCTGATTAAGGTTCGGCATCTGACCACCTCGGAACGCCATCATCTGAGACATCTCGTACATGCGCGCAAAGAATGCCAGATAATTAAAGAAGAAAAACCCCACTAACAGCGCAAAACCAGTAATAACAAAATACGCTATCGGAGATACAAAAAATGACAACAACTCCCGCTTACAGATCGCAATTACGTTTCGCATACTCTAGTTTACCCTTTTCTCGTGCTCTTGTTGTTTGACAGGTGGTCACGAATAAAAATTTATGAAGCCAAGCTCATCTCTCGCGCGGTTTGTGCGGCATCTTCTCGACTCACGCTTTCAATAAATATCTGTTCGAGATCCTTCTCCCTCGTAAGCTGATTGAGAGGACTCTCGATCACCACCTTACCGCGGTTAATGATCACCACTTTGCTACATACCATCGAAACTTCGGGCAGAATGTGTGTGCTTAGCAAGACCGTGTGACTTTGTCCAAGAGAGCGAATCAGCTGTCGGATTTCGATAATCTGCTTCGGATCAAGACCGCTCGTGGGCTCATCAAGGATAATCACCTCTGGATCATGGATAATGGCCTGGGCCAGACCGACACGCTGTCGATATCCACGCGAGAGGTGCTGACACAGCTTATTGCGCACATCTGCGATGAAGCATCGCTCCATCACCTGGTCAACACGCTCAGTCATAGCCGAGCGCGGCACGCCCTTGATCTGGGCTATAAACCACAAATACTCTCGCACAGTCATCTCTGGATACAGCGGAGGATTCTCCGGCAAATATCCAATACGCTTACGCACCTCGTCGGCTTGGGTAACGATATCAAAGCCAGAGATCGACGCGCGACCAGCTGATGGCGGCAAATACGTGGCCAGCATACGGATGGTAGTCGTCTTACCAGCGCCGTTGGGCCCCAGGAATCCAACTATCTCCCCCTTATTAGCCGAGAACGAAACATCACTCACAGCGGTGTAATCGCCGTAGGACTTAGACAGATGAGAAACCTCAATCATGTGTTGTTAAATCTCCAGGAATTTTATCTATACAAACAGCGTTTATTTTTTGTTCTTGCGCTTATAACTACCAACGATTGTAAGTTATCGAAATTATTGTTGCCCCGCCAACGCGCATAGGTCACAAGAACCCTAAAGGCAACGTATCTCAACTATGTCCATCAGCGCCACAGTTTTCAAGGGGGCAAATCAATCAGCTAACTTGGGCGAAGCCACGAAGTCCAAGCCTTCGCGAGTAGCAAGTTCAAATTTTCTTGCAAACTTTGTTTTCTACTCTATTCTATTGGATTGGGTGCAGGATTGTTAGAGATAGTTACCCACTCCTCCCCGATGGCAGAGGGGATCAAGGCTTCCCGCGGCTAGAGCATTCTGACCGCTTTGCACGAGCACTATCCATACCAAACCTCTCCACTCCTTGCCGCTCGACACAAGCGACAGGGAGAGCTGTTGTAATCGAATCGGAGTAGTACCTTCCCATGACGCAATCATCAGAATCCTTCGGCCCAAACAATCCCGACACACGACAAACCTCTAACCCTCCGAATGTCCCTTCTTTTGATTCGCTGAATCTATCCCCTTCGAATACAACCAGTGAATTACGGTTCAAAGCCCTCCTTGCGATTATTCAACGCCATAACGAATCAGTCATTCCACGACCTCGCTCCGCGCAGTTTACCGAACTACGCCAAGCGCTCAACCAACTCGCCCAGTGCGAGCTTTACATCGATGGCATGGGTGCTATTTGCAAAATACTTGAGCGTAACATCGATACTACTACCCTACTCACAGCGCTCGAGCTCGTAAATCAATTCTATCGCCTCAATCCTCAACGCAAGGATAGCGGTCAATTTAAAAAACTCCTCGTAAAGCATGTCGTAAATAATACGATAGACTCTCTGGCTCAGGTGTGTGCACAAATCATTCCCATATATCAGACAACCAACAACAGTCGTGGCCTTACTTACACACTTGAGCGCAGCAGCACCGTTCTAAGTAGATCGGCGCTATCAGGAATCGCACAGGAGAAACTAATTGAACTTATGGGGCTTGTAGTTGCCCGGACCGGCTCGCTACGCGGCATCCAATCAATAAGAAAGGCTTTGTCAAAAGCGTGCTCGACCGAAGAAGTTGGGTTTCTTGCAAGTACGATAACTGCAGCAATTCTTAACGGAGAAAAGCCTAGAGCAGCAGCACTTGCCCTAGGTAAGGTACCATCGTACATCGCCCTTGAGCCATTAGCGGGGCAAGTTCTTGAAAAAGCCATCACTGCTCATAAAAAATCTGGTGGAATCACGTCGACGATTGTAGAGAGCTTTACCGAGATTTTTAGTACATACGACCGAGATGAGTTGGAAGCAGGCCTAGAGAGGTATGGTCAGCTCGTAGAACTACTTGAGCCATATCGTGCTCCCCTACATCTACTGCGCCAACAGGATATTGATACGCTGATTGCTACCAATCCCTCTGAGTACGCAATGCGTGTCGCGCTCCGACTCCGCGAGATCGAGAGGCTTACCGAACTGGCCCACAGCAGTGGCAAATTTGAGCCCACTCAAATCTCGGCACTACAGGAGATTCTTGTTTACAACTCAAGCGTCGAGGTTTTTCGAGCGTTCGAACTAATCCTCACCCAAGGCATCCGCCTTATTGAACACCCTGAATCCCTTCTTGCAAAAATCGAGTATTTCGGCTCAGACTTATAAGCAAGCTCCTCTGAGTGGCGCGAGCTATATGCTCTTGTTAGCCAGCAGATCAATAGACAAAGAGGTCTGGACGAGCTGATTCATCACGCCTGTCAGATCAAGTGTGAAAGTGACGAAGCATGGACCAACTACATCATTCTTGCCGAGAAGATCGGTCCAGTTACGCGTGACTTAAGCTTCATCACCCCTAGCGTGGTCCAGCTATACTGCGAGAATCCGGGGGATGAGCGACAAGCCTACCTGACCGCAGTCATGGAGGTAGTGGATGGATTGTGGCGGCACACCTCAGGAGATGAAGCAACAGCTTCAAACCTACTCAGAAAAGTTGTGCGTCGAGACGGTGTTGGTGACGCCCTGCTTAAAGCTGTAGCTCTGCATCATCGCCTAGGCAAGCCTGTCGACCCTCTGTACCGTCACTACCTGCAGTTAGTTCGCACTATCCCGAATAATGCTGCTCCGATCCTGGGCCAGATGGTTGAATACCAAGAAGCAAACAATCGTGGTGTTGAATATGTGTTTAGGAATTTTTCAGAGCTGGTGGGCATCGCGGGAACCAATCGCCCTGCACTGGGAGCAGACTACATTTGGGGTGGCCTCCAGGAAATTGTAAACGAGCTAACCCCACGCGGTATACCGATCGATTTCCTTGGCCCCGCGTGCGTTCAAGCTTTTCTGCATCCCCGGGAAACAACAGATAGGCTCTCACGGATTCAGCGTTACCTCACGACCCTCTATGCGCTCTCGTGCGATCCCGCAAATCAGATCGACTCTGCCAGCGCCGCGAACATTCTTTTTAAGGTAGCGGATGTAGGCCCCAACTCACCGGGACCACAAGTGCTTCAGATGCTGGGTTTTGATAGGGCTGGTCGAGAAACGATCAGCTGCTGCGATCTGTCTGCAAATGTGCGCATCCCGGCTTACATCTCACCAGAAGCGTGGATGGGCCTCGCTCGAGCGATTGAACTGTACCGCGAGCACCGCTGGCCACTAAAGAATCTAATTGATTCTATGGTCACGCTTGATGCAAACGTGCTCACACTTCAAGGCCTTAACCCGGAAATGTGGGAATCGGTTTCTGAGCTACTCAGCAGCCTCCGCGATGCTGAGCTTCCGTACGATTTGCTGACGCGCGAGTTCATCCTCCAATTTCACAGAGCAGGCGATTCGCAACGTGAACTGCTCTCGCATTTCATAACTGGCCTCACCCGCTTTAACTTAAAATTGATCGCATTAGACGAGAAATCCCGCAGTACTGACGGCTATTCCAGCCGTCGTCCTGATACCACAAAGCTTCTGCGAGAGAGCCTTGATGAGATAATCCAGAGTCAACACGGGCTCACCGATAACCCGGCCATGGTACATAAGCTTAAGCTCATCTTGGCTCAAGGCGGGATCTCTTCGTATGACGACTCCCGCAGAATGATTGACGACCTCAGACTCCACGCTCTCACAGACATTATGCGAAACTCGGCAGACGAGTCGCGACGAGAGTGGGCCAGCGAGGAAATGGCACGGACTTTCAACATGGGTGGCCCACCCTACGTTGAGGGCACCCCCGAAGCAAAGACGCACTTTAACCAATCCATGAAGGTGGTAGACCCTGCGTTTCGTGATTCAAAGGGATTCGGCGGCATGGCGATCGATGCTCGAGGCGTCCCGCGTTCGCGGAATCTCGACCCTGTTCCACCGATGCTTGTACGCTTCGGACTCGACTCTGCAGAGAAAACGTATATTGCGAATTCAAGCACTAATAACCACTTCCCCGGCAAGGGGATCTGTATCTCTCAGATAGATATCCATAAAGTGTTCAGCACAGACCCCCTGTGGCGACAGCGCGGCAAGCAATCGCCACACTGGAAATAGTTAGAGAAGGGCGGGCTCCTATCACGTGAGCCGTTCTATAACTTTAACCTTGAGGACTTCTCAGCCTCAAACTTCCTCCTGCTACGAGGAGCAACCGCTGTCATCCCTTCGTTCAACGAACGATTCATGCTCGATGGCTCGCTGTATTCGTACCTCGTCTACAACCGCCACTTTTATCCCGGTGTCCAGGTAGCTCTGGGAGTTCCAACTGCTGTGCTTATGGAGCTCCTAGGAAGTACTTTGATTGCAGCTGAGGACTACAGAGGATTTGATCCGAGTCGCTCTGACCTTAGTAAAGTGGACTTAAGCTTTAAATCTATTCGCGCTGCCTGCGAAAGACGCGGAGTAAACGTCCTTGACCTGACGTATGGCTCAGTCATCGGTGGAGGGCTGTGCAATGCATACCTACCGAAATCCCTTCCACACTACTTATGGGAACGAGATTCCAGCGCCCAAGGATGGACGGATCGCTGGGGACACATCCATAAGTCGTTTAGGTTGGGAGGATACGGAAGGTCAATGAATAGCGAGCTCGATAAGCGACTCGCAGATGCTCGCGAGCTCCAACAAAAGGTATTCGATGTCATCCGACCACTACAGAATCACCTTGATGCGTTTCGATTTGCGCTCTCATTCTACAAGATGGGAGTAACTCTGATCGGACCGCATGATTTTAGAAATGCAGACCCACTTCAAGGCAAGCCTGAGGATGAAAGAGAAGCTCAAGAGCAGGGCCAGCAAGAGCAACAGGAACACGAGCAGGGAGAACAGAGTGAGGAGTCACCTCCAATCCCCAGCGGCCCTCCTGTCCACGAGTATCGCTACAGGATGCTTGAGGAGTCATATCGCTGGTACCTTGGAGCTCGCGAACAGGGGTGGAGTATCGGCCAATACCCCGTTCTATACTCAGCTTTCGTCCTCGATCCGTCCGCACTACCCCCAGCCGGAGCCAGGAGATTTGAACTCGATCTCGCTACTATGGTACTAAAAACGCCGTCGGGAGAATTCCAACTGCCAAAAGACAGTGACGGGAGAGGCGAAACAGAGCGCAAGATCTGGAGAGAATACGTAGTGCCACATTTTGGCACCGGATGGGAACCGCGCTTCTTGCTAAGAGATGGGGCGTTTACAATTCATGAATAAGCACTTGAAGGAGAGAGCCTAATGACTTCGGTAACAAAAGCACCACAAGAGAGCATGGCAGCGAAAGAAGTTCCCAGCATGGCGGAGTTTGACTTTCCAGCCGACACAATTAGTAGCTACCGCAGCAGTGTCCTTGCTCGCACCATTGCCACAGACCCCGAGACCCCAACCGTCGAACCCGATGTTGCCCCCGAGACAACCCCCACCACCACTCCTGTAGAGTCACCAGATGAGGCCCCAGATGAGATCCCAGGGCTCGTACCAATGCCCGACGCCGATCCCGTACCAGACCAGTGCCCAATTAGGCACTAAATGAGTTGCACCAGTCGCTGGTGGCAATACCGGCAAGGTCTGTAATTATGCAGCGAGCTTACTAACCCTTGGTGCTAGAGCCGAGAGACGCCTCTGCACAACCTCTACGACCTTCAGCTGCTCAGCAAGCGGATTCTCTAATTCAAGCGCAGCAACCTCACCCACTACCTCTCTAGGCATCTGCGAGAGGTAGCTCAGCTCATTCTCTGCGGCTAAGTGATGAGAGCTGTGCTTTCTAAATCCGCGGTACATCTCACTAGACGGGATGATGCTTGCGCTGATGTGATTCGCCCGCACAGGGAAGGCTTCGCACAGCTTAAGTATCTGCTCGTAGCCATCAGGATTCACCAGTCGCGCATCCTCAAGATGAGAGATATCGATACACAGCCCTGCAAAACCATGCAGATCTTGTTGCTGGATCAGATCAACAAAGCACGAGTTTTCAATGGTGATAAAACTTCTTGTCTCTTCGGAAAGGGGCTGAATAAGCGGAAACTCGCGCAGCGGATGCAGATTAAACCACCGCGTTCCGAACTCATGCCGCAAAAATGCATATTCAGCATCATCCATATCAGACACCGCATGCACAAAAGGGATCGAAAAGAAGTGCCGAGTTCTAAGCTCAAGCAGCGCACGGTAGCACTCTTTTCGCTCAGCTTTTTGAAGTCCAGTCACGAACAACCCCACCTGCCGTATTCCAAGAGGCTCAAGCTCCTCTATCTTCTCGCGCCACGTTGAGCCATGGCGATTGTGGGTGGTAATTGATGGAATGACGGGAATACTGCTCATAGTATCTGATCGACTCCAGCTTGGGGACTGCTTCTGAAAAGTGCACTCAAGGTGCTCCGGATGACAAATTCCTAGGAGTTTTTGGGAGATTGGTCCGAGCACTCTCCTTGCAGAGTCCGTAACTCATCGAAATTAGGCCGGCAAAACCACCTGCAACAAGCCTCACAGGTGCCGCTTGCCCGCATAATCGCAATCATATGGAAGTCTCTTATTAACGTCTAAAACCACCTCAAGTTGGGGCTATCGTAATAGCCCACGATGCCCAATCCCATGACGTTGATGTGACGAGAGATGACCGCTTGAGCTCGACAGGAAAACCCTACGCCGAAATCTCAGCTGGCGATCTATCGGTGTTAACCGAGCTGCAATCCGAGTGGGAGGATTTGCTTGGTGATACAATCCGCAACGAGCCCTTCCTCCACCCAGCGTGGTTTCGTGCTTACGCATCCGCTTTTGAGGCTGGCAAGCAGATTGCGGCTCTGACTGTGCGCCGAGCAGGTACACTGACGGGAGTTATTCCTCTTGTGAGAGACACTCGGTGCTTCGGAACGCTTCCTGCACGAACGCTACGAAGCCTCTCTGGCAAACACTCCCCTCGATTTGACTGCATCGTATCGAAGCAAGACCACTCAGCCACCATTGAAGCCGCCTGGCAATCCCTCAGAGCCGACATCAGCTGGGACGTGCTGGAAGCGCTCGACGTGCCGGACGGCGGCGCATTCGAGGACTTAAGTGCTCAAGCTGCCAAAGATGGATACCTGGTAAGCAAGTGGCCAACGCTATTAAGTCCATACCTTCCCGTTTCAGAGAGTCCGGCTGACCCCTTCATACAAAGCCCCAACCGCTACCGAAAGGCCCGGGCCCGTCTGCAGAGCTCGCTGCGCCGATTAGCTACAAACGGTGATGTCGCTTTTAAATGCGATTCAAGCGACTGCCGTAGCGCCTTACATCGCTTCGTTACGATGGAGATGGCCGGATGGAAAGGAGTCCGGGGTAGTGCCATCGGTTGCTCGAAGCAAGCGATGACATTCTACTCTCAAGTAGTAGAGGAATTTGCAAAGACGGGTAGCCTGCGGATATACACCTTGTGGCTCAATCAGACCCCAGTTGCGATGGAGCTAGGATTAGTGGTCGATCGAACATATTTTGCTCCGAAGGCAACGTATGATGAGCAGTTTGCTTCCTTTTCTCCTGGGCATCTTCTTACTCGACACGTCATCAGCGACCTTGCTGAACACGGAATTAGTCGATACGATTTTCTAGGCCCTCGCGCGCGGCATAAAACTCTGTGGGCTGGTGAAGTCTTGCCGCATGCACACTACTTAATATTCAGCCCAACATTTCTTGGGCAACTCCGACACATTGCAGTCGACAAAGTCGCACCGTTGCTGCGCAACGCAAAGCGACGGTTCGTACCCGATCCACAAGACCAGTAGGTTAAAGTATGGATTGCACCTGGCAAGAAGCCTTACAGCACGAGCACATGCGCTCTAAAGCGAACCTAAAAGAGCACCAAAGATCTGGGTGAGATGCCTTACTTCCTTTCGATCCCGGTCCGCGTTACCATCGCGTATGCGTTTGCTTACTTGCAGCCCCTTTTTGCTGAGGTTTTTACCATGAGAACTGCTATTCTAGTTTTTGCTATTGGCGTTGCTGGGTTTTGCACAACTCCCTCTGCAGAAGCAAGAGACGGGAGAGCTTCTAATCGACACGGATTGAGCGCAGCTGAAATCAAAGCTATGAGGAAACTCACGTAATCGATGCAACGCAAATCACCGAGTACCGACCTCATGCCGCAAAATGCGTATTCAGCATCATCCATGTCAGACACTGCATGCACAAAAGGGATCGAGAAGAAGCGGTGAGCTCTCAACTCAAGCAGAGTGCGGTAGCACTCTATTCGCTCAGCTTTTTGAAGTCCAGTCACGAACAAACCCACCTGCCGCATTCCGAGGGGCTCAGGCTCTGCCATCTTCTCGGCACGTTGAGCCGTGTCGATTATAGATTGAGTCGCGGCAATCCCAATTCTATTGAGTTGCCGCGGAACGGCCCTCTATTTTCGTAAGAATTTCGGGTGGGACTCCCTGTGTTCAATTGTTAGGTTGAACAAAGTATCAAAGCTCATCGACGAGCTGATGATCCCATCCCCTTCAAAGAAGGGGCGAATTCTAAAGGGAGCAAAATACTTGGTGGTAAGGGGTGGGATGTTGAGGCCCCGTCGCAGCAGATTAACTAGATCTGTTAAGTCTCCCTTAGCAGCTTTTGCAGACGCGGCATAACATTCATCCTTCGGCTCCCAATTCGGAAATTCATTATGAACTGCAAAAATCAGGAATGACCCCTGCGTTCGCGCGCTCCGTTTATTACCGTCAATGAAAGTTTGGATTGCTTTGGCTCGAACAAATCCGAACGCTGCAGCATTGATAACGCTGAGCTTGTCAAAGCTCCCCGCGATTTCCAACATTTGGTGTCGTCTTAATTCAAGCTCAATAGGAATGCGCGGATGATCGGTCGGCATGGAGGTACCAGCAACTACATGACGATTGCGGACAGTTCCAGCTTCCTTGTGGATTCCCTTGAAAAGCGTACCGTGAATTTCCAGTAAACTGTCCATGGTGGTAAAGTAAGGGGCTCTATGATTAGCAACAACCTCTCGAAGTGATTGCATATTGGAGGTGAAAGTTGCGTTGTAGGCTTCCACATGTTGGACAGTATCGAGCAGCACGCCCCGCCGCTTCATGGATAGGAACGCATCGATAGATAATTCTGGCCTATCAGGCAATTTTACCATTCCAGACTATAGTTCGTTTTAGCCCACTATTGAAGAGCCCAATCGCAAATGACTTTTGTGCATGGTGATTAGCTAAACGATATAACCACCTAATAAGACCGTGGTTTTGTGGTATCAAGGCACCAAGAGCGTCCCGCCATAATGAGCATGCTAAAGCTTAGTTATTGTGATAGACTGTGGAGATGCGGGAACCTCACACCACTAAAACTTCGCACTACGTAGATTTGAGCGGGAGCCCCACCGCCCAACAGCGGTTGATGCGAGCTGAAGCTCTTGATGTGCAAGCTGGGAGAACACCAACACTCGATGAAATGGCAGCTCTTGCCCAACAACAGTTGGCCTTAGAGGGGCTTGCAGCTCCAGGTAGCAATTCTGCTCTTAAGGATCTTAGGCCTCCCCAAGCCCCGACTGTTGGCGGGGCCGTTACCCCCGACCCCTCGATGTCAGGGTGGTTAAAGTAAATCCTTGTCCACTTTTGACCGCTGCTGCGCAGTACAAAGCACAAGTTCACATCAGATCCACAAGGGGTGTAAGGCTATCTAATACGCACTCAATCTACCTCAAAAAAGCACCAGAACCCACAGCGATCCGCCTGACTTCCTTTGGAGCAAGGTCCGCGCTACCATCGCGCATGCGTTTGCTTATTTGCAGCCCCTTTTTGCTGAGGTTTTTACCATGAGAATAGTTGTTCTGGTTTTTGCTATTGGCCTCGCTGGGTTTTGCACAACTCCCTCTGCAGAAGCAAGAGACGGGAGAGCTTCTAATCGACACGGATTGAGCGCAGCTGAAATCAAAGCTATGCCGATCTGCGAGCGCCCCCAACGAATCGGTCACTGGTATGGTAGACTGTATCGTTGGACACGGTGTGGTCGGCCGCTCTTCCCGGGTCGCTAAACTACCTGCGGAGGCCTGCGGTGTTGTTTCTTTCCAAGGTACCTGGCGCTTCTCATCGAGATGAGAAGCGCCTCCTTCAAGTAATCTACTTGTGTCGGAGATACACGGGTGCGATCGAGCTTACAGCCCGTTTTTTCTCCAGCAAAATACTCACAAGCTCCATCAGTATACCCAAGATAGCCGATTAACGTACCATAGCGCTCCTTGCTGAGTTACGATCGACTTAGAGGACCATGAAATAATAGCATCAAGTGCTCGCTCGAACGAGAGACGACAAGCCCAGGGGTCATCGGTGAATTTCAAGGACGAGTCGAATATAAATGGGGACTTGGAGATTCGAAAGCCAGAAGACTCAAGCGGAACGCCTCAAACCTCAGAATGAGTGCTGAGATCATAGGCCTCGCACAAAAGTGATAAGTCGCTACATGCGCTTAAAGTAGTGCGGGGCCAAAAATATGGGTACTGCTTTACTTACAAGTAGGTGTTCCCCAAAGAGAGTGAGCAGTTCGTCGCTCGCTACATTGAGCGCGCTCCCCTAGCTCTGGAGAAGCTCTCTATACAAGACGACATCGTCACATATACAACCAAGGAAGGAGCAGCTCATGAGTTCTATGCGCTGGAGTTCCTTAAAGTGCTCTTGAGCACATATTCCGAAAACCTACGAATCTCTCACCAGGTACTGTGGGGAGAGGTGTTCACCGCGCATCATCATCAGCCTACTGACTCGGGATCTCGTGCACATGCATCTCATCAAGCCGCTTTATTAAAGGCAGCATCAATACTACACCGCACACGCCGAATGCGAGCGCCAAACCGCCAAGAGCAGTAGTCATCCCTCTGGTATCGATCACTGTCCCCAGGAGCGGTCCAATCGGGACAAACCCTAACCTGAAACAGAGGCTAAGGAGAGAGTTCGCAGTGGCGCGATACGAAGATGGAATACGCCAGTTAAAGGCGTCTTGAAACACGACATAGCTTAACCCGCGAGTGATGTAAAAAAGCACACCAGCGGTAATGCCCACCACCGGCGGCGCATACCCCATTAACAGATAGCCACTAATCGGCGCCAAAGCGATAACCGCCAAGGTCCCCGCAGCCCCAATTCGATGCTCGATGACGTGCACATATTTACTAACAATCGCTGATGCTGCCATGAGAGCAGCCCAGATCACCCCGAAGTATGGAAGCGGCACTCCCACCTGCGTCCAATACTCCTGAAGGAGCCACACAACACAGAAGCTAGAGAGCCCCCAAACAACGTAGTTGATAAAGATAAGCCTGGTTAGGGAATCCTCGACCAAGACATGCGAGAACACCTTGGCAATGCGACCTGTGTGGGTCGACTCGACCATAGCTGAACGCGGTGGCTCTATAAGAAGAAGAGCAAAGCAAAATGGCGCCCACCCCACAATAGCCTGTGCCCACACAACAAGCTCAAACGAATACATCACGAGCACTCCGGCCAATAAAGCAGCGAGGGTTTCCCCTGATAGCGACCATACTCTAAACGACCCGATGATTTTTCTGCGATTCACAGCAGCGGGGATAGATTCGTACACGATTGCATCCTCCGCCCCGGAGACAAGCGTGGCTGCCAATGCTAAGGCAATCTCATAGATTACAAGCTCGTTGTACGTCCGCGCAAATGGCAGGAAGGTAAATGTAAGACCGCTGATCAACCCGCCAAGGACAACTGAGATTTTTCTGCCAAAAAGATCGGCAATATACCCGGTAGGAACCTCAAGCAGAACCATCGCCAGCCCAAATAGCGCTTGAATCTCCAGCACCTCGTGCATCGATAGCCCCAGTGAGCGCCAATACGGCACAAGCACCGGAACAATAACCAGAAACATGCCAAAGAACGCACGCCACGAAGCAACTGTGATGTTTCGGGAGAGAGACATACAGGGTCAATTATCGCATACTTTCGATTGCTAAGGATGGAGTATCAACCCCGTGCGAGTGATTTTTGACCCCCCCTAGTAAGAGCAGTCAAAGAAGAGCCTACAAACAAGGCCGGGGTGGCTCGCCTTGCACCGGACATCGAAGGCTACTCTATAAGCTAATTGACAGACACACTACTCCGCCCGCAGGCTTGCTCCGATAAGCAGCGAATCTATCACACCCGAGAGCTCAGCTTCCGGGAAAGACTGAATGCTTGGCAGGCACTCTTTTAATGCGCTGCGTACAGCATCTTGACCAACGAGGCTTCCGGAGCGGATTCGCTCAGTTACAGATGCAACCGCTACTGACCATGCAAGTCCACTTAACTTGGTCGAGAAATCAGCAGCCGATGCAAGGAAGATCCGCCGATGCATGCGAGCTATCGGAAAAAGCCTTCCAATCTCTGCATTCCATATCCAGATCCCATCAGACTTCTCGTGCTCGCCCCACACACACCGCACATTCCGCGCGATCGTCTCGCCGACCAGGAAACCTACGCCAGTGATAAACCTCTCAAGCTCTGCACCGATAACCCCACGCACCTCTTCGGTCATCGCTCCGCCAGGTTCAAATGCGGTATCAATCCAATTATCGAGAGTCTCAAAATCAGCCAGCGTCCCCGTGAGCGACACACCCGTTGAGGTCAGCAGATCTCGCACCCATGCTGCCTGCTGTGCATACTCGTGCACCCGCGCCTGGCTCGCTGCACTCCACCACTCTTGCTCACGATATGCCTCTGCCTGCCCCACTCCCGACTGCAACTCAACAACGAGCGACTCAAGTGAAGAGAAATTATCGCCACTGGCACCCAGCAGGATGCGCTCCTTCACAAAGTTCTCTATCGGTATACGAACCTGCTCTCTACTCGAAATCAACGTGAGACCATGCTCTGTTTCGGGACCCCACTCACCTACTCCCTGCGCTACCAGCAACGCTCCAATATGCAGCGCACAGGCGCGGCTCACCGTATCGTGCCCGGCCTGTGCTAGCTCACAAAACTTACCCGTTACAGGAAAGTCTCCATCTGGTGCGAAGCGATTAAACAGATCGTCAAGCAGCGCGCAGTCAGTCACAGAGTGGGCAAGCGGCACATTCCATGCAGCTAATAGCGCCCTGGCTTCCGCGATCGCCTCCTCACGCGAGCTTTGCCACAAACCAGAGCTTATTTGGGCACCTGGCTGAGATTCCTTGGAGTGGCTACGCTCTTCGAGCGCTGCGCCGATGTCGCTTCGTACCTGCTGAGCTTGTTGCGGCGCAAGCTTCTCAAATAGAGACAGCTCCTCTTTCGCCTCGTCTTTCTTATCAAGCGCACACAAGACGCGAATCAATCCATCTCGTGGAGAGACTCGATCGCGCTGGAACAGGGATTGCCGAAAAAGCTGCTCAGCCTGCGAAAGCGCCCCCAGCCTCGCGCACACGGTGCCAGCGTGATACAGAGCTTCCGCTGCTGCATACCCGCCACGCTTAGCCACTACTTCAAAGTCTTTGTAGGCATCGTGTAGGCCTTCTCTGTCGCCTGAATCATACGCAACTCCTCGCTGCGCGATACCACGAATTAGAAAATTCTCTGTAATCGAGGGGTCTTTGGAGATAGCAGCCGAGGCTATATCGATGGCACGAGTAAAGTATTTCTCAAGTAAATACGAGCGCGCCATCTCACATGAGGCCAATGCACCCACCGACTCATGAAATGATACTGTGTGCAAAATCGTGCGCGCTTCGTTTAATTGCTTCAGAAGCAGTCGATATCGCCCCGCAAGCAATTGTGCGAACGGATCGGCACTACCACGCTCGGGATACTCCTCATACAGTGCCAAGGCGTCATCCGGATCACCAAAGAAACTAAACGCATAAAGCTCATAGAACCAGGCTTTGGGGTTTGTCGGGTTCTTGGTACGCGCTTCACGCGCTAAAGAAAAACACTCAAAGAACGATCCCTTCGCCAGGGCTTTTTCGGCCCCGAAGAGCAGCTCTTTTTTAGCCTGAGCCTGGCTTGAGATCTCTCCTAACAACGCCGGCACTTCATCGCGCAAAATAGCAATCTCGGTCTCAAAATCCTCAGGTACAGAAAACTCTAGCCCCTGCTGCGGCAGGCTTGCACCATGCAACACTCCACGCGGGTTGAGCACTAAACGAGTGGGCTTTGCGGTGTGAAAATAAAACCGCTCAAGCGCTAGCTGTAGCGGTAGTGAAACGCACTCAACGCCAGCACCATGCGGCGGCTCAGCAGTGAAGCCATACAGAGTAAGCTCACTCTCATCAGCCGGAAAAAAGAGGTCATCGATCGCACGAATATGCAGCGAATCAAAATCTCCCCAGCGGCGATGTGGGCGATACGGCTCCACCGCGCGCACAAGAAACGAAATGACCGGGGGCAATGACTCAAGGGTTATGCTGGCCACATCATCCTTTGCAAATAGCTTTCACGTACAAAATAGTGCTGTTGTTACTACGACTCTGGTCTCATTAGCGGGAATAAAATGATATCCCGCAAATTCTCTTGGCCAGTCAGGAGTGCAATCACTCGGTCT
>Ga0315904_10003024_pt1 | contig 25266 bp, 25 predicted proteins | sample LakEriMetagenome_6_FD_203529 | JGI IMG/M metagenome (GOLD analysis project Ga0315904, IMG submission 203529) | Freshwater fungal communities from buoy surface, Lake Erie, Ohio, United States - Buoy 12 MA120 | ecosystem: Environmental > Aquatic > Freshwater > Lake | place: USA: Lake Erie, Ohio... | reverse complement strand
TGGTCGAACTGCGCGAGCGCCAAGGGCTGTTCCAGCAGAATCCGAAGGGCGTGCGGATCAGCGAGGGCGTGCTCTATCAGGCGCGCATCGAGTTGCCCTCCAATGTCACGACCGGACGCTATACCGCTGAAACCTTCGCTATCGCCGGCGGCCGGGTGCTGGCGAGCGCGACTGCGCGGATCGAGGTCGAGAAAGTCGGGCTCGAAGGCAGCGTCGTCACCGCGGCGCAACGCTGGTCGTTCCTCTATGGGCTGGGCGCGATTGCCCTGTCGCTGGCAATGGGCTGGCTCGCCGGACGCCTGTTCGCGCGCGCCTGAGCCTCGGTACCGGCGGATTAGCGTTGACCCGATCTTAACTCCGTTCGCTCTATCCCTGCAGCCGCATGAAGACGCTGGCGCAGGAAAGGCGTGCATGACCGACATCGGCAGTCAGAATTTCGAACGTTTTACCGGCGAGCCGCTGGGTGCGCAGGACAATGTCTCCGCTGCCGGCGCTGGCCTGCACGACAATGCGCGCCTGCCGATCGGCGTGGTGCTGGAAGTCTCGGGCTCCGGCGCGCAGATCGCCTTCGATCTTCAGCGCATCAATGAATGTATGGAGGATGAGGATCCTTCCGTGGCGCTGGCCGGACAGGTCGGCAGCCAGATCAAGATCCGCGTCGGCGATGCCTGGCTGCTCGCCTCTGTGCGCGACCAGCGCAAGGACCGCCGCACCGAAGGCGGGACCATGGCCCATATCGATTTCCTCGGCGAAGGCGGCGAGGAGAAGCTGACGGGACGCATCCACGGTTTCCGCCGCGGTGTCACCCGCTATCCTGTGCCAGGCGCGACGGTCTATCCGGCCACGACCCGCGATCTTGAACAGATCTACGCCAGCGACGGGCGCGCCTCGATCACCGTCGGCAAGGTGTTCCCGACCCGCGATATCCGCGCCGGGCTCTATATCGACGCGATGCTGGGCAAGCACTTCGCGCTGCTCGGTTCGACCGGTACCGGCAAGTCGACCAGCGCTGCACTGATCCTGCACCGCATCTGCGAGGCGGCGCCCAAGGGTCATATCCTGATGATCGACCCGCACGGCGAATACTCTGCCGCGTTCCGCCAGATCGGACAGATCCTCGACGTCTCCAACCTGCAGATGCCCTACTGGCTAATGAACTACGAGGAGCACTGCGAAGTGCTTCTCACCGGCAGCGGCAATGATCGCGAGGTCGATGCCGATATTCTCGCCAAGTGCCTGCTCGCCGCGCGCTCTAAGAGCCGTCTTGCGCAGACCATGGGCAAGATCACGGTGGATTCGCCGATTCCCTATCTCCTGTCCGACCTCAGCGCGATTTTGCAGGACGAGATGGGCAAGCTCGATAAGGTGACCTCATCCACGCCCTTCATGCGGATCAAGGGCAAGCTCGACGAATTGAAGGCCGATTCGCGCTACCAGTTCATGTTCTCCGGGATGCTGGTCGGCGACACCATGACCAGCTTCATCAGCAAGATCTTCCGCATGCCCGGCCATGGCAAGCCGATCTCGATCATCGACGTTTCGGGCGTGCCGTCGGACATTACCTCGACGGTCGTAGCAGTGCTGTCGCGCCTCGTGTTCGACTTTGCGATCTGGGGCCGCGAGGAAAAGACCCGCCCGATCCTGCTGGTGTGCGAGGAAGCCCACCGCTACGTTCCCAACGAGAAGAATTCGGATGGCTCGTCAGTCGCCAAGATTTTGAGCCGCATCGCCAAGGAAGGGCGCAAATACGGGATCAGCCTCGGCCTGATCACCCAGCGCCCGTCTGACTTGGCCGAAGGCGTGCTGTCGCAGTGCGGCACGATCATCTCGATGCGCCTCAACAACGAACGCGACCAGGCCTTCGTGAAGGCCGCCATGCCCGAAGGCGCGCGCGGCTTTCTGGATTCGATCCCGGCGCTGCGCAACCGCGAATGCATCATCTGCGGCGAGGGCGTCGCAATCCCCATCCGCGTCAGCTTCGACACGCTCGAGGAACACAAGCGTCCTGCGTCCGAAGACCCGAGCTTCGTGGAACTGTGGAGCAAGGATGGCGGCGAGGAAGAACTTGTCGACCGCGTGGTGATGCGCTGGCGTTCTCAAGGTTAGCGGCGCGCGCAGGTGGCCAGGCAAACAAGCTACGTGCCTCTGGTATCCCCATAGAGATGGATATGCAGCCGGTCGCTCATGCTTAAACCGTGCTTGAGGCATTCCTCCGATAGCCATGCCTGCCGTTCGCGCAGGGTGGCGCTGTCGGTGCCCTCGGCCATCAGGAACACCTGTCCCGGGCGGAAGCGGTAGCGGCGCTGCAACTCCAGCACTTCAGCGATATCGTCGGGGCTCGCAATCACAAACTTCACGAAGGCGCGTGGTTCGCTCGCCCAGGCATCGAGCCGTTCGGGGATCAGCGCGAGGTTTGCCTCATTGCCGCTATGCGAAAGCTTTGGGCTGACATTGTATTGATCGACCCGGACATCAAGCCGCGCGGGCGGGGCGATGGTACCGTTGGTCTCGATTTCGACGGTGATGTCCGGCAGGTGCGCCAGCATCTCGGCCAGCGCGCCCGCCTGAAGCAGTGGCTCGCCGCCGGTGATGACGAGGCGCTTCTGGCCGAGCGCCGCGACCCGCTCCGCCGTCTCGGCAGGCGAAAGTGTAACCTGATTGGCCTTGCGCGCAAAGGCGATGCCATCGCGGTGGGGCCTGTTGTCGCCCTCGAACCGCCATGTATAGGCCGTGTCGCACCAGGTGCAGGCGAGGTTGCAGCGTGACAGCCGCACGAAGGCCACCGGCACGCCTGCGCTCGGCCCTTCGCCTTGCAGGCTCGCAAAGATCTCCGGCCCGCCGGTGTCGTCGGTGGCGAGGGTGATGTCCACCTCACCCCAGCCGCGCCAGCGCCGCCGTCAGCCGCTCCACTTCGCCCTGATGGTGGGCGAGATCGGCACGGGCTTTATCGACCGCTTCAGGCTTGGCTTTCTCGGCGAAAGCGGGGTTCGACAGGCGGCCGCCCAGCGATCTTGCTTCCTTCTCCGAAGCCGCCAGCGCCTTTTCGAGGCGGGTTTTTTCGGCCGCGATGTCGATGATGCCTTCGAGCGGGATGACGAACACGTCGCCGCCTGCGATCACCTGGATCGCCGGGCCCGCGGGGGCCTCGCCGATGGTGACAGGCGTGAGGCGCGCGAGGCGTTCGATCGCGGCGCTGCTGCGCTCGATGGTGCGCACGGCCACATCGGAAGGGGCCGCCAGATAGGCCGTCAGCTTCGCTCCGGGCGCAATGCCGAGTTCGTTTTTCGCGCTGCGGGTGTTGGTGGTGAGATCAATCACCCAGTCGATCGCGTCGGTCGCGTCCTTGGACACCTCGGCCTCGGGCGCTGGCCATTGGGCAAGGATCAGCTCGTAATCGCGCTGCCCAAGCTTGTGCCACAGCTCTTCGGTGATGAAGGGCATGAAAGGGTGCAGCATGACAAGGATCTGGTCGAGCGCCCAGCCGGCGACTGCGCGAGTTTCCACGGCAGGCGGGCTGTCGGCGTCGCCTGCGAAGACCGGCTTGATCAGCTCCAAATACCAGTCGCAGAACTTGCTCCACGTGAACTGGTAAATCGCGTTGGCTGCCGCATCGAAACGCAGATCGGCCATGGCGCGCTCGATCTCGGAGACACAGGCCGCGACCTCGCCGATGATCCACTGGTTGGCGGCGAGGCGGGCAGGCGGGGCCTTGATGCTCAATGAAGCACCGATCCCGTTCGACTGGCAGAACCGCGCCGCATTCCACAGCTTGGTGGCGAAGTTGCGATACCCCTCGACCCGCTTTTCATCCATCTTGATGTCGCGGCCCTGGCTTTCCATCGCCGCCATGAAGAACCGCAGCGCGTCCGCACCGTACTGGTCGATCAGGCCGAGCGGATCGACGACATTGCCCTTGGACTTCGACATCTTCGCGCCGTCCGCCGCGCGCACGAGGCCGTGGAGATAGAGCGTGTCCCAGGGCTTCTGGCCCATGTTGTAATAGCCCATCATCATCATGCGGGCATCCCAGAAGAACAGGATGTCGAAGCCCGATATGAGGAGCGAGTTGGGGTAATGCTTGGCGAGCAGCGGCGCATCGCTGCACGGCCAGCCGAGTGTAGCAAACGGCCACAGCGCGCTGGAGAACCACGTGTCGAGCACGTCCTCGTCCTGCGTCAGCGCTACGCCGTCGCCAGCGAGCGCCTGCGCGGCGGCTTCGTCTTCGGCAACGAAGCAGCGGCCATCATCGGCAAACCAAGCCGGGATCCGGTGCCCCCACCACAATTGCCGCGAGACGCACCACGGCTGGATGTTCTCCATCCAGTTGAAGAAGGTCTTCTCCCAGGTCTTGGGCACGATGCAGATTTCGCCCGATTGTACCGCAGCGATCGGCTTCCTGGCGAGTTCCGCGGCGTTCACATACCACTGGTCGGTCAGCCACGGCTCGATCACCACGCCGCCGCGATCGCCGAAAGGCGTGGCGATCTGGCGCGGTTCGGCGTCGTGCTCGATGTCCTCGCAGTCCTTGGTCTTGGTCACGTGGGGGATGAGGAAGCCCTGCTCCTTCATCCGCGTGACGACCAACTCGCGCGCACCGTCCACACCGTCCTTGCGGAAACGGTGAAGCCCGATGAACTCCGCCGGCACCAGCCCGTCCGCCGTCTGGCAGACGTTCGCCTCCGCATCGAGCATGTTGAGCATCTCGGCGGGCGTAAACCCGGCGCGCTTGCCGACTTCGAAGTCGTTGAAATCATGCCCCGGGGTGATTTTGACGCAGCCCGAGCCCAGCTCCGGATCGGCGTGTTCATCCGCCACGATCGGAATGCGCCGACCGGTCAGCGGCAGGATGACGTGGCTACCCACGACGCTCGCATAGCGTTCGTCCGCCGGGTTCACCGCCACGGCCATGTCGGCCAGCATGGTTTCGGGCCGGGTGGTGGCGACTTCGATATAGTCGCGACCATCGGCCAGATGCTCGCCGTCAGCCAGCGGATAGCGGAAGTGCCAGAAGTGCCCTGCAAGCGTCTGCGTCTCGACTTCGAGATCGGAAATCGCGGTCTTGAGCTTCGGGTCCCAGTTCACCAGCCGCTTGTCGCGGTAGATCAGCCCGTCGTTGTAGAGATCGACGAAGGTCTTGATCACCGCGCGTGTGAAGTGCGGGTCCATCGTGAATTGCTCGCGGCTCCAGTCCATCGAGCAGCCCAGACGGCGCAACTGGTTGGTGATGGTACCGCCGCTTTCGGCTTTCCATTCCCACACCTTGGCGACGAAATCCTCGCGACTGTAATTGGTGCGCTTGTCCTGCGCCGCTTCCAGCTGGCGCTCGACCACCATCTGGGTCGCGATGCCGGCGTGATCGGTGCCGACCACCCACAGTGCGTCCTTGCCGCGCAACCGTTCATAGCGGACCACCACGTCCTGCAGCGTGTTGTCGAGCGCATGACCAATATGCAGGCTCCCCGTCACGTTCGGCGGCGGGTTGACGATCGTGAAGGCTTCCGCGTCGGGGCGATGCGGGCGGAACAACCCGTTCGCTTCCCAGTGGGAATACCAGCGCGCCTCGATATCGGCGGGGTCGAAAGTGGTGGCCAAAGGCGGGTTCGTCGTATCGCTCATGATGGCGCGCGCCATGCCAGCACCCATGCTGCGATGCAATGTAGAAGCAATGCGTGATTGGCCCCGAGAGCCTTGCGAGGGGCAGAAAACAGCCCCATACCTGCCACGCAATGCAGGACACCGCGCAATATTCGCTGGAAGATGATGGCGCGGGTACGTCCCGGCTGGTGCTCTCCGGCCCGTTGACGCTGGCCGCGATCGGCCCGTTCGAGCGCGCCCTGAAGAATATCACCGCCCCGCTCTCGGCGATCGATCTGGCCGGGGTGGAAGAGATCGATACGGTCGGCGCGTGGGTGGTGTGCCAAATGGCGCACGCTCATGAATGCGAGATCACCGGGGCGAGCCCTTCGGCCCATCGCCTGCTCGATGCGGTGCAGGCGATCAGCGCCGGGGACGATATCCATCCGCCCATCGTGCCGGGGTGGGAACGCGTGCCGCTGGCGCTGGGCAAGCAGATCTATGCCGCGCGCAGCGGCATCTACGGCGTGGTTGGCTTTTTCGGGCAGATTCTGATCGGAGCCGCGAGCCTGCTGCGTCACCCGTTCCGCTTTCCGGTCAAGTCGTTGGTGCACCAGATGGAGCTGGTTGGCGTGTCGGCGCTGCCGATCATCGGTCTGATGAGCTTCCTGATCGGTATCGTTATCGCCCAGCAGGGCTCGGTGCAGCTCGAACAATTCGGGGCCGAGGCGCTGACGATCAACCTTGTCGGGCGCATTACCCTGCGCGAACTCGGCGTGCTGATGACCGCGATCATGGTGGCGGGCCGCTCGGGCAGCGCCTTTGCGGCGCAGCTTGGCACGATGAAGCTGACCGAGGAGATCGACGCGATGCGCACCATCGGCATATCCCCGATCGAGGCGCTGGTAATCCCGCGCATCATGGCCGCGACCTTCATGATGGTGCTACTGGGCTTCTACGCCTCGCTGGTGGCGATCATCGGCGGCGCGGTCGTGGGTGAACTGGCGCTCGGCATCCCGTTCTGGACCTTCCTTTTGCGCATCCAGGAAGTGGTGCCGACTTATGACCTGTGGGTCGGCTTGATCAAGGCTCCGGTGTTTGGGCTGATCGTCGGGCTGGCGGGATGCTATAATGGCCTTCAGGTGCGCAGCAATTCCGAGGAGGTCGGCCGCCGCACGACCATGGCGGTCGTCTCGGCGATCTTCGCGGTGATTGTGCTCGATGCCTTCTTCGCGGTGTTCTTTACCGAAATCGGGTGGGGCTGATGCGGATCACCGATCATCCAGATCACGACCGTCCCCCAATCGTAGTCGAGGGGCTGGCCAACCGGTTCGGCAATTTCGCCGTCCACGAGGGGCTCGATCTCACGGTCAACCGCGGCGAAATCCTCGGCGTGGTCGGCGGATCGGGTAGCGGCAAATCGGTGCTGATGCGCTCGATCATCGGGTTGCAGCGTCCGGCCGAGGGCCACATCGAGGTGCTGGGGCACGATCTCACCGGGCTCGATCCCGACAGCGACTTTGGTGTGCGCTGCCGCTGGGGCGTGCTGTTCCAGGGCGGCGCGCTCTTCTCGACCCTGACGGTCGGCGAGAATGTCGAAGTGCCATTGAAGCAGTTCTATCCTGAGCTTGATCCTAAGCTGCGCCGCCAGATCGCGCGCTACAAGGTGATCCTCACAGGGCTGCCCGAGGATGCGGTGGCGAAGTTTCCCTCCGAATTGTCGGGCGGGATGAGGAAGCGCGCCGGGCTTGCGCGCGCGCTGGCGCTCGATCCCGAACTGCTGTTCCTCGACGAGCCGACCGCCGGGCTGGATCCGATCGGGGCGGCCAAGTTTGACCGGCTGACTCGCGACCTCAAGGAAACGCTCGGCCTGACGGTGTTCCTCATCACCCACGATCTCGATACGCTCTACGAAATCTGCGACCGCGTGGCAGTGATCGCGGACAAGCGCATCATCGCGGTCGGTACGATTCCCGAACTGATCGCCACCGGCCATCCGTGGATCGAAGAATATTTCAACGGCCCGCGCGGGCGCGCCGCCCATGCCGCGCATCTCAGGAGCGGTGAATGAGCAAGAGAATGTTGGACACCACCGCCCGGCGGGCTTCATAGGGAACGCCAATGGAAACAAGAGCGAACCATCTCTGGGTCGGCGCTGTCACACTGGTGTTGCTGGTGGGATTGGCGGCGTTCATCGTCTGGCTCGCGCGGCTGGGGCAGGGCAACCAGAGCGAATACGACATCTTCTACGCCCAGTCGGTCTCGGGCCTCGCCAATGGCAGCCAGGTCAGCTTTGCCGGCGTGCCGGTGGGTCAGGTTAGCGAGATCGCGCTGGCCAAGGACAATCCAGAATTCGTGCGGGTGCGGATCAAGGTGAAGGATGATGTGCCGATCCTGGTCGGCACCGAGGCGACGATCGAGGCGAGCTTCACCGGGGTTTCGACCATCCTTTTGAACGGCGCCCGCAAAGGCGCGCCGGAAATCAACTGCGAGACCACCGCCTGCCCCGAAGGCCGCCCGGTTATCCCCCCGGGGCGCGGCGGCTTCGGCGAACTGGTCGCCAACGCGCCGCTGCTGCTTGAACGCCTCGCGACCCTGACCGAGCAATTGAACACCATCCTCGGGCCGGAGAACCAGCAGGAGATTGCCGGTATCCTCAAGAACACCAACCGCCTGTCGGGCAGCCTGGCTGATGCCACGCCTACGCTGGTTGCCAATCTCGAGGAATTCCAGACGACGCTGGGCGAATTCAACCAGACGCTCGATTCGGTCGAGAAGCTGGCAGTCACGACCGATCAGCTGGTGAACAATGAAGGCAAGCCGCTCGCTGCCGAACTGCGTGCGACGCTGCGTTCGGCCAATGACGCCGCGGCGGCGCTGGCCGCGACGCTGGAAGACACGCGTCCGGCGGCCAAGCAGCTGCGCGAAAGCACGCTGCCCAATGCCGAGGCGACCTTGCAGGATCTGCGCTCAACCAGCCGCGCGCTGCGCGCGATCACCGAAAAGCTCGAAAGCGAAGGCGCGGGCGCCTTGGTGGGCGGCAAGACGCTGCCGGACTACAATCCGTGAGGAATTTGGCCGTGAAGGATCGGGTCATGATCAAGACCACCGCCCCCAATCGCGCTGGACGCGCCCTGCGTCTGGCGGCCCCTGCGCTGCTGGTGCTGGGCCTCAGCGGCTGCATCAGCCTCGGCGGCCCTCCCCCTGAACGCCTGCTGACCCTGAGCGCGACCACGCCTGCCCCCACCGGCAGCGGCGCGATGGCGAGCGCCGAGCGCCCGGTAATCGCGGTGCTAGGGCTCGACACCCCCGCCAAGCTCGATGTGCTGCGCGTGCCGGTGGCGGTGTCGGACACCGAGATCGCCTATCTCAAGGAAGCCTTCTGGGTGGAAAAGCCCGCACGCCTGTTCCGCCACCTGCTGGGCGAGACCCTGCGCACCAAGAGCGGCGACAAGGCGCTGGTGCTGGACGGCGACGAGACCGTGGCGCTCGCCACCATCAGCCTGCGCGGCACGCTGGTCGACATGGGCTATGATGCGCGCTCGTCCTCGGTGGTGGTGCGTTTCGATGCGATCCGCGTCGACAGCAAGGGCAATGCCACCACCCGCCGCTTCGAAGCGCGCGAAAGCGGGGTTCCGGCCGAGGCCCGCGCTGTGGGCGCAGCCTTGAACCGCGCGGCCAATACTGTGGCGGGCGATGTGGCGGTATGGGTGGTAGAGTAGCGCTTCGCGCGCGTCAGACCGCCCCGCCCCGTCCCGCCCCGCCCCCCACCCAGCCACCAATAGTACCACTATCTTATGGTGGCCGGGTGCGGAGCGGGGCGGGCGGTCTGCAACCCTTCAACAACGCGCTAACCGCGCAAAGGCACAGGCGCGCAGGAAATCGGCCTCGCGCCGCGCGCGGCGCTCCTCGGCTTCCCAGTCCCGGCCCCACAGCTCGGCCTGCCATTCCTCTTCGAGGCAACCCGCCTGCCACAGCGCACGCGGCTCTTCCTCGCCCCTTGCATCGAGCGCGGCCAGCGCGGTGACCAGTGATGCAGCGAGCTTCGTCATCGCATCGACCCCGGCAAGCGCAAAGGAGTCCAACGCCACCAGCCGCGCGTGCAACACCGCCAAAGCTTGCGCCGGCTGCGGGTGGTGGAGCACGCCGCTCACCCGCACCAGCGCAATCCCGTGCTCGGCCTCGAAGGCGGCGAGCAGCGGCTCCCATACCTCCAGCTGGCGGGCGTGGAGCGGCTCGTCGGGATCGGCGCGGTAGCACAGTGTATCGGTTTCTGCATAGGCGACGAGGCCGTGGGCAATCACCTCCGGCGCGGGTGCGACTATGTCGATTGCGTAGTCGGCTATGTCGCGCAGCGGCAGGCTGGCGGGATCGATTTTCTCGCCCTGCCGCCGCCATTCGGCTGCCAGTGCCTCGGCCAGCGGGCGGGTGGGAGCGATCTGGCCTGCGCCGCCCACGGTCTTCACCCCGCGCCCGTCAAGCAGCACCTGCCAACCACCCGGTGCTTCCCCGAGCGTCACCTCATTATAGAACCGGCGGATCATCGGCGCTGATCGTCTCCGGTGTTCCAGCGGCGCGCGATGAAGCGCGACAGAAAGAAGAATTCGAGCACCCCTACCACCGCCAGCACCGCGCCGACCGCCCAAGGCAGATCGATGACCTTGCGGACAATCGCAAAGCCCAGCATCACCAGTGCAATCCCGCTGAATCGCACCGCGCTGAGAATGATGAGGCGTTGCCGCGCCAGCGCTTCGGCGGCCTCGCGGTCGGAACGGCTCATGCGAGCGCCTCCTCCATCGCCTGTGACAGCGCCGCCACAGTCTCGGCAACGCTGAGCGCACCGCTGGCCAGCAGTTCGGCGGGTGCGTGATAGCCCCACGCCACGCCGATGGCCGCCACGCGCGCGCTGCGGGCCATCAGCATGTCGAAGCTGGTATCGCCGATCATCACCGCTTGGGCGGGCAGCGCGCCTGCTTCGAACAGGGCCGCTTCGAGCATCGCGGGATGCGGCTTGGAGGGGTGGCGGTCGGCGGTCTGGAGCGAGACGAACAGATCGGCGATGCCGTGCGTAGCAAGGCAGGCCGCAAGCCCACGATCGGACTTGCCGGTGGCAACGGCGAGCCGCCAGCCGTCATCGTGCAGCGCCGTCAGCAGTTCGGCGATCCCGTCATAAAGCGGCTCGTCGAGCAGGCCTTCTTCGCGCCGCGCGCGGAAGCTGGAGCGATAGAATTCGGTGACGGCGCGGTTCTGGTCCTCGTTCAGGTCAGGCGCGAGCGCGCGCACCGCTTGCGGCAGGCTCAGGCCCACCGCGCGCCGCACCGTCGACACATCGGGGGCAGAGAGCCCGGCGCGGGCAAAGGCACGCTCCATCGCCCAGCAGACATCCGCCTGCCCATCGACCAGCGTCCCGTCGCAATCGAACACCGCGAGCCTCATGCGGCCACCTCCCGCACAAGCTGGGCGAGGGCGACTGAGCCTGTGGCTTCCAGCCCATCGGCGATCCGGATGCGGTCTTCGGCGGGTTTGTTTTGCGACATCTTGAAGGTCGGCCGCCACGCCAGCACCTCGAGTTCGAAGCCCACGATCCCGCGAAACAGCCCCGACCACACCTTTTCGGAGGATTCCCCGGCCTGCCACGGCGCGCCGCCCAGGCGCGTCTCGTGCTTGAGAATCGCGGCGTGGAGGAAAGCCTCCAGCCCCGCGTCATCCATCCGCTGCACGCGGCCTTCGAGTTCGAGCGCGACATAGTCCCAGGTCGGCACTGTATCGCGGTTCCCATACCAGCGCGGGGAGACATAGGCATCGGGGCCATTGACTACGATCAGCGCGGTTTCGCCGTCGAGATGACGCGCCAGCGCATTGCTGCGCGCGAGGTGGAATTGGACGGCGCCCTTGCCGTTGGAGAGCAGCGGCGTGTGCGCGACGCGCGGGCCTTCCGGGGTGGCGGCGAACACCATGCCGAAGCCGATCTCGTCGATCAGGCCTTCGCATAGCGCGCGGTCGTCCGTGCGGTAGAGCGGGTTGGGGTGCATCAGCGGCGCGGGCCTTTGGGAGCGGGCCTCGTTCTGTTTGCGGGCGGCTTGCCGGTCTTGGACGCCGGCTTGGCCGCCTTGCTGGCCGTTTTGCCCTTCGGTTTGGGCTTGGCCTTCTTGGCATCGACGGTGCTGCGCGCGCGCCGGGGGCTGTGGGTTTCTTTGCGCGCCTGCTTGAAATGGCGCCGCGCAGCCTGCTTCTTTTCTTCGGCTGACTTCTCGGGGGTTTCCTCGCGCAGCGGCTCGGCGTCGGACAGGCCCTGATCAAAGCCCATCACTTCCATGCTCATTGCGAAATGCGGTGGCAGTTCGGCGGTAACATCGAGTTTGCCGCCGGTTTCCCCATCACCTTTGGCACCCGCCTTGGGCTCGGAAATGATCAGGCGGCGCGCGTGCAGGTGCATCTTGCGGCTGACCGCGCCGGTGAGGAACGAGTCCGGCCCGCCATATTTGCCGTCTCCCACAATCGGGTGGCCGATTGCCGCCATATGCACGCGCAGCTGGTGGGTGCGCCCGGTCAGCGGTTCGAGTTCAACCCACGCGGCGCGCTGGCCTGCGCGGTCAACCACGCGGTAACGGGTCTTGGCGGCCGCGCCATTTTCCTCGTCGATATGCATCTTCTCGCCGCCCGTGCCCGGCTGCTTGGCGAGTGGGGCGTCGATCACGCCTTCGGACAATTGCGGCACGCCGACCACCAGAGCCCAATAGACCTTGCGCGCCGAGCGGCTGGCGAAGCGCTTGGAGAAACTCGCAGCAGCCCCCGGGGTGCGGGCGATCAGCAGCACGCCCGAGGTGTCCTTGTCGAGCCGGTGCACAAGCCGCGGGCGCGGGGTCTTTTCGTCGGTAACGAAGGCATCGAGCAGGCCATCGACGTGCTTGGTGGTCTTGCTCCCGCCCTGCGTGGCGAGGCCCGGGGGCTTGTTGAGCACGATCGCGCTGAGCGTTTCGCGGATCACCATGTCCTGCGCTTCGGCGATCTGTTCGGGGCTAAGGGTACGGACGCGGGGTGCTGCCCTCTTCGCGGCGGGGGCATCCCCGCCGCCCCCCGGGCCTTGGGGCGGCACGCGCAACACCTGGCCTTGCTCCAGCCGATCTTCGGGCTTCACCCGCTTGCCATCGACCCGGATCTGCCCGGTGCGCGCCCAGCGCGATACCGTGGCAAAGCCGATCTGCGGCAGATTGCGCTTGAACCAGCGGTCGAGCCGGATGCCGTCGTCATCCGCGCTGACGGTGAACTGGCGGACATTATCGGTAGGGGTATCGGTCATTGGATACTCTGCGCCGCGACGAGGCCGATGATGACAGCGGCCATACCGGCGATCAGCGAGGCGGCGGCATAGCCGAGCGCCAGCATTGCCTGCCCGCGGTGGAGCATGGTGACAAGCTCGGAACTGAAAGCACTGAAGGTGGTGAAGCCGCCCAGCAGGCCGACCCCGATCAGCAGCCGCAGCGGCTCGGCCGATTGCGGGTTCATGCTGCCGCGCGCCAGCCAGCCCACCAGCGCGCCCATCGCCAGACTGCCGAGGATATTGATGCTCAGCGTGCCCCACGGAAAGATGTTGCCGGAACCTGCGAGATTGGTCACCACTCGCCCGAGCTGGTAGCGCAGCACCGAGCCTGCCGCCCCGCCAACGGCGACAGACAGAGTTGCAAAGAGGGGGGAAGGTTCACCGGCCATCGCCCGCCTTTAGCGAGGGTAGGGCGTTCTGCCTAGCGGGGGCCGCAAGGCAAGAATCCGCGCCACTATCAGCTGATGGCTTGCCTTTGCGGCGCTGTTGGACTATCGGGACCCCGTAATGAGGGCGGCTTCCCAACGGGAATCGCCCGCTGTCCAATGGAAATTCACCGCGCATCCCCGCATCGAATCGCAGCCGGGGCTCTAGCGTTTTTGAGATTGAGGTAGTCGTCGTTTATGCAAATCATGGTTCGCGATAACAATGTCGATCAGGCCCTGCGCGCGCTCAAGAAGAAGCTGCAGCGCGAGGGCGTTTATCGCGAGATGAAGCTGCGTCGTCACTACGAAAAGCCGAGCGAGAAGCGCGCCCGCGAAAAGGCCGCTGCCGTTCGCCGCGCCCGCAAGCTCGAGCGCAAGCGGATGGAGCGCGACGGGAGCAAGTAATCCCGGCGCCAAGCGCAGATGCACCAGCAGAAGCGCTTGAAACCCCCTTTGCGATAAGCCATCAGGGCGCGGCTCATCCCCGCGCCCTTTTGTCGTCTCACGCGGCACCAAGGCCGCGCCCAAGCAGGATATTGTCATGACCGAGATCACCCGCGTTCCGATCCAGCCCGTCGCCAAGGGTTCGCTGACCAAGCTGTGGCTTGGCGTCGCGCTTGCCATTGCCGTGGGGGCCGGGCTTGCCTGGGCCGCCGTGCCGCGCGGCCTCGATGTCGATACCATCGCTGCCGGCACCGGCCCGATGCCGAAGGACGGCGACGTCTTGTTCATCGAATACAAAGGCAAGCTCGCCTCAGATGGTACGGTGTTCGACGAATCGCGCGATATTCCGCTGCCGGTTCAGGGCATCTTCCCCAAGGGCACGCCCTTCCCGATCGAGGAAGGCGCAACCATCCCGGGCTTCTTTGAAGGATTGAAGCAGATGCAGAAGGGCGGCAAGTACACGCTCTTCATTCCGGCCGACAAGGCTTACGGCGCCGAGCCGCCGCAGGGCGCGCCGATCCCGCCCAACGCCGATCTCGTGTTCGACATCGAAGTGATCGAGATCATGAGCAAGCAGACCTTCGAACGGAACCTCGCGATCCTCCAGCAGGCGATGCAGAGCCAGATGGGCGGACCTGGCGGCGCTGGGGGCGGCGCGCGTGCTCCGGCCCCCGCTCCGGCTCAGTAAGGGCTGCGCATCATGTCGGTCGACAAAGCAACCGTCGCCAAGATTGCCTCGCTCGCGCGCATCCAGATGGATGAGGCTGCGCTCGAGCGCATGGTGCCCGAACTGAACGGCATCCTCCAATGGGTCGAACAGCTCGGCGAAGTGGACGTGGGCGGCATCGAGCCGATGGCGGCGGTGATCCCCAACACCCTGCGCCTGCGCGATGATGTGGTCGATGCCGATCCGCTCACCGGCGGCGGCAGGCAGGGCGATGTCCTCGCCAATGCGCCTGCGGCCGAACACGGGTTTTTCGGCGTTCCGAAGGTGATCGAATAGAATGACTGAACTGACCTCTCTCGGCGTCAAGGACATCCGCGATGGTGTCCGCGCTGGTGACTTTACCGCCCGCGAAGTGGCGGAGAGTTTCAACACTGCCGTGGCGCAAGCTGCGGCGCTCAACGCCTTTATCGTCACCACCCCCGACCATGCGCTCGCTGCCGCCGACAAGGTGGATGCGGCGCGCGCCGCTGGCGAGGCGCTGGGCGCAATGGCGGGCGTGCCGATCGGGATGAAGGACCTGTTTGCCACCAACGGCGTGCGGACCACGGCGGCCAGCCACATCCTCGAAGGCTTCACCCCGCGCTACGAATCCACCGTTTCGCAGAAGCTGTGGGATGCAGGCGCGGGGATGCTGGGCAAGCTCAACCTTGACCAGTTCGCGATGGGGAGTTCCAACGAGACCTCCTATTTCGGCAATGTCTCCTCGCCGTGGAAGAAGGCGGGCAGCAATGCCGCGATGAGCCCCGGCGGCTCCTCGGGCGGTTCGTCGTCGGCGGTCGCCGCGCGCATCGCGCCTGCCGCGACCGGGACCGATACCGGCGGCTCGATCCGCCAGCCCGCCGCTTTCACTGGCATCTGCGGGATCAAGCCGACCTATGGCCGCTGCTCGCGCTGGGGCATCGTCGCCTTTGCCTCGTCGCTCGATCAGGCCGGGCCGATGGCGCGCTCGGTCGAGGATTGCGCGATCATGCTGGGCGCGATGGCGGGGTTCGATCCCAAGGATGCGACGTCCTTGCAGATGGACGTTCCCGATTGGGAAGCGGCCCTCAACGCCGATCTGCGCGGCAAGAAGGTTGGCATCCCGCGCGAATATCGGATGGAGGGCACCGATCAGGCGATCCTCGAATCGTGGGAGCAGGGCAAGGCGTGGCTGAAGGACGCGGGCGCCGAGATCGTCGACGTCTCGCTGCCGCACACCAAATATGCGCTGCCCGCCTATTACATCGTCGCGCCCGCTGAGGCTTCGTCGAACCTCGCGCGTTATGACGGGGTGCGGTATGGCCTGCGCGATCTGCCCGATGGCTCGGGCTTGCAGGATATGTATGCCGCCACCCGCGCCGCGGGCTTCGGTTACGAGGTTAAGCGCCGCATCCTGATCGGCACCTATGTGCTCTCGGCCGGCTTCTACGACGCCTATTACACGCAGGCGCAGAAGGTCCGCGCGCTGGTCGCCCGCGATTTCGAGCGCGCGTTCCAAGAGTGCGACGTGATCCTCGCGCCGACCACGCCGACCGCCTCGTTCCCGCTGGGTTCGATGAACGAAGACCCGCTGACGATGTATCTCAACGACGTCTTCGCCGTTCCCGCCTCGCTCGCTGGGCTGCCCGCGATGAGCGTTCCTGCGACGATCAACGCTGACGGCTTGCCGCTGGGACTCCAGCTGGTCGGCCGCCCGTTCGACGAACAGGGCGTGCTGAATGCAGGCCTTGCGATCCAGAGGCGCGCGGGCTTTACCGCCAAGCCGGAGAAGTGGTGGTAAGGTGGGCTTCACCGCGATCTTCATCATGATCTTCCTCATCGCCTTCGCGCTGATCGGCGGGCTGGTGATGTTTCTTTCGCGCACCATCGAACATGGCGAGGCGCGTTTTGATGCGAGCGGCAAAATGCTTTCGGATTCCGCGTCTGGCCCGGCCGAACCGGCCCGCCCTGCAACGCGGATCGACGAGACAGACACAACAGGTGACGAGCAATGAGCAACTACCGCATTCAGGGCGCAACCGGCGAATGGGAGGTCGTGATCGGCCTCGAAGTCCACGCGCAGGTCACCTCGCAGTCCAAGCTGTTTTCGGGCGCGGCAACCGCGTTCGGCGCGGAGCCGAATTCGCAGGTGAGCCTCGTCGACGCCGCGATGCCGGGGATGCTGCCCGTGCCCAACCGCGAGTGCATCCGGCAGGCGGTGCGCACCGGGATGGCGATCGAGGCGCAGATCAACGCGTGGAGCCGGTTCGATCGCAAGAACTACTTCTATGCCGATCTTCCGCAGGGCTACCAGATTAGCCAGCTTTATCATCCGATTGTCGGCGAAGGCTCACTCCTGATCGAGGCCGACGAGAAGGCCGGCATCGCCGAAGACAAGATCATCGGCATCGAGCGCATCCATGTCGAGCAGGACGCCGGCAAGCTGATGCATGATCAGCACCCGACCATGTCCTATGTCGATCTCAACCGCTCGGGCGTGGCGCTGATGGAAATCGTCAGCCGCCCCGATATGCGTTCACCCGCCGAAGCAGGAGCTTACTTGCGCAAGCTGCGCGCCATTCTGCGCTATGTCGGCTCGTGCGACGGCAACATGGAAGAAGGCTCGATGCGCGCCGACGTGAACGTCTCGGTGCGCAAGGTCGGCGAGGGGCTGGGCACCCGGACCGAGACCAAGAACGTCAACTCGGTGCGCTTCGTCATGCAGGCGATCGAGCATGAGGCGATGCGCCAGGTCGATGTGCTGGAGGCAGGCGGCGCGATTGTGCAGGAAACCCGCCTGTTCGATCCGGGCACCGGCACGACCCGCACCATGCGCAGCAAGGAAGACGCGCATGATTATCGCTACTTCCCCGATCCTGACCTTCTGCCGCTGGTGCTGGAGGAAGATTTCCTCGCCGAATGCCGCGCTTCCCTCCCGGAACTGCCGGACGCCAAGCGTACGCGTTACACCGACGTCCTCGGCCTCACCCCTTACAATGCGCGCGAGCTGACCGCTGAGGTCGAAACCTTCGCGCGCTTCGAGACGCTGCTCGCCGAAACCGCCAAGGCAATCGGCAAGGATGAGGCTGCGGTTGCCACGCAGGTCGCCAACTGGTCGCTCTCGGTCGCGCCGGGGGTGGTCAAGGCTTTGGGTGACGAAGCCGACCTCGCCAACGCCACCGCGGCTGCTCAGGCGAGCATCCTCGCGATGGCCGAGAAGGGCGAAATCAGCGGCGGTCAGGCCAAGGAAATCTTCGAAATCGTCCTCAAGACCGGTCGCGATCCCGTTGAAATTGCAGAGACCGAGGGCCTCAAACAGGTCAGCGACACCGGCGCGATCGAAGCCGCCGTCGACGCAATCATCGCCGCCAATGCCGACAAGGTCGAACAGTATCGCGGCGGCAAGGAAGCGCTGTTCGGCTTCTTCGTCGGCCAGACGATGAAGGCGATGCAGGGCAAGGCCAATCCGGGTGTGGTGAACCAGCTGCTCAAGGACAAGCTGGGCTAGGCCGCGGAGCCGAGGCCTTGCGGCCCATCACACTCTATTTCCACGGCTTGCCGGGATCGGCGGGGGAGCTGGCGTGCTTCGGCCCCCACATTGCCGAGCATACGCGCTATTTCCATGTGATCGCGCGCGGCGATGCGCTGACAGGCGGGGCGGTCGAGGGCTACTTCGTGCGGCTGGCGGCGCAGATCCTTGCGCAGTTTCCCGAAGGTCCGCTGCGGCTGGTGGGCTTCTCGCTCGGCGCGGCGGCGGCGCTGCGGGTGGCGCCGCATTTGGCCGAGAGGGTGCAGCAGATCGATCTCGTGTCGCCCGCCGCACCGCTTGGGCTGGGCGATTTCCTTGATGGCATGGCCGGTGCGCCGGTGTTCCGCGCGGCGCTGACAGGGCGCGCGCACTTCGCGCTTCTCACCTTCCTGCAGGCGCAGGTAGCCCGCCTTGCCTCCGCCCAGATGGCCTCGGCGCTGATGGCGCGCGGGCAAGGCGCCGATCGCTCTCTGGCTGCCGACCCGCATTTCATCGCCCAGCTTGCCGCGTCACTGCGCCATAGCCTGCTCGCGCAGCGCGCAGCCTATCGGCAGGAGATCGCGCTCTATGTGACCGGCTGGTCGGACGAGCTCGCCAAGGTGCATCAGCCGGTTGCGATCTGGCAGGGCAGCGAGGATGACTGGACCCCGCCCGCCATGGCACAGGCGCTGGCCCAGCGCCTGCCTTCGCGGCCCGCAGTGGAAGTGATGCGGGGTCTGTCGCATTTCTCCGCCTTGCGCGCCTATCTCGCGGCGGCGAGCCCCGCATGACTGCCATCATCCTGATCCAGCCCGAAATCCCCGGTAACACCGGCGCGGTGGGGCGCACCTGTGTGGCGCTGGGGATGGAGCTGATCCTGATCCACCCGCTGGGGTTCGACATCTCGGACAAGCGGGTGAAGCGTTCGGGCCTCGACTATTGGCCGCACGTCCACCTCACCGAATATGCCAGCTGGGACGCCTTTCTGGCAGCGCGCGCACCGCGCGACGATCAGCTGTTCCTGTTCGAGGAATTCGGCAGCTGCAGCTTCTACGAGCCCGACTATCCGGACGATGCGATGCTGGTATTCGGTCAGGAAACCAAAGGTATACCGCGCAACATTATTGAAAGCCACGAAGACCGGTTGTTCCACCTGCCGATGCGTTCAGACGTGATCCGCTCGCTTAATCTGGCCAACACCGTGTCGGCCGCGGCCTATCAGGCGCTCAGAGGGAAGCTCTAGGCACGCCGCAGGCCGAGGCGGTGGCTGCTGCAGCGACCCCGGTAGGCCTTGCCGGTCCCGCCTATTCCAGCCCAAGCGCGTCGAGGTTCATCGTCGCCGCGTTGTAGCTTGCCTCGGCCAGCCGGCCGGCAAGCTCGGCGCGGATCGCGCCGATCTGGGCGTTGGCGGCGGTTTCCTCGCGCGCGTTGACGAGGAAGAACTCGCCCGCTCCCAGCCGGAAGCGGGTGCGTTCGGCTTGCACCATCTGGCGCGCCTGCCGGACTTCGGCAGTAGCGAGTTCGGACAGCTTTGCCGCCGCGCCGAGATTTTCGAGGATGTTGTTGACATCAGTGGTGATCTGATCGGCGATGCGGCGCTGGCGCAGCTCGGTCTCGCGCAGTTCAGCCTCGGCGCGCCCGACCGCGCCGCGCGCCGTGCGGCGCTGCAAAGGCACAGTGAAGGTCACGCCGACCACGGTATCGGTCGAATCGAAGCCCGGCCCGCCCGGCCCGATCTCGCCGAAATCGCGCGACAGCTCGACGCTGGCGTTGAGCGAGGGCTGGAGATCATTGCGGCGCAGTTCCACCCGGTTGATGGCGCGTTCGAGCGCCAACTTGAAGGTTTGCAGTTCGGGCCGGGTCTGGATCACATCGCTCAGCGGCAACGCCAGCAGCGTCCCAACCGGCGGGATCGCCTTTAATTGGCGCGTGGACGGCAATTGTTCGCGGGAGGGAATGATCAGCCGTCCGCTGGAATCGCGCAGATAGAAGCCAAGTGAATTCGCCGCGGTCTGGAGATCGCGCCGCGCCTGTTCGAGCAGGGTGCGGCGGCGCAGCAGGTTTTGCTCGTTCTCGGTGAGCGCGATCCGCGCGCGCCCGCCTTCGTTCACCTCGCGGATGAGCCCGATCTGGCGCGCTTCGGCGATTTCGAGCAGTTCCTCGAACACCCGCATTTCCTCGCCCGCCGCAACCCAGCGATAATAGGCGCGCAGCGCCTCGTGCTGGACGTTCAACTGCACCAGCATCACATCGAGCCGCGCCTGGCTGGCGGCCAACCGGCTATCCTCGATCGCGAAACGGCGCGCGTCGATGTCGCGGTTGCGCAGCAGCGAAAACAGCGCGCCGACTTTGATCTCGCCGAGATTGTTGGTGTAGTTGGTGTCCTCGTAGGTCGGGAAGGTGCCGTCCGAGACGCGGTAGGAGCCGAACACTTCGGCGCCGTAAGGACGCAGCGGCTGGCGCGCTTCGACCTTGCCGTAGCCGCCCGAATAGAAGCCGGTCAGGCGGTCATAATATTCGCCCTTGAGCATCAGGTCGAAGGCGCCATCGGCCGAGACCTGGTCGCTGCGCGCGGCCGCCTCGCGCTCGAAGGCTTCGAGGATCGCGGGGAAGGTCAGCGCTGAGGAGCGAAGCACTTCCTCGGGCAGCAGCGCGCCGGTGGTGAGCGCGACTTCGAGCGGATCGCCCACCGGGGCAATATCCTGCGCCATTGCCGGTGCGGGCGCGGCGGCGAGCGCCAACAGCGCCGCGCCGCACGCCAGCCAGCGCCAGCGAGGAAGGGCAAGGTCGCGCGCCATCGTCACTGCGCGGGCGAGGTGGTTTCGGCGGTCGGCAGCTCGGGCGGGAAGTTGTTGAGCTGGCGCCAGATTTCGTAGCCGACCGGCACGGTGTCGAGCTGCACCCAGGCCTGCGCCTTGGCCCCGAACCGCACGAAGCGTTCTTCGGGCCAGGGGTTGGGATCGCTCTTGTCCTCGGCGATCAATACGCGGAAGCGGCCGTTGATCTGCGCCGACTGGTCGACCGCGACTACAACGCCGCCAAAGGTGCCTACCGCGACCGAGGGCCAGCCGGAGAACTGCACCGCGGGCCAGCCTTCGAACTGGATCCGCGCCTTGTCGCCGCGCTGCACCAGCGCCACGTCGCGCCCGTCGATGAAGATCTCGACCACGCGCTCGGCGCTTTTGGGGACGAAGGTCGCCAGCACGTCGCCGGCGTTGATATAGGTCGCCGCATCGCCGGCATTGAGACTCTGGATGAAGCCGTCACGCGGCGCGCGCACGATCTGCACCGACTGGCGCGCAAGGCCGACATCGGCGCGGTTGAGCGCGGCGGTAGCGGCAGCGACCTGCCCTTCGCGTTCATTGATGCGGATCTGCGCCTGTTCGTAATCGCGCCGCGCGGCAAGGCCGGCCTGGAACAGTTCGCGCGCCCGGGCCTCGTCAAGCTTGGCGGTGGCGAGCGCGCTTTGCGCGGCCTGCAACTGCGCGGCGATCTGCTCGCGTTCGGCCTGAAGGCGGTCGATCAGCTGCGGATCGATGTCGGCAATCCGCACGATCGGATCGCCCTGTTTCACCGCGCTGCCATCGCGCACATACCATTGCTCGATCCGGCCCGGCACCAGCGCGTTGATATCCTGCTTGCGCTCGTTGGGATTGAGCGTGTTGACCGCCCCGCGCCCGGTCGCGGTCTGCACCCAGGGGGCATAGATCAGGAACACCAGCGCCGACAGGAAGGCGATCAGCAGCATGTAGAACACCGTGCGCATCACGCGGGGCACCTTGATCGATTCCAGCGCGGTGAAGCGGTGCAACATCCGGACCGGCGCGCTCATGCCTGCTCTCCCTTGCTTGGTCCGGGGACCTGGGCGCGCAACCGGGCGGTGTCGGCGGCGGTACTGCGGCGTTCCCGCCGCGCTTGGGCAAAGGCGGCGAAATCATCGAACCACAGCTGCTGGCCGGCCTCCATGTGGAGGAAATGGCTACATCCGAGCGCCGCGTCGCGCGCCGAGAAATAGACCACCGTGGTGAAGGCCTGCGCACGCAGCACAGCAAAGGCACGAGCGAGATCCTCGGCCTCGATCAGATCGAACAGGCGGGTGAGCACCAGGATGCGCGGACGGGCAAGGATCGCGCTCGCCAGCTTGAGCTTGAGCAGTTCCACCGTCGAAAGCGGATAGCCGGTTGCCGCGACCGCGGTGTCGAGCCCCTTGTCGAGCCCGGCAATCGCATCGATCAACCCGACCGCCTCGAGCGCATCAAGCATCCGCCAGCTTTCCCCGGTGGCGCACGAAAGGCTGAGATATTGGCGGATCGTCATCGGCACGAAGGTCGGCCGGTCGAGCACGTAGATCGTCATGCGCAGGTGGTGGGCTTCGATATTCTTGAGATCGGTGCGGCCGAGCGTGACATAGCCCGAAGTCGGCAACTGGTAGAGCTTGAGCACATTGGTGAACAGGCGCTGGAGCCCGTGCTGGCTGGCAGACGCCATCACGATCGCGCCGGAGGGAATGGTAAAATCGAGCTCGGCCTGCTCGTGCCGTGCCTTGCCCCGCACCTTGCGGAATACCAGTGTGTGATCGCTCCCAAGGATCGGATCATCGCCGGTCGAGATCTCCTGCTCGACATCGAAGAACTGCGCGACTTCCTCGCCCGCTGCGCACAGCTCGTAGAAATACTGGAGATAGGTGCCCAGCTGGGCGACGCCGAAGAACGCCGCGGAAAGCACCAGCTCGGCCGCGACCAGCTGGCCCAGTGTGAGCTCCGACTGGATTACCAGCCAGCCCCCCAGCCCGAGCAGCACCGCGCTGGCCGAGGCATACATGAACACGAAGGCCAGGGTCTGCGAGAACCACTGGTGGAAGTAGCGCCGCCGGGCATCGAGATAGGCGTGGGTGGCGCGGTCGGTTTCGGCGATGGCATAGTCGATGCGCTGCTGCGACTTGAAGAAGCCGTTGGATTCGCCGATTTGCTCCAGCCACATCGCGGTGCCGTGCTTGGCATGGCTGACATCGATCGCAGCGCGGATCGCACGCGAACCCCACACCAGCCAGACGACCCAGATCAGCGCGATCATCACCAGCGTGAAGATCAGGAACAGCGGGTGGTAAAGCGACACCAGCACAAAGCCGACAGCGATCGCAAGCAGGATCGAGAACCCGTCAAGGATCAGGTTCGGCATTCGCGACATCACGATCTGCACATCGAAATAGCGGTTGAACAGCGCGCCGCGGGTGGTGTCGGTGAAGAACGGGTTCTGGGCGTAGATCGCGATCAGCGAAATCTCGCTCACCATGCGCGCGTAAAAGCGCATCGCAAACAGCTCCATCAGATGGATCCGCAAGGCGTAGAGCAGCGATGAGAACAACAGCAGCACGAACAGCGTGATCGACAGCATCACCAGCGGCGCGGGCATGGCGGTGTTGGCAACCGTGTTGATCAGCATCTGCACCGAGATCGGCGTCGCGAGGCTGAGCAGGCTGATGCCCACGCCGTAAACCACGGCGAGCCAGTAGAAACTGGTCTCCGGCTTCAGGATCTCGGCAAAGATCCGGAAGAACTTGGTCAGCGATATCTGCGAGCCGTAAGAGGGGCCTTCAACCGCCATGACAGCCTTTCCGTCCAGAACCTGTGATCACGCAAGCCAACAAGCCTGCCGCCGCCTGCACCCGTGCCGCGCCAGACGTGTCGTTGCTCAGGTGCATGACGCGCAACACTGATTGCTGCAATCGATTAATCGCCCAGACCGCCTGCGGTTCCGGCGGGCAGGTTATGTGCAAATTCATGTAGATATGAACCTAAAAGAAGCTATTGCGAAGCAGTGTCACCTGGGCACGCCGTTAGCGGCTCAACCTTGCCGGTAGCTGAACCGCGCGCGATGCGGCATGAGCCTGGCGATGACTTTGGCCCGGCCTGATGCGCGCGACCAAACCCTGCTGCTGCTCGGCGGGGGGCATGCTCATGTCGCGGTGCTGGCTGACTGGATTCGCCGCGGTCCGCCGCCTGCCGTCCGCATGGTGCTGCTGACCCCGAACCGGCACTTGCGCTATTCGGGCATGGTGCCGGGCTGGCTCGCCGGACAGCATGGGCGCGATGACGGGCTGGTCGATCTGGTGGCCCTTGCCAAGCAGGCGGGGGCGGCGCTTGTGCTCGATCGCTGCGCCGCAATTGATCCGGATGCCGGGCAAGTAACCACGGCTGAGGGTGACGTTATCGACTTCGATATCGCATCGCTCGATACCGGCGGGCTCGGGCGCGGGGCGGCTTTGCTGGGCGATGATCCTCGCCTTGTCGATGTGCGTCCGATCGATGGCTTTGTCGCACAAGTCGCCGCGCGCCCTGCGCCGGCCCGCGTGATGGTGGCCGGGGGCGGGGCCGGGGGCGTGGAACTTGCATTCGGGTTGCGCAACCTTGCTGCAGCTCAAACCCGCCCCGACGTCACGCTAATCGCCGGCGAGAAGGGTGTGCTTCCCGGCTTTGCGCTCGCAGTGCAGCGGCGCGCGACAGCGGCATTAAGGCGGCAGGGGATCGCGGTGCTGGCTGCGAATGCGCGGATCGAAGCAGGCGCGCTCATGGCGGGTAGTGTGTCGCTTGAGCCGGTCGACATGATCGTCACCGCACTCGGCAGCGCCGCGCCCGCATGGATCGCGGCGAGCGGGCTGGCGCTAAACGCGGGCGGCTTCGTGCTGGTCGATTCGCACCAGCGCTCGGTCTCGCACCCCCACATCCTCGCTGTAGGCGACGTCGCCGCGCGCGTCGACCGGGCGCTCGCGCATTCGGGGGTGCATGCGGTGTTTGCAGGCCCCGTGCTCGCCGCCAATCTGCGCCAGCTGCTGGCGGGCGAGGCACCGCGCAAGACCTATCAGCCACGCGCCAACAGCCTCTACCTCATCAATACGGGCGACGGCAGCGCGATCGCCAGCTATGGCCCGCTGAGCGCCGAGGGACGCTGGGTGCTGCGCTGCAAGCACGCCATCGACCGACGCTGGATTGCGAAATACGCCGCAATTGCCGCTCTGGCGTAACCTTGCGCGGGACACGGGCGAAAGCAGGAGGCAAGGAGAGTTTGTGAAGAAGATCATCATCCTTGCCGCACTGGCTGCACTGGTCGCTGCCTATTTCATCTTCGACCTCGGCCAATATCTTACGCTCGACGGGATCAAGGCGCTCGCCGGTGATCTCGCCGCGTTCCAGCAGGAAAACCCCTTGGCGGTGATCGCCGGGTTCTTCCTTGCCTATGTCGCGGTCACCGCCGCCTCGCTGCCGGGCGCCGCGATCATGACGCTGGCCGCGGGCGCGCTGTTCGGCGTGTT
>Ga0315904_10003023_pt1 | contig 25270 bp, 46 predicted proteins | sample LakEriMetagenome_6_FD_203529 | JGI IMG/M metagenome (GOLD analysis project Ga0315904, IMG submission 203529) | Freshwater fungal communities from buoy surface, Lake Erie, Ohio, United States - Buoy 12 MA120 | ecosystem: Environmental > Aquatic > Freshwater > Lake | place: USA: Lake Erie, Ohio... | reverse complement strand
TGAAAGTTAGAAGCTTTTAGCTTCTGTTTCATGTAGTTAGTAATGGCATAACGCTTTTTAGTTAACTCTTCACTCTTGTCAGTAGCTTCCCAAAAGAACCAAGTCTCAGATGGAAACAACGCAGCCATGTAGTTGGCATGTAAGTTATCCCGAATCTGAGTTAGTTTAGGAGTTACTGTAGAGTTTTTCCAAGGTAGTTTACTGTTACTAGTTTTACGTGTATCAGTAGCAAACAAGTAGTTACGTAACTCTTGCTGATCTGATTTCCATACGGCACGGTTAGTGTCCCACTTAACCCACATATCAGCAATTTTATTTGCTAGGCTATCGTCATCAAAACTTACTTGTACGTTTTCGTTCATATTGTCCTCTTAGTAGGCTAAATCTTTAGCTAAATTACGTAGTTCATCTAAACCATACTCACCCATAGCACAGTTTAAAATGTATACGACTAATCGTACATTACCTACTGTATATCCTTTAGATGGTATAATTCTATCTAAAGATGGTGCGTTTATATTTACAGAGTGTTTAGTTGATTGCATTAAATCAAAATCCCTGCCTGTAACTGCACAACATCCTAAGTTTTCATCCCACAGTTCAATTAAATGTTCGTGTGTTAAATTAAAAGGCACTGATTTTTCTTGTGCTCGATTTTTAGCCATAGCTAATAATTTAGATAATCGCCACTTATAATCTAACATTCGTGCGTTATAATTGTTTCTGTGTGCACATGTAGGGCTACAAAATTTAAATCGTTTTTGTACTGCTAAATAATCTGTACCACACTCTACACAAACATTACTGTATTGTTTTTTATGAGTTCTCATTCTAAAATGCTACTCCCCCATACTTAGAATTAAATGCAATGATGTTTGATTTTTTACCCCATGACCTACTGGATACAGGGGACTTACAAATCTCAACACAAGCCGCTAAAGCATCTTTAACGTCATCATGCTCAGGGTTATTCATAATGAGTTCTTCTTCTAGCACTTGGCAGTTACCACCTTTGTAGTGCCAGATTTGATTGTTGGTATAACGTGGCTCTAAGATAGAAGCAATGCGTTCTGCTTTGTTCATAGTCTTAGGAGGGTTATATTCATCAATGGTGAACACAATGTTTTGACTACGCATGTAGTCACGGAACTGGCTTACAATGAGTCGCTGTGCAGCTACAATCTCACAACGCATCTTTTTAAAGCGCCACTTCCTAAACACTGATTCAGCCCTATCGTACATAACAGAAATCTTGTTTGTTTTAAATCTGTCAATGTCAAGTACATAATAGTTATTATCTTCGTCTACACCTACCACAGCAATAACAGTGTAGTCTGAGTGGTTACTGACTGTGTAAGCAAAGTCCATAGCTGCATAGACATGGAGAAGCTTATCACCAAAGTACCAAGCACCGCTAAAGTTTTCAATCTTATCCCTTTCATAGTAGTTGAATCTACTACGGTCAATAAGCTGTGTTTCCACAGCGTTAGGGTTGTTGTAGTATTGGGCATAGAACTGAGTAATGTCCAAATACTTTGCTTTTTTACGGGCTAATTCTTTTTGGTCAAAACCAAAAGTCTTACCATCTGTACGCCGTTGTTTAGGCCATAGGAATTCACCGTTAGTCTCTACAACACGTTCAAATGTTTCATACACTTCTAACTCAACTTCTTCATCCTTATCCTCGTCATAGTAGGACTCGGTCATTTCCATCATATCTTTGTACAAGTCACCGGGATGGTAACGTGTACCTACAGCCCACTCTTTAGCACCTGTAGATTCAATGGAAGATAGTTGTGAATAGAATGCTCTAACTTGGTCACGACCAATTTGAGAATAAGCGTTATCAGGAACCACTACGTCATCTAGCACAGCAACAGAACAATGTAATCCTGTTACGTTAGCTGTAATACCTGCGGCTTTAATAGTTGCGTCACGAACACCCTCTGCTTTACGCTTAGGGTGGTCTACGCTAATCTCATCAGCAGCCCAACGCTCTCGTTTACCTTCCATTTCATTAACCATCTCAGGCCAGTAGAAACGATAAATGTCAGATAATAGAATGTCTTTAACAGCTTTTAACTGCTTTTCAGCCAAGTTAGCTGTAGCAGATACGTACAACACCGTAGCTTCAGGGTGCTTAGTAATGTGGTGTGCCACACGATAGGCAATCATTGCACTTTTCTGGTGGTCACGAGGAAGCAACACAAGTTGGTTATCCTTGGCATCTTGACGTTGCCACCAAGCACACAACTCTTCATGCACAGCGCCTAATACACGGTGTGGTGCAACTAGTCGAATAAACGTGAGTAAGTCTGCCTCTGCCGCTTGCTTTACTAGTTCTTTTTCAGTCATTACCATTTGACTTTGTCGCTCCAATATGCAGCACTCATCTTACCTTTGGCAATGTTGGTAGCATGTCGTGCTTTAAAACTCTTTTGACGTGCTGTAGGTTCTTTGTCCCCACTAACACCTTGCTGACCAAATCGAATGGTCTTTACTTTATCGCCTTCTTTAGCAACGACTACGTGTGATTTAGTAGGATGACTAGGAGTGCGTTTAGGTTTGTTATAACCACTTACTCCAGCGGTTTTTAAACGGCTATCTTTTTCACTCATTTCATAGCTCCATTCTTTTTACGAGCAAAACTACGGTTAGCACTCTTACTAGTAACACGTAAATTACTACGACCAGCACTGCCACCTTTACTTAGTGGCTTCTTATGGTCTACATCTTTACCATCACCTTTGCTAACCTTACCTTCACGTTCCAACATACGGCGTGCACCGTTACGTTTAGCCCGATCTTTCTTTACACCTTCTTTACCATCATACTTTTCGTATTGTTTCTTATAATCACGTTTACCGTTGGTCATAAATGGCATATTAACTCTCCAAAACAATAAAGCCGCCATCTTCTTTTAACAACGCATCGCCAGTTTCTAGCAATAGGTTGTTAACAAGAATATCGGCAACATCATTCCAAAAACTCACCATCATGTCATCCACTGCACCAACAAACCCTTGGGCAAGTAGATAGGCTTTCCACTCATCTTCAACAGCACCAGTGGTATATCCTTTAGCAGTTAAAAACTGCATCTCAGCATCACGTAGTGAATAACTAGTAGCACCATTAGCTAAATAAAACGACAGTTCCATATCCTCTTGTGTACCTGCGTACCCGAGAGTGCGTAACGCATTCCACTTAGCTTGAATATTTAAACTCATCGTTTACCTCCAATTACAATTCCTAAACGAGCTATATCACCTGCAATACGACTTGGCAAAGGGGGTAGCTCTACCTCTTCCTTTTTAGGCCTTCCTACAGGCTTTTTAACGGCTTCTGTGGCATATCCCTTATCAGCCAACCACTTGGCAGCAGCAGTTCCTCCGGGTTGTTTAGCATGACTTTTCATTTGTTGAATAGCTTCAGAGCGTAGCTTAACTTCTAACTCAGCTTGCCACTTGTCTACATGGGGTTTGATTAGGACATGGTTACGTACTTCAAGCCAGTGCTCCCAATCCCCTAACAAGGTTTGTGCTGGAAGATATTCAGACGGATCACGACAATCAAGGAACACTTCTTTCCACTGTTGCAACGTATACACTGGTTTAAACTTAACGTCAGGACGAGCAAACTCTTTAAAGAGTTGTAATATTACTCGCTTGCCACTGCCATCAAGGAACTTGGTTCGGTCAACCATTCAATACTCCTAATCATTTGTTTAGGTATTTGATTACGCCTAGCTATTTCACCATTACTAGTAACTGCTTGCGTAAGAATAATACCTTCGGGGCCATCATAAACAACCCACCCTACTTGCTTACATAACACTGGAACATACACAAACTCTTCTTCGTGTACAGCCCAAGCTGTAACATCTAACTCTGAAGCATCTTCCCAAATTATGTAAGCTAGTTTCATTTTTTAGCTTTGTTCTTAGCGGTACGCTCACCTCGTTTGGGTAAGCTTTTACCTGCTTTAGACATGGCAATTGCCACTGCTTGTTTCTGACTCTTACCACTTTCCATTTCTTTTTTAATATTTTTAGAAATTGTTGATTTACCCTTACCTTCTTTTAACGGCATAATAGTTCCTTAAATAAGTTCAAAATGTGGGCCATCAAAAAAGCTTTTAAAGTCACCACCCCATTTAATCTTTACATTTAACTCAATAGCTGCACGCTCCATAGCTAATGCAATTGGGTAGTAATCTTCTTTTTCCCAACTTACTTTACCATCTACATAAGCTACTAAATCTACTGCTCTACCAATAAGGTGTTTACTTTTCATTGTTTTAGATAAACCCTTTTTAAATAGTTCTTCTTGTCTATCTAATGTTCGGATACCTTCAGTGATACCAAAATCAATCTCAGTTATTTCAATTGCACGTTTAACTACTGCAACTAAATCTTCATCTACACCTTTTAAGTTGTTTAAAGACCTTTGTGATAGTTTAAATGTCATTTCTTAAACCCTGCAATTATGCGACTACCAAATAAAAAGCCAAACGCAATATTGGCAGCTTCAATAGCTAGTTGCTGAATGTGCACATCTACAGGTACATATAATGTTGAAATACCTACAGCAATTACTAGTAATGCACCTATATACCGTGCTGAAGCTCTTAAGTCCACTACCCACTGGCTAGGTTGACCAATGGGAGTGTCCATTTTAGCGACAGCTTCTAGCCGCCGCACATCTGCTTCATCTAGTTTAATTTGTTCATCAACAGTAGTGGCTTTAACACTTCCTGCCCACTTACCAACGGCTTGTTTAATACCTTCTACACCAATAGGTACTAATGCACCTATAATTGTTTCTAGTAACATATTACACCTTGTGGTTAGACCAAACTGTTGCTAATGCAGCTACTAGACCACTAATAAATAACAGTGGTTTAGCTATCTTAGAAAGCCAATCCAAAACAACGAACGCCCCTTGCGCTGCATGAAAGGCATCCACTACGTCTTTGGTGTCTTGTGCAACCTTATCAACTTTGCTTTCTACAGCAATGAGGCGCTCGTATATTTCGTTATGGCTTACTTCAGACATAAACTAATTACTCTGGTTGTGCAACAGGTGTTTGTGCGGCTTCTTGGGCGGCTTTGTATGCAGCGATTACGTCAGCAGTGTGCGTTGCTGCACAGATGGCTTTCACCTTGTCGCTTTCAGCCGAATAGTCATCGCCGGGGGCAACGACATGGCGGTGGAAGTTGCCACTGATCTGTTTGCCATCTTCCATGATGGCGGTCTTGATGCGAACTTGTACGCAGCCATTTTCGACCACTTCGATGCGGTCAACTACGGTTACTTTTTCCAGCATGATGCTTTCCTTTCTTGCCTGAGAATCCACTCGGGCCTTGGTTTAACAATCGGTTGCGCCAGCGAATTCTGGCAGAGTTTTCAGGTGCTCGTAGGCTTGCTTAATCGGGTTGTCGCCGTCAATCACATACGCACACTGAAACGCTACATCCGCAAAATGAGGCAGCACCCCGTCTACAGAAGATCGAACACGAAACTGAATTCTGTTTTTTGTTTCAAGACTCAATGCCTCAACTCTGTGGTATGCGTTTTGCGCTTCAATTCCGTGCGCTGTAACGACAGTTTTTTTCAAAGCCATTTTTTTCCTTTCGTTTACGCAGCAACTGCTGCCATTGCTTTCCAAGTACCGGGAGTACCTGACGCAACGCAAACCCACCCCGGAACACCACCAGCTGACGGGGATGAGTTCCAAACAATGTCCCCACGATTCCAAGTTCCAACTGTCGGTGCTGCACCGAAACCAAAAGCATTTCTTCGCAGAGCACCTAATACGCCGACGCTAATGTAGCCGGTCGTCACGCCTGACTGGTTAATGGGTGTGGTTGCGCCGTCAAGATTTCCGTCAATGTAAATGTCATTGACGGTTCCAGAAGCCACAAGGCCATTGGTTGCGCCATTGACCACGGCATTCTTGATGATTGTCTTGCTGAGTGATGTTGTCGGATTCAAAAGCAGCGCATTGGTGATTGTTCCGTCCAAGTTGATGCCGTTGATCGTCGTGCCAGTTGAATCTCGCAAGCGCACCGCATTTGCGCCTGAGTTACGCATGACAAAGTTGGACAACGTGCAGTTTGTAAGGCCAAGCAAATCAATTTCAATGTTTGCGCCGCCATAGATTGACACGTTGTTGACAACTGCGTTCTCAACCGACGACATGACAACTTTTTCTTGTGTGCCGCTGGTTGTTCCAGTAATGGACACGTTGTTGACCGTCACGTCTTTGCACAAGAACAACTGGAACGATTCCACGCTATCAGTGTTGCGTGATGTCAAATTGGTTGCCACCAACCCTTCAATGCTTTGCAACGGAATGCCATGACTGACGATATTTGAAAGCGTCATCTTGGTCACGGCGTCATACACGACAGCAGCGTGGTACACACGCAGCGCGGGAATTGCCGGGTCATAAAACTCAACATCGTTGATGGACAGATAGTTGATCTGATCGCCGGGGTTAGGCTCAACGTCCACCAGTGTAATCATTGTGCCTTCGCCACGCACACCGTCGATGCTGATGTAGTCACCGTCTGTCACTGCAATGCCTTGACGGTAGCAGTTCTTGCAGTAGATGTTTTCGACCGTGACGTTGTTTGTGCGAATGTAGATACCGTCGCCGTCCAGTTCCTCAAACCACATATTGCGGATTGCTGAACGCTCAGACTCAAACAAGTTGATGCCATGATTCGATGCCACAACACCAGTGGCTGCGCCGGTGATGCGGAAGTTTTCCCATGCCATGTCGTAAGCAACGACACCAGTGTTTTGCTGAAACACCTTGAAGTTAGTGGCCGACTTAATGACGGAAGTAAACCCCTCGCCACGGATCGTGACGTTTTGCTTGTTTACAAGTGAAGCAGTGACCTTGAAAGTCTTGTCGGCTGGCAAATAGACAACGCCGCCACCAGCCGCAAACGCGGCATCAATAGCTGTTTGAATAGCCGTGGTGTCGTTGTTGCTATTGTCGCCAACTGCGCCAAAATCTAAGACGTTGAAAACAGCGCCTTGGATCATCGAATAAGTGACTTTTGTAAGTGCCATGATTATTTCCTTACGCTGTCACATAAAAACCGTTGACGTAAATATCTCCCGTAATTGCAGGGGAATCTGTACCAGCGAAAATAGTTCCGTCAGATTTGTAAAAATCCAAACGGGTGTTATTGTTCGGTAAATAAATTGTTGTTCCAGCAGTAACAAAATTTCCAGAATAACCAACATATGCCGCGCCGTAAGGTGCTGCATTTTCAGTGGTAAACGGAAGACCAGAAAATCTGATCTGTCCAGCGGCAGGGGTTCCTCCAGACAATTTCAAAGCAATACTGAAATAAACTAGCCTGCCAATTTTTGTATATTTTCCAGCTTGCGTTGTGTATGTCGGAGAACCGACTCCGCTTGAGACAGTTGGTGTAAACGTCCCTTCCTCGTAGTCATCCAGCAACTCGCTCGTCATGCCAGCATCCTGGCCGGTAGCAGAAAAGTCAATGCCTTGACCGCTGCTAACAATTAAATTGCCAGTTGTCAAAGTTAAGTTAGTGGCACTAATTGCACGACCTGTTGTTAAATCTGCAACACTAACTTTACGTGTTTGTCCACCTTGTACAACTGGAATTACTTCTGTTCCTGCTAGTGGTGTGGTAGCACCTGTAAGGGCACTTATTTTTGTATCTGCCATGTTAATTACCTTTAAATGTCATCATTAACAATAAATTCTACAACTGCATTTACAGGCACTGCTTCTGTAAATGTAATTGTATTGTTATCCGTTTCTGTATAAGCCGAAGTTAAACGTTGTTTAATACCTTGAATGTATACTGATAAGTTATTTGAAGCTGGTGTATATGTTATCCCGCTTAAATTAAAAATAGTTTGACCACTAGTTGCAGTTGCAATTTCACGTAACTTAACAATGTTGCCATCATATGCACCCTGTATAAGCCCGTTAACTTGTCGTAAATTTACAGCATCCGTGTTATTAACACCATCAGCTAAGTTAATGATGGAGTTAGAGTCCATATCAAGGTCGGACTCCATGTTGTTCGGGCCTGTCCCATCCCGGCTGAGAGTGTTTTCAAATGCGGCTTCGATGAGGTCTAAATTGTCATTCAGCGCATCAATCGACCCATATCGACTCCCAATTGCATTTAGTGTAAGTTTTGCCATAAGTAATCCTAATAATATTATTAGTAGCAGTTCCATAAAGGAAAGTTGTCAGTTAATGGTATGCTTAGACCTTATATATATACAAAGGTCATCACATTGAGTAATTTAGGCAGATCGATTTAAACGCCCTACAAGGCGTTTTGGTGCTGTTAAGCACCTACCCCCTTACCTACCCCCTAAAAGAGGCTATAATAGGGCTTAAAATCAGTTTAAAAGATAAGGAGGTGGGTGGGTGGGAACTGTTCTACCCCTTTTATTCAGAAATAATACTAATAAGTACTGGATGAGATAATTTTTATGAGATAATTTTACGCTACAGTGCAATATAAAACCAACCCCCCTACCCCCCTTAGTCGAGTTGAACATGAATACTAAAGTTGTACATGTATATAAACACAGTAATACTTTATTATTACTATATTATATATTATTATTACTTTATTATTATAGTATATATACTACTATTATATATATATACTATTATATAGTAGTTTATAGTATATTAGTATATAACAACTATTATATTATATATACCCCCATATTATATATTATTAATATACTATTATATTATATATTATTATATATATCAAGTATTTATATAATATTTATACATATTATTAATAATACATTATCTGATAATGGATAATTGAACAGATAATAATTGTATATCTACGTACTACACTACTTACCCTCTATATATAGGGGCGTTTTTCATACGTACTAAGGTACTCAGTTTGGTTGTAAGGTTCATGTAAGGTTTCTATGTATAATGGAGGCCATGCACTGAAGCAGTGCACGTTACTAGTAAGGACAATGATTCTCACTGTAAGTTTCGTGTAAGGTTGATGTGTATAATGGAAAGCATACGATGCAAGGTGTGATCGGACACTAAGCGGGTGTTGTGAAAAGACAACAAATGTTCTTTGTAAGTTTCATGTAAGCTTCGCATGTAAAATAGAGGCAAGCAAGGGAATACGTTACCCTAACAAAACGTATAGGTAAGCTTTGACCACGGCTAGGCGGAGTCCGTGCGAGTACCTTAGGCCCAAGTATCTGGAAGAGATACAGTTGGAATCACTGACAATGAGATATGCCAACAACCCGAAAGGGTTTCGGAGATAGCGTTACTAGTAGCGTTATCTTTCAAGCCTTAGTAAATCAAATCAAACTGTAAAAGGAAATCAACATGTCATACGAAAACAATCTGCGAGTTGCACTTCAACAAGCTAAAGAGGGTAAAGATATTAGCCGGGAAGCTGGCGCTGGAGTGTGGGCAAATTATGTCCGGTCAACATGCTACCCTAACACTCCATCCAATGTGGAAGAGTTGGACAAGGAACACAAGCGAGTAGTGGATGCATTGGAAGCAATGCGGGAACTCAGCAAGGAAGAAAAGAACTCGCTGCGCTCAGCTAAGAGTGTCATTGGTAAGGCCATTACTAATAACGTTGACGTATGGAAACGTGACGATAGCGGGAATATTGAGCAAGAAGATTGCTACCCAATGCCTAAGGGTAAGAGTGAGCTTCAGGAAGCTAAGAGCGACTATGAGAAGATGGTTGCATACATTGATGCTGCTCAAAAGAAATACGATAGCGAGACACGGGAAGCATTCACCACTGAGCAACTGTCTGACCTGTGGTCTAAGCTTGCACTGTTGGCAGATGCAGTGTATCAAGCTAAGCAAGCACAATGATAGGCACGGGGTTTCGGCCCCGTGTTATTAGTAACAATCAACGGAGAATCAACATGCGTAAAATTGAGAAGGCTATGTGCCTAGCCATTGGTCAAAAGAAATCGTGGAAAGAATCTAACACAGAGGTAGTCTATCAACCAGAGGTTACTAGTAATGAACGATCATGTATTGAGTATGCTAAGGTGTTTCTATTTGGTAATCATATCGGGACATTCGTATACAGTGCCAATAGGTTTGATGTTAACCCTGTAACATTCTCCAAGTGGCCTACAGTTACCACAAAATCTAGACTGCGTGCATTAGGGGCTAAGGTATGAGAGACATATTAGAATCAATACTAGTATCAATGGTGTTACTAGTATCAGTGGCAGGTTTCTTTGATATACTATGGAAATAACATGACAACATACAATTTTCATTCAGACCCCGGACATGGCTGGCTTGAGGTTAGCCGTGAAGAGTTAGCAATGCTTCACATTGATGACGCTATCAGTCAGTACAGTTATCAATCAGGGGATAAGGTATACCTAGAGGAAGACTGCGATGCTGCGCTATTCGTTGATGCACTAGAGAATCTGGGTGTTAAGTTTACATTCCATAGCATTACTAGTAACAACGACTCACCTATTCGTATGCTCAAACGATATACAAAATGAACATCTTAGCGTACGTTAAGCACGGGTTAAGCACAGATAAATACTTTTGGCAGGTGTTTACTGTGCCTAACGATACTAGTAACATTAAAACCTACCTTGCATCAAGGGGTTATGCAACCAAGAAATACCACGAACATGACGAACAGAAACAACGACAACCAAGAACTAAGCGAACTATCGAACCAAGTGGAGGGCAGCACCTTTGCGAAGTATGGCGAAGGTCTGTCATCAAGGGTCATTGAGATTACTAGTAATGAAGAGCTTGATGAGTTTACAAATGAGCTTAGAAAATTCTTCATCAACAACGACTACAAGATGGACACGACAGTAGAAAACTGGCTAGATTCAGAATTCAATCGTATCTATGTAGCGTATGCATACCCTGACGTAACAAAGGTGAATTAATGAACATCCCCGTAAAGCGTGTAGTATGGCCTTTCCCTGTACGTAACGGGGAACCAACCAAACCCGAACCAGTCAACATTCCAGTGGAGGACGCACCCTTATGAACTATCTAGACGTACAGCAATTTGATACGTACGTAGCAGCTTGTGCTAAGCAGAGTGGTGTAACCGTACACTGGGACGAACCCGACAGCACACCACGTACCAACGGTAAGCAGATGTGGTTACCAGCCATTACTAGTAGCACTAGTGCTGAGTGGATGACACGTATGCGTTACTTTGTTAAGCATGAGACAAGCCACGTTGTATACAGTGACTTTGTATATCTCAACAAGGTTAGCCCTAGCGGGTTGTTAGCCCTTATCAACAACTTGTTAGAAGATCATCGCATTGACTATCGCAATGATGCTGAGTACAAGGGTGATGGTGTTATTAGTAATGACTTCTGGTATCTGTACGCTGATGACATTAGCAAGCGTATGACAGGTAAAGATAAAGAGTTGCAAGAACAGCAACTGTTGACGCTACCCTTGTTTGTGTGGGATGCATCGCTACGCAACTGGATTCATTCAGCAGATGACGCTAAGAACCAGATGCTTAAGGCACTAGATGCAGTGGGTAGTGAGCGTCTGAGCAAGCTAGACAAGTATGTAGAAGAGATGTTAGATGTACGTGAGAGTGGTGATGCTGAGCAAGTAATGTCCCTTGCTGAGCGTATCCTTGCAGACCTGTATGATGAAGACCCTGAGGAGTACAAGGGTAAGGATGATGACTCAGGTACAGGTACAGCTAGTGGTGGTAAGGGTGCTGATGGTAAGGATGGTGAGGCAGTGTCTGACGATGTAGACCGCATCATCACAGTGAGCAAGCTTATGAAAGAGATTGGGCATGAGCATAAGCCTAGCCGTACAGGTATTCACCTGATTCCCGGTAAGATGGGCAGGGGTGCATACTCTATCCCTAAGCCTAGCGACTATGTAATCTGTGGGTTTGACAAGAAGCTACCCCGTGTAGTTAGTGATATGATTTTTAGTAGTGGTTACTTAAAGTCAAGTGATGTTAACACATACATTACTAATAACGCACGGCCTATGGCTAACCAGTTACGCATTAAGTTGCAGACACGTAGCCGTGACAGGTATGAGTATGGCAAGAAGAAGGGTAAGCTACATACTGGCTCATTGCATCGCCTTGTAAGCGGTAATGACAAGGTTGCAGAGCGTGTGTTTCGTCAGCGTGTTGTAAGCGATACAACCGATACTGCTGTGTGTTTGTTAGTTGATTGCAGTGGTAGTATGTCTGGTAGGAAGTTTGACATGGCATGTGCAGGTGCTGGTACGCTAGCCGAAGCATTGAAGCCCTTGAACATTGCCTACTCTATCTATGGCTTTACCAACACTGTAGCCGAGGAAGAACCTATTGTATGGTTGTTCAATGAGTTTAATGAGAAGACTACACAGTCAGAACTTATTAAGCGATTCGCTACAGCTAGCGGTGGGTTGTGGCAGAACAGTGATGGTGATGGTATTGCATACGCAACAGCACGACTAGCACAACGCAAGGAACATCGTAAGGTGTTACTAGTATTGTCTGATGGTAGCCCTTGTGGTAGGGAACATGCAGGTGACATTGAAGCGTACACATTGCAGACAATTCAACATGCAGAGAAGATGGGGGTAGATGTTTATGGTATTGGTATTTGTGATGATAACGTTACTCGCTTTTATAAAAAGAACGTAATCGTTAACGACCTGAACAATCTTTCCCCGACAATTTTATCAATCATTGACAGGAGTATTTGACATGGCAACAACAGAACTGAATGATCGTGTAGCAAAAGCTATTGCCGCCCACTTGGGTAAGACCCCTAAGGAATCCGAGCGAGTTGTACCAGCCGCACCAGCAGTGACTAAAGCACCTAGCGTGTTGGAGTATGGGCATGTGTGGTTTAGTGATGTGTTTGGTTATAAGCCTAAGTTTGGTGACTTTGGTGTGCAGTGGTTAGAGACACCAGATAACCCTGAGATTGCACGACTCATCCCTAACATAGATGCAGACTATGTGTTGCAGAAGGATGAGGCAGCGTTACTAGTAGCAGGTATGATGGATGGTGATAAGACCCTCATCACTGGCCCTACAGGTAGCGGCAAGAGTTCCCTTGTTAAGTATGTGTGTGCTAAGCTTAACCGTCCATTCATTCGTATCAATATGTCTGGTGACGTAGAGAGTGCCGCATTGTTCGGTACACTGGTTGTACGTGGTGGTGCTACCGTGTGGGAGGATGGTGCTATCACTGAGGCAGCTAAGTATGGTGCTGTATGCCTTGTTGACGAGTGGGAGCTTATGCCAGCAGAGATTGCAATGGGTATGCAGAACTTGTTGGAAGATGGTGGTTATCTCTACCTTAAGGAGAAGCCCGGTACTAGTGATGAGCGTACCATTCACCCTGACAATAATTTCCGTCTGGTGTTTGCAGGTAACACTGTTGGACAGGGTGATGTGACAGGTGCATTCTCTGGTGTAGGTGTGCAGAACACAGCCACCATTGACCGATTCACCAACACTATCCGCTTAGGCTATCTGTCTCAGAAGCATGAGGTTAACATCATTACTAGTAAGAGTAGTGTTGACAACAAGACTGCTACTGACATGGTGCGCTTTGCATCCCTTGTACGATCAGCGTATGAGCAGGGTAAGGTAGGTCTTACCATCTCGCCACGTACCCTTATCAATTGGGCACGTAAGCAGAAGCGTTATGATGTGCAGTATGCATTGCAAGTTAGCTACCTTGAGAAGTTGACACCTGACGATAGCAAGAGTGTGTCAGAGTTGTTCACTAAGGTGTTTGGCTAATGTGTCAACAGCACGTTAGTGCATTCGTATATGACAAGAGGGGGCGATTGCTTTCCTCTGGTCAGAACAGCTATGTGAAGACTCATCCATTGCAAGCCAAGATAGCGGCAGAAGTGGGTGAGCCTCACAAGGTATTCCTACATGCCGAGGTATCCGCACTACTCAAGTGTGATTGGAAGAAGGCACATCGCATACTAGTAACACGGTATGGTAAGGATGGTAGGCCACTGGTGGCAAAGCCTTGCAAAGTATGCTATAATGTCATTTCACTAACTAACATAAAGGTAGTAGAATGGACAGTTTCAAATTAAAATCTAAACTTAGCTACAACGAAACAACAGGAGTATTCACATGGATTAAAAACAATAAGCCAGCAGGATATTCCCTTAGAGGGTATGTATACATTCAAGTAGATGGTAAGGCGTATCCAGCACACAGGCTTGCTTGGTTGTATGTGTACGGTGAACTACCTGTAGGTATGCTTGACCATATCAACCAATGCAGAGCAGACAACAGGGTTAGTAATTTGCGAATTGCTACTAATCAAGAAAACCAATACAACGTAAATAAGTTTACTAATAACACAGGAGTTAAAGGTGTATGTAAACACAACAGTAAGTTTAAAGCTAGACTTACATATAATCGAAGAACAATACATCTAGGTGTTTTCAACACAATAGAAGAAGCACAACAGGCATACCTAGCTGCAAAGCATAAGGTCTGTCATCAGATCATTTCTATGACAAGCATTAAGATTGTGGAGCACACATGAAGACTACTATTGAATTGGCCCGTGAAGCGGCTGGTGCTGAGTGGTATTTGTTTCGGGAGTTTATGCCTGAGATACATCGCTTTGCCGAGCTTGTCCGTGCTGACGAGAGAGCAAGGATGGCAGAGCAGCCAGCACAGCAGGAGCCAGAAGAAGACTTGTACGACCTAGCTGTGAGAGCAGACAACGAAGGACAACCATGACAACACATTACGGACAAGAAGCATTGGCTGTGCTTACTAGTAACGCACCAGACTTTGAGACACTAGACGAAGGCGACCAAGCTAAGTACAACCATGTTGATTGTCCTAATGGTATGGATAACAGGGAGAGGTTGTACGTTAAAAACGTAGATGGTGCATTCATGTGGCATTGCCATAACTGTGGAGATAGCGGTTATTATCGACCGAAGGAGACAGTTAGACGCATTAGAGCATCTACTTCAACGATATTATCAAGAAAACCAACCCCTGAGTACAAAGGCTTGACAAAAGAACTTGACTATGATAAGTTTAAAGTTGAAGGTCAGTTGTGGTTAGGTCAGTATGGCTTTAACGAAACACTGGTCAGACACTGCCGCATCGCTGAAACAGATGATGGTATTATCCTACCTATATTTAGTAATGTATTTATTCAAGGTTATCAAGTAAGACAGTATAATAAGAAACCTAAATATCTTACATATAGTAAACAACGATTTAGTTTCTTAGATTGTATTACTGATATGACAACTAAACCTCTAGTTGTTGTAGAAGATTTACTTAGCAGTTATAAGTTACGTTATGCAGGTTACCCAACCTTGTGCTTGCTAGGCACTAAACTGGACAGCGAGGCACAGAAGGTGTTGCATATGTTTAGGACTAAACGTGTGGTATTATGGCTAGACGATGATGTAGCGGGACACTCAGCAGCTAAGAAATTGTTTGTTGATGTATCCCCCATTGTCCCTAACATCTCAGCTATATTCAATCATCAACCAAAGGAGTTATCTCTTGAGATACTTAAAGACATGGAGCTTTGAATGAGCTATGACATTGACTTACTAGCAGTTACTAGTAACAAGGACACTTACAACAGATTTAAGGAGCATGTAAAGAAACATAACGTATCACCCATTACGTTGGAAATATTCAATGTGTTAGGTGAGTATTGGGACAACTACCCAACACGTACTGAAATCAACTACCCTGAGTTTCGTACATTCTTTTCAATTGTGAAAGGTAGGAAGGTTAAAGACCCGTCAGCATATGAGGTTGCATTCGACAACCTTAAGGATGCGTTAGACAAGCCATCACCCATTGTCAAGGACTTGTTAGGCAAGCTAATTGAGACTGACTATGCAACACAGATTTACGATGTGTGCCTTAAGATTGGCACTGGTATGGGTGGTGACTTGGAAAGCATTGAGCCGCTACTTAATGCGTATAAGAAAGAAGTTGGTGCATCTGTAGACAAGGATGATGTGTTCGTTAAACCATCACTAGACTACTTGTCTGGTGTAGTTGCAAGCGGTGGTCTTAACTGGCGACTGAGAGAGTTGAACGTAGCACTAGGGCCGATACGTAAGGGTGACTTCATCATCATTGCGGCACGACCTGAGACAGGTAAGACAACATTCACAGCAAGTGAAGCCAGCTACATGATGGAACAGTTGCAACCTGATGAGCATGTGATTTGGATTAACAATGAGGAGGCTAGCAACAAGGTTATGATGCGTGTGATTCAAGCGTACAGCCAAGTTACTAGTAGCGAGTTGTTGAGTAATCCTAAGAAGCACGAGGAAGATTTCCTAGATGGTGGTGGTCAACGTTTCCTCATCTTGGACGATGACTCAGGCATTAAGAGTGTGCACAAAATTGCTATGTTGTTCAAGGAGTACAAGCCGGGACTCATCATCTTTGACCAGCTTGACAAAGTACACGGATTCAAGCAAGATAGGGAAGACCTGCGTATCGGACAGCTATACGAGTGGGCACGAGATGTGGCTAAAGAATATTGCCCCGTCATTGCCATTAGTCAAGTTGATGGTACAGGTGAGGGTGAGAAGTGGATTCAGATGAACCAACTACGGGGTAGCAAGACAGACAAGATTGGAGAGGCAGATGCCATTGTAACCATTGGCAAGAGTAATGAACCGGGAATGGACTTACAACGATTCATTCACGTACCAAAGAACAAGTTGTTCGGTGGGCCTGACACGCTAGAGGCACACAGACATGGTTGCTTTGAAGTTGATATTGAACCAGCAAGGGCACGATATGTCAGTAAATGGAAAACCAAATGAAGGTGATGTGTATTTAGATAAAGAAGGTTATCTACGCATCTACTTTAAAAATGTTAGTAGAGCTTGGTATGACGTTATCATTGCACCTGATGATAAAGGTGGTCATATGTGGATTGCAGAACCAAAACCAGAAGTGTACATGCATGATGACAACAAGTTTGTAATGAACATAAAAGAGTTATTAACAACAATCAGAAAGGAGTTGAGAGATGAATCTAGTAGTTGATCTTGAGACAACCATTCGTTGTCCAGTTGGTAACAGCAGTGGCAACCCTATGTGGAGAGGTAACAAGGTCATTGCTTGGGGGTGTTGTGGAACAGATGGTGGTACAGCGGGATACAAGTATGACAAAGATGGACTAGACCTAACACCATTGCGTAACTTGTGCGACACCTCATCACTTGTCATTGGTCACAATGTTAAGTTTGATTTGTTGTACATCTATCGTGATACTAATAACACATTGCCCCGTATCTGGGACACACAGCTAGCCGCCTACCTACTCAGTGGTCAGCGTCATTTGTATGCCTCACTAGATGAACTAACCAAGGAATATATTGGTGCACATGCACTGAAGGATGACAAGATTAAAGCCTACTGGAAGAGTGGCATGGATACACCAGACATTCCCCGTGAGGAGTTGATGGACTACCTGAAAGGTGATGTAGAGAACACTGTCACAATCTTTGAGCAACAGTGGGCAGAAGCAGAAGGCTTAGACATTCTACCTTTGATGCTCACACAGATGGACGCACTACGTGCAACCATTGAGATGAATAGAAACGGTATGCGTGTTGATTGGGAATATGTACATGCAATGCGAGATCAATACGCCATCTTGTTAAACGCTGCACAACTTGAGGTTGCAGAAGAAGCACCTGACCTAGACACAGCCAGCCCTAAGCAACTATCCCTATATTTCTTTGGGGGTGAAGAGAAGTATAAGGAGAAGGTAGATGATGGCTTTTATAAGAACGGCAATGTACGTACTAAGACGGTGGAGAGAATTCGCACCATTACTGGCAAGTATGCCCCTGCGGGGGAGCTAGGCAAGGGTGGTTACTACTCAACAGATGATGCAGTGTTGAAACAGTTGGCATCAGGTGGTGACACAGTGGCACAACAGCTACTAATCATACGTGAATGCAGCAAGATTAAGGACACCTATTACGAAGGACTCATTGGCTTACGATTCCCAGACGATAACATCTATCCCAACCTCAACCATTGTGCAACCAAGACAGGGAGATTGTCAGCCACTAACCCCAACCTACAGAACCAGACAGAGACAGGTGATGTTAAGCGAGCATACGTTAGCCGTTATGGAGAGAACGGTAACATCTTGGAGCTTGACTACAGCCAACTAGAGATGGTTGCATTGGCCTACCTAGCCGATGACAAGCAACTCATTGACGATATTAATAACGGTAGGGACATGCACCGTGAACTTTACAAAGGAATGTATGGTCGGTATCCAACTGACAAAGAACGGAAACCCTTTAAGCGATTTAGCTTCTTACTCGTGTACGGAGGAGGAGCTACTACACTTATGGCGCAAAGCGGTTGTGATAGAGCAACAGCTAAGAAGTTTATTAACACATTCTATTCACGTTACACAGGAGTTAAACGTTACCATGAAGAAATAGTTGCAAAGGCAGAGAAGGAGGCAGTAGTTAGTTATGACCCAGATAAATCTGGCCCTCAGTACACCTACTACCATACAAGCCCAACAGGGCGACACTACATCTTTAACAAGTATCCCAACGAATACAAAGGAGGTCTGTCATTCAGTCCTACCGAGTTAAAGAACTGGCCTATTCAAGGCTTTGCTACAGGGGATGTTGTCCCTATGATGGTTGGCATCTTGCTACGCAAGCTGGAAGATGCTAAACTAACACCAGATGTGAAACTAGTAATGACTGTGCACGACTCTGTGGTACTTGATGTACCGCTTGACAAGTTAGAAAAGTGTGCTATATTGGCTAAGCAAACACTGGAGGATGCGCCCAAATACATGAAGAGTATTTTCAACATTGATTTCCCATGCCAACTAGGTGTTGGTGTGGATGCTGGTTTAAACTGGCAAGACAAAATTGTTTTACTAAAGGAAGATAAATGAGCTATATCATCGAGAACATCACGACTAAAGAAGTTACTACCAAGTTTGGCCCTAAGCCAGCGTACACCATCACAGCAGGTGGTGAACGATTCAGCTATGGCTTTAAGAAGCCAGCATTTGCTATTGGTGATGAAGTTGACTTTCAATATACCGAGAACACCTACGGTAAGAACGTTGACCTAGCATCTGTTCAAATGCTTAAGAAGGGTGCTGGTGCACCTACCCCTAGCGCATCAACAGCTAGCCCCGGCAAAGCCCCTTACAGCCCTCCTAGCAAGGTGTTTCCAATCCCTCTACTACACGGTGATCGTGCCATTGTTCGACAGAACTCCATTACGAATGCTACTAAAGCAGTGTGTGACTGCATTGGCAGTGACGAATTTACGCTTGACCAGTATGCTGAAACAATCATTAAGGTTGCTCGTATGTTTGAAGCATACTCATGTGGTGATCTAGACGCACAAGCAGCAGAGGCAATGGTAGCCTAATGAAATCTATCAACACACTGGTGGAAGACATTTACAGTGTTGTCAGCGGGGGCTTAGCCCCTGTTACTAATAACAACAAGGTAGATGTAAGCTATGACAAATGGTTTACCCCACGAGATAGAGAGCGTGAGGAGAAAATCCTTTACTTCTCAGAAGTTGGTGATCCATGTGCACGTAGACTATGGTACAAGTACAACATGCCTACAGTTGCTGAGAAGCCTGATGGTCGTGCCTTACTCAAATTCTTTTACGGAGACATTCTAGAAGAGTTGGTATTGAATGTAGCAGAGGATGCTGGTCATACAGTAGAGAAGAAGCAAGAGCGAGTTATTTACGACATTGGTGATGGTTGGTATGTACGGGGACGCATTGACGCTGTGATTGATGGCGCAATGGTTGACGTTAAGAGTGTTACTAAATATTCTGAAGAGAAGTTTAAGAACAACTTAGTCGATGACCCCTTTGGATATTACCAACAACTTAATGGCTATGCTACTTCTCTTAATTATAACGATGCTGGCTTTCTCACTATCCAGAAAGAGCTAGGACATGTAAACTACTATCCTATTGAAGTGAACAAAGGTTTGTTTAAGATGCAAGCTGAACATGCCGCAGAGACTGCGGGTTTGTCCAGTCCTGACAGCATCAAACGACTAGACCCTGTTCCAGCCAGTAAGACTAGTAAGAACAAGAAGCTGTGCACCAGTTGCAGTTATTGCAACTTCAAGAAAGAATGTTTCCCAGAGATGCGTACATTCTTATATGCCAGTGGCCCAGAGTTTCTAGTTGAAGTGGTAGATGTACCTCGTGTTATGGAGATTACCAATGCAAGTAATTAAAGAGGGTTGGGTGCTAAAGCACCGAGCAATGTTAGGGGAGTTTATGTGTACACAAAACACAACTACCCCTAAGATGTATGTATCAGAGAAGAGTGCTATTAGTAGCGCCAGCTACCATGCCGAATACAATAACGATGGTGTTAATGTATACAAACCAGTAAAAGCTTTTATTGTTGTTGAAGGAGATAGTGATGCAATTCCGTTTTGAATGTGTTAAGCCTAGTGAAATTGAAGACAACGTATTTCCCGGTATTGAATATCCAACTGATCTACGTGTAGTGCATGAGTTTGAAATGTCAGACGAGACACGGTGGGACAATGTGCTGTTGCAGTTTGCTAAGTTTCTAGACGCTACAGGATATGTAGGTGTCCACGATAAGATTAGCAAGCGCATTGACGAAGATTGGGAATGTCTAACTAAAGGAATTGACGATGAAGATATTAGTAGTGCCGGATGTACAGATTAAGGAAGGTGTACCTAGGGAGCATCTACCTTGGGTTGGTAAAGCAATTGCTGACTACCGACCTGATGTAGTTGTCAACCTAGGGGACTTTGCTGACATGCCCTCATTGTCAACCCATGACGTTAGGGGCAGTAAATACTTTGAAGGTTTACGGTATAAAAAAGATGTAGAGGTTACGAAGGTGGCTATGCAAGAGATGCTAGCCCCTTTGCGACACCTACAGAAGGTGCAGAAAGATACCAAACACAAAGTATATAAGCCCCGTATGGTGATGCTAATGGGAAACCATGAAAACCGTATCAACCGTGCAGTTAACAATAACCCCACCTTAGAAGGCTTAATATCAACAGCCGACTTAGGTTACGAGAAAGATTGGGAAGTACATGAGTTCCTCCATCCTGTTTTTATCAATGGTGTTGGTTTCAACCATTATTGGCCTGTTGGAGCTATGGGCAGGCCCGCTGGTACTGCTAGTGCTATTATTAGTAAGCTCCATATGTCTTGCATTGCTGGTCATCAACAAGGGAAGCAAGTAGCCTATGGTAAACGAGCAGATGGTAAATCTATTTGTGGTATAATTGCAGGGAGCTATTATCTACACGATGAGAGTTACATGGATCAACTTTCCAACAAACATTGGCGAGGTTTGGTTATGCTCAACGAAGTAGATGATGGTCACTTTGACGAGATGTTTTTATCAATTGAATATTTAGGGAAGCGATATGGTCAAGATCAAACACCACTCACGTAAGTTTTTAAATAAGACTACAGGGGTAGGAGCAATTGAATGTGACATTGGCAGTACAGATTGGTGTGGTGGACTAGATGGCACTATTACAATTAGTGACTGTTCACGAAGAGTAAACCTAGACTTCAGCGTATATGACGTTAAAGACTTGGACACAAAGATTGCTAAGCTACACTTGTTGCTTGATGAGATCAGTAACTTTCGAGATGTGTACACAGCCAACTACGATGCCATTAAGGAAGACCTAATCACTCGGGAGAAAGAACGTAAGAAGAAGTTAAAGAAGGGGGACTCTGTTGAACTATAACGACAAGCTATGGCAAGTAAAACAATTCATTGAGGAGAACTTTGATGACCCAACTGAGCTAACCATTGCACTAGGATTGTCCGTAGATGACCTAGTGCAACTTCTACCAGATGTATTAGTTGCTAACTACCATAAATTCTTTCAAACAAATGACGACACTGAAGACCTTGAAGAAGACGAGCCGCCCGACTTTGGAACTGGAGAAGATTGGGAAGAGTAAACGTAAAGAAGTTATTAATAACGAACGACAACGTGATTGGGCACAGGAGTTACAAGATTATGAGCAAGGTAAAATTGATTTGGAGTACCCCGGAAGGGGAGGATTTGGTAGCGTACATGGCACGAGTATCCAACCCTGAGAACCAAGACAACAAAGCAACAGCAGGTAAGTTGGTTAAATACCTTGTGAAGAATAAGCATTGGTCGCCGTTAGATATGGTGGACATGTGTGTAGAGATTGACACTACACGAGACATTGCCCGACAAATACTACGACACCGAAGCTTTTACTTTCAAGAGTTTAGCCAGCGATATGCAGAGGTACAGGGATTTGAACGAGCAGAGTGCCGTATGCAAGACAGTAAGAATAGGCAGAATAGCCTAGAGTGTGGGAACCCTGATGTAGATGTATGGTGGCAACGAGCACAGCAACGAGTTATTGACGATGCTGAGTTTCTTTATAAGCAAGCGTTATCCCGCAACGTTGCAAAAGAAGTTGCACGTAAAATCCTACCTGAAGGGTTGACAATGAGTAGGATGTACATGAAGGGTACACTACGTAATTGGATTCACTACCTAGAAGTACGATGTGACCCTGCTACTCAGAAGGAACACCGAGAAGTAGCGTTACTAATAAAAGAGCAACTACTTAAATGTTATCCAACAATGGAGTATTTATGGAAGACTTAACAAACATGATTAAACCTGTGGTGCACTACATAGGTGAGGCTAGATTCTATGAGGTAGAAGTAGATGATGAATTTGCAGAGTATGCCCGTGTATACGGAGTAGATCACCCTATACTAGGGAAAGATAATATTCGTACATCCCTTGTGGTGAAGAAACATGGTGATGGTAGTTTTGAAACACTGAACACTATCTATAGGCCGCTTAAGGAGCAAGTATGAGTGGTGGACACTTTCAATACCAACAATATAAAATACAAAGTATTGCAGAAGATATTGAAGCGCTTATAAACACTAATGATTGCAATGACAAGAACCAGTGGGGTGATGTTATCGGCAACCACTACAGTCGTGAAACAATGCGAGAGTTTGATAAAGCTGTAGAACTATTAAAACAAGCTCATGTGTACGTACAACGTATTGACTGGCTTGTCAGTGGTGATGATGGGGAAGATAGTTTTCACAGCCGATTAAAGTCTGAGTTAGCAAAGCTATGACACTTGAGCATCTTATTGTAGGAGCTACAGGGGTTGGCTATCTCATCGTAGGTGTGCTACAATGGAGCAAGGGCGAAATGTCTAACGGCATGATTTGGACAGGGTATGCCTTTGCACAGGTAGGACTTTGGTTAAACTTAAAGTGAGGATGTATGATAAGTGAAATTGATATTTCAGACATGAAGGCACTATATGACATGGAACGTGGTAAGCATTTCAAACTTGCACCAACAGATGTTGTCACTGTACCGCCAGATAGTGAGGCGTTTACAATGGGAGATGTATACAAATTCATGGGTATTGACGGAATGTACAGCAAATGTGTTGACAGCAACGGCACTACTCATCACTTTGCCGCATGGACTAAAGTAATCCCGTGGGTGATTTAAGGAACGATGGAGAGTGGACAGAAGGCCGCTATCGCAGCTTCATTACTAGTACGCTACGTGGTGGAATGCGAAGGTGGCCCCCTAAGTGGAAAGCACTTAAAGAGGCAGAGTTAGGTAGGAAGACTAATAAGAAGTCTGGTAAACTAGCAATGCATTATAGGTGTGCTTGTTGTAATAATGAGTATACAGCTAAGGATGTTCAGGTTGACCATATGGAGCCAGTAGTTAACCCGACTACTGGTTTTGTTTCTTGGGATGTGTACATTGACCGTATGTTCTGTGAGAAGAGTAACTTACAGGTGTTGTGTACTACATGCCATAAGGTAAAGACAAAGGAAGAGAAGAATGAATCTACGAGAGTATCAAGAGATGGCGGCAAGGCTAGCACTGCCGACAGCGTTAAACGATCAGTACCTAAGCCTAGGGCTAGTAGGGGAAGCAGGGGAAGTAGCATCCCTGTTCGCAAAAGCAGTGAGGGACAGCGGAAACCTAGTAAACCGAGACAGCCTAAAAAAGGAGTTGGGTGATGTGTTGTGGTTTGTAGCTGTACTATCTGAACACTACAACATTGACTTACAAGATGTTGCCATTGGTAACATTAACAAGCTACGTAGCCGACAGCAACGTGGTACACTACAAGGAAGCGGTGATGACCGATGATGTAAACGAAGAGGAAGCATGGCTACACGGTGTAATTAAAGACTTTGATTACATTGTGTGCAGTGGTAAGTATGGCCCCTTGTTCTACAAGATGTTATCTGACCAAGCTAAACTCATTATTAATAACATGCGTGAGTGTGAGTTACGAAACATGGAGGTCAAATGTCCATCGCAATTAGATTAATGGCTGGCTTTGCACTAGGGTTTGAGATTAATCCCGGCCCCGGTGTATATGTCAGCATCTACTTAGGCATTGCAGAAATTGCATTTTATAACGAAGAGGAATTAGAAGATGATTAAACACGAAATGGGTATCTACGAAACATTCATTGCTAAGAGTCGCTATAGCCGATTCCTAGAAGAAGAGAATCGCCGTGAGCATTGGCCTGAGACAGTTGACCGTTACATGAACTTCATGCATCGTCACCTCATTGGCAAGATGGGTTACAAGATGACCCCTGAATTGTACGATGATCTACATGATGCTATTCTCAATCACGAAGTAATGCCCTCTATGCGAGCTATGATGACCGCAGGGGAGGCACTAGCACGAGACAATACAGCAGGGTACAACTGTTCCTACCTACCTGTAGATGATGTTAAATCCTTTGATGAAGCCATGTACATCTTGTTATGTGGCACTGGTGTTGGATTCTCAGTTGAGAGCAAGTATGTTAACAAACTACCAGAAGTACCTACGCAACTCTTTAATAGTGACACTACTATCTCTGTGTCTGATAGCAAAGCAGGTTGGGCCAAGAGTTTACGTCAACTCATCGCCTTGCTATATTCCGGGGAAATTCCGAAATGGGATGTTACTAAAGTCCGTCCGGCAGGGGCACGCCTTAAAACGTTTGGTGGTCGAGCTAGCGGCCCTAAACCCCTCACTGAACTCTTTGAATTTGTTACTAATAAGTTTAAAGGTGCGGCAGGTCGGAAACTTACCAGCTTGGAATGCCATGACATTATGTGCAAGATTGGAGAAGTCGT
>Ga0315904_10003022_pt1 | contig 25275 bp, 6 predicted proteins | sample LakEriMetagenome_6_FD_203529 | JGI IMG/M metagenome (GOLD analysis project Ga0315904, IMG submission 203529) | Freshwater fungal communities from buoy surface, Lake Erie, Ohio, United States - Buoy 12 MA120 | ecosystem: Environmental > Aquatic > Freshwater > Lake | place: USA: Lake Erie, Ohio... | reverse complement strand
TCGCGGAGGCCCGGCGGCGGTTTCGGGCAAACCTGGAGATTGGAGGCTGTGACGCCTTCTGGGAGGACGCCCTGGCGAGCCCTGCCCGGCCCGAGATGCCCTCGCTCCTCGACCTGCCTCCCGACCTTCCGGCCGATCCCTACGCCGACCTGCCGCCGCCGGAGCCGCGTGCTTTTTCCATCGGGGCGGCGGGGTTTCGCGCCATGAACGTCTGCCGCCGCTGCGTGGTGCCCAGCCGCGACAGTCGCACGGGCGCCGCCACTGAGCACTTCCGCGACGTTTTCGAGGCCCGGCGGTCGCGCACGCTACCGGCGGCTGTGGACGCTGGCCACTGGGGCCACATGTACCGGGTGGCTTTGAATACGGTCCTGGTAGGGGCCGGAGCGGATGTGGAATTGGGTTCGCACTTGCGGCCGCTCAGCTGACGCCGGCCGGGGGAGGGGGGCCGGGATGGGTGGGCCAATGGTGCGGATTCTCCGGCCTTGCAGGGGGCTGGAAAAAGGGTGTGATAACCCCCCGTTTAACGGCAGTTGCGCTTTGAGCCGACTAAATCGTTGACGCTGCCGGTGCCGGCACCTATCGTCCCGGAAGCGTGTGGGCCGTGTTCCCGGAGATGTTCCGATGAGCGACTCGTTTTTTGGGTCCATTCCGCCATCCGGTGGCCCCCGTGCGGACCGCCGGAGTCGCAAGGCCGGCCGCCGGGGCCGCCAGAAGCACGACGGGCTGCTGGCCGCCGCCCTCGAGGCGCTCGAGTCGCGGAGCATGCTGGCCGCAAACGTGCTCGACGTCGCCAAGGTGCTGTGGAACGGCAGGCTCGTCGAGGCGGTGCGGAATGAGTACGTCCTGCGGATGCCGCAGTTGAACGCCGCCACGGCGAAGTCGCCGGTCGACTACGTGAGCCGGACCCCGGCGGTGCAGCGCGGCTGGTCCGTGCAGAGCATCGGGAGCGGCTTCTACAAGCTCACTGCCCCCGGCGCCACGGCCGCGCGGGTCAACGCCTGGTCGAAGCAGGTGGGTGCCCGCTACATCGACGTCAACACCGTGCGGGAGTACAGCAGGGTGCCGAACGACCCGCTCTACGGCGACCTGGGCAACTGGGCGTTTCCCAGAATCCAGGCCGACAGGGCCTGGGACACCGCGACGGGCACGCCATCGACGATCGTCGCCGTCCTCGACTCCGGCGTGGACTACAACCATCGCGATCTCGCCGCAAACATGTGGAGGAACCCGAACGAGGTCGCCGGCGACGGCATCGACAACGACCGCAACGGCTACGTCGACGACATCCACGGCATCAACGCCGACTCGGGTTCCTCCGACCCGATGGATCAGTTCGGCCACGGCACGTTCTGTGCGGGCCTGATCGGCGCCGTCGGCAACGAGTCGTACGGCATGGCAGGCGTGAACTGGTCGGTGCAGATCATGGCCGTTTCGATCGGCAACCTCTTCCCGACCCAGGCCGGCATCATCGCCGGAGCCAACTACATCGCCGCCCAGCGGGTGGCGGGCCAGAACATCGCCGCTGTGAACTGCAGTTTTGGCGGTGGTGGCTTCAGTCAGGCCGAGTTCGACGCCATGAAATTGATGGCCGACAGCGGCATCGTGGTCGTCTGTGCGGCGGGGAATTACGGCATGAACAACGACCTGAATCCCGTCTACCCGGCCAACTTCTTGATTCCGCAGATCATCTCCGTGGCCGCGAGCACGCCCAGTGACCAGCTCACTGGATTCTCGAACTACGGTGCCACGACGGTCGATCTGGCGGCGCCGGGCCAGGGCGTGCTGTCGACCGTCGCGGCTTCGTCGAATGCCGTGGATTTTCCGCGCCTGGGCGCAAGCAACGAGCACGGCAGGAACGACGGCACGTCATTCTCGGCACCGCTGGTGGCGGGCACGGCCGGGCTTCTCAAGTCGATCAAGCCGGCGGCTTCCGCCCAGCAGATCAAGGACGCGATCCTCGGCGGTGTGGACAAGGTGCCCTCGTTGGCCGGGCTTGTGCTCACCGGCGGGCGGCTGAACGTCGCCAACTCGGTCGCGCTCATCAACTCAACCTCGGGCACGGCGCCCACGGCTTCATTCAAGACCGGTCAGGGCCTGAGGTATCTGGAGGGCGACAGCGGCTTCGCCTATGCCGACGTGAAGGTGGTGCTCGATCGGCCGTGCGATCCGGGCCAGACGGCGGCCGTTTGGTTCGACACGCAGGCCGGGGGTTCGGCCTTCAGGGGCAGCGACTTCATCGGCCAGGCGGGTTTCGTGACGTTTTCCGGCAATGAGACCGAAAAGTCGATCCGCATCCAGATCATCGGGGAGCGGACGCCGGAACTCGACGAGCAATTCGCGATCAAGCTCGATCCCGCCAAGTCGAAGGGCGTGGCGATCGGCGACGGGCTGGTGACGCTGACGATCCTCGACGACGACAACACGACCAATCCCAGCCAGCCGGGCGGCACCAACCCCCTGGTGCCGACCCTGAGCCTGGCCCCCAAGATGCAGCCCGATCCGGCCAATCCGGGCCGGATGATCATGGTGCCCGTCCGCGAGGGCGGGGCGGCGACCTACGTGATTTCACTCGACCGCACGTCGAACAAGACGATCTCGGTCAAGTATCGGACGACGCAGCCCACGCTGGTGCCCGTGGGCACGGCGCTGGCAAGCATCGACTACGTGGCGACGTCGGGCACGATGACCTTCAGGCCGGGCGAGCGGTCGAAGGAGTTCACCGTCGAGATCCTGGCCGACAGGGTCAGCGACATCGACGAGACCTTCCACGTCGTGCTGACCGAGCCGCTCAACGCGGAACTCACCGGCGCGGCGAGCGCCGTGACGACCACGATCACCGACGTGGCCTACGTGCCACCGCCGGCCGCGGGTTTCCAGATCACGCTTTCGTTCCCGGATTCGTCGCTCACGCCGGCCCAGCAGACGGTCTTCCAGCAGGCTGCCAACCGATGGCAGCAGATCATCGTCGGCGACCTGCCGAACGTGACTGACCCGGCCACGGGCCAGGTGATCGACGACGTCCTGATTCTCGCCACGGCTCGGACGATCGACGGCGCCGGCGGGATACTCGGCCAGGCCGGCCCCACGGCAGTGCGGACCGGCGCGAAGGGCCTGCCCTGGAAGGGGGCCATGGAGTTCGACGCGGCGGACATCGCCGCCATGGAGGCCGATGGCACCTTCAGGAACGTGATCCTCCACGAGATGGCCCACGTCCTCGGCTTCGGCACGCTGTGGCAGCCGTTCGGCCTGGTGACGGGGCTGGGCGGCACCAACCCGCTCTACATGGGCAACAATGCCCTGCGGGAATACCGCAGCCTATTCGGGGTGCCGGCGGCGACGGGCGTGCCGTTGGAGAACCAGGGCGGCGCCGGCTCGGTCGGCAGTCACTGGAGGGAGAGCGTGTTCGCCACGGAGTTGATGACCAGTATCTCCGAGGTGGCTGGTACGCAAATGCCGATCAGCCGGATGACCGTCGGGGCGCTGCACGACCTCGGCTATGCGGTCAACTACGCCAGGGCCGATGCCTACACGAAGCCCGCGGTGCGGGCGGCTGTGACGGCCGCGGCACGGACGACGCCCACGATGCGGCTGGCGTCGTTGGCCCCGCCGATCGCGGCGGCAGTCAGCGAGTCGGCGTTTGCGACCCTGACGTCGGCGGCGCTGAGCCAGGCGGCCGGCGCCGGGACGGGCAAGACGTTGGGCCGTCAGGTTTTCGCCGCGGCGGTCCGGTTATGACGCAGTCGCATCGCGATTGTGGATACACCCCCCAACGGGACAGGATGCTGGCGTCATGAAGCAAGTCTGCGTGTCGTGAGGTCGTTATGAATCTGCTCCACCACCTTTACGAATCCATGACCCCGCCGCCATCCTCCCGGCGTCGCCTCCGCCGCATTTCGCGGCGGGTCATCGGCGTGGAAACGCTCGAGAGCCGGCAACTGCTCGCGTTTACGCCCTTCACGGGCCGGGACACGAGTGATTTTTATATGCGACCGCAGACCAAGGCGGACGACCCGGTCAATCCGCAGTGGAACATGGAGAAGATCCGGGCGTCCGACGTCTGGACCGTGTACGACGGAAACCGGCAGTCGATCGTGGTGGTGATGGACTACGGTGTCGATTTTGATCACGAGGATTTCGGCGCCAGCCAACTGGTGCAGGGTCAGTTGTGGGATTACGGCAAGGTCCACTCTTCGTTGACGAACAACTTTCGATTCTCGAAGCGCGGGCGGGACGATTTCAATCAGCCGGTCGATATCAAGAGGGAAGACATGCCGGCGGACTGGAACGAGCTCACAAAGCCCAAACCCGGTCAGTTTCTCGGGAACCACTCGGCGGGCATCATCGGGGCGGCGACCGACAATAAGTTTGGTGTTGCGGGCGTCAACTGGGAAGTCCAGATGTACTCGAGCGAAGTCGTCATCGATGACACGACGGCCCATCTGTACATCTCCCAACGCGCCAACCGGCTGGTTCAGTATCTTCGGCTGGGCATCATTCCTGGGGTCCAGAATAACCCCGCTCCCCAGCTCATTCGCGCGGTCTCATTTGGGTATTCGTCAGCCACGGATTACGGAGACATCTTCAACCAGTATGCTCCGGTTCCGGAGTCGGCGCCGGATGGAGCCGGCGAGTACGACTTCGTGGCTCTTGGTCAGGGCATCGTCAGTCAGACTGGCGGCGATGCCCGGCAGGGGATCCTCGTCACCGTGCCGACAGGTGACTACGGCAAAACCTGGCCGACGCGCTACTACGGAGAGGGAGCCTGGGCTCCGTGGACACCGTGGACCACATGGGATCCGAACTATCCCATCGCTTCTGGCTACAGCCCAGGCAGCCCGGACAATGTCTTAGCCGTCGCGGCGACCGACATCAATGATCGGCCGTGGGTCGGCAATGCAGGAAACCCGATCGATATTTACGCCCCTGGCGTTGGCATCTGGTCGGCGGGCGAGCAGAAAGGCACCTACGTCCAGGTCGATGGCACCCGCCAGGCACAGGCTCATGTCGCGGGTGCGATCTCGCTCCTCTATGACGTCGCCAACCAGCACGGCTTCGAGCCGACCTACCACCAGGTGCGCGAGGCGATCATCGAGGGCGGGGATCCCGTGGCGGGCAAACCGAGGCTGAACGTCCTCAATTCAATCAAGTACCTGAGTTTGCTGCTCGGCAGGGATCTGACACGACGGCCGGATCCAAATGCCACGACGATCTCGATAACCGGCGGGCAGGCGCCGGAGGGCGATGGCGGCACGTCCGCCGCCACGTTCGAACTCACTCTCACCAAGCAGGTTCCCGGGCCGGTCACGGTCACCTGCACCATCGAGGACGGCTCGGCGCAGCTTGCAGACAGGGATTACCGCGCGCCGTTTGGCGGCAATGTCACTGTGACCATCCCCCCGAACACCCAATCGATGCGGTTCTCCGTCGCGGTCGTCGGTGATCTGCGGGTGGAAGGCAACGAAACGTTTCAAGCCAGGATTTCCGCCGTCCCAAGCTTCATCGAGAGCGGCCTGAACGCCACGGCGATGTGGACGATCCTGAACGACGACTTTCCGCCAACCGTGTCGCTGCGGCCGGCCGGCGCCGTCGAGGGCTCGGCGCTACGACCGGGAACGGCGCGGGTCATGGCCGTGCTGTCCAAGCCGAGCCCTCAGCCGGTCACGGTGGTGTATTCGGTGCAGGGCGGGACGGCGGTCGCGGGGGCCGACTTCATCGCTCCCGCAGGCGTCCGCAGCGTGACCTTCCGCCCGATGACCATGCAAATGCCCATCGACATCCGGCTCGTGGGCGATGCGGTCGCCGAGGCCGACGAGTTTTTCACGGTGCGGCTCGATTCGGCCGTCAACGCGAACCTCGTGGGTGGACCGGTCGCGGTCACGATCTGGGACGACGACCGGATCCTGATCGGTCTGCGGGCGGCCGCGGCGGCTGCCCGTGCGGGGGCTTCGGTCAATCTCACGTTTACGGTGTCGTTGAGCAGGGCGCCGACCGTCGCCGATGGGCCGGTCACGGTCAATTACGCGACGGTCGCCGGAACCGCGGTCGCGGGCTTGGATTACACGGCGGCCGCCGGCACGCTCATGTTCAATCCCGGCGAGCGGACCAAGACGGTCGCCGTGACGATTCTGGCCCGCCGGCCGAACGAGACTTATCCGAAGGATTTCTCGCTTCGGCTGTCGGCGCCCTCGGCTAATGGCAGCCTGGGCCTGGGCCTGCTGACGAAATCCGCCATTGGCCGGATTTCCTGACGAGCCCGCGGGGGTATCTGCCGGCCGCGTGGGGATGGCTTCGCGGCCGCATTTCTTGGCCGGTTTCCCGCTGAACAGCCCTCGATCCAGTCGGCATACTCCACGGAATCGATCGCCCTGACGGCCATCGACCAGTTTCTTGCCTTCCGCGCGGGGGGGATATAGCGTGGGGTTCAATTCGACGGGTGACCCCTGTCGAAAGAAGGGATTACGGGTCGTCGGGCCGAATTACCGCCACCACATCCGGGGAGATGAGACTTGTTCCGGCGTCACTCAGGTTTTCGCAGCGTGTTCGACCGCAGCCCCTCGAAGCATCGGCCCGCGGTTCGCAAGCGTCGCCGCCCCGGCAAGATTTCAGCCTTCGAGTCGCTCGAACCGCGGGCGATGCTCGCCATCTTAGGCCTGCCGGCCGCCGGGGATCAAAGTGGCAATCCGATCACGCTGATCGCGGACACCCTCGATCCCGTCAACACGTTGGACATCGTCCTCGACGACACGACGAATCCGGGGTCCGTGACCGCGACGATCACGGCCAACGGCACGACCGTGCAGGTCTGGAACTTCGACAATCTGATCGAGTTCACCGGCACCGACGATGCCGACGACACGATCGACAATAAGGTGACCTTCACCACACCCTACGAGGCGGACGTTTGGGGATTCGGGGTTCCCGGCTCGCTCACGGTTACGAACTGGAGCGCCTACGGTCGCTTCGCTTCGAGTACTCCCCCGCTCGCCGACGTTCGAGTGAACCTGTTCAACGCCGATTCGCTGGATAGCTTGGCGGGGAGCCTCGGCGGAACGTCCGCCGCGACGATCGCCGGAGAGTTTCAGTCGCCCACAGACCTGACCGTGGCCGGACGCACTGGCGCTGCAATCTCTGTGACGTCCAATGTCGGGATCACGGATAGTGGCAGTCAGGCGATCGCGGCTTACAACCTCACGCTGACTTCGACGAACGGAAAAGTGGATCTCGACGCGAACATCGCGACCCGCAGTGATCTGACGATCGAGGCCCAAAATGCCCCTCTCTCGCTGGGGGACGTCGCGGCTCGGTCGATCAGCAGCACGCAGGGCGATATCGAGATCACCAACCTGGTCGGTCCTATCACGCTCGACAATGCCGCGATCTTGGCAAACGCCGGCTCCATTACGGTGAAAACGCCGAACGTGCTCGACGCCACTGTCGGGACGTCATTGAGTGTGCCGCTCGTGTTCAATCCCGTGACGGGTGACGGCCTGGTCTCTCTCGAGGGACTGCTCGGCCTCAAACTGCCCGCGGCGATGCCGGTGACTGCGGGGCGACTGGAGTTGATCACGAACTCCGTCACGCCTGTCGTTTTGAACGCCACGAGCGTCGCGACGTTGCGGGCCGACATCGGCGGCAGCCTGACGCTCACGACCGACGTGCCGCTGACGATCACGGACTTCAACCCGCTCGTGCCATCCGTGCAGATCGCCGCGCAAAACGTGACGATCGTCGCCGAGCGTGGTATTCGGGTCGTCGATGGGTTCGACATCTCCGGGACGCTCTGTCTGTCGACTTGGACCGGTGCCGGCGTGCCGACCTTCGACGTGGAGTTCGTGACGACGGCGACTGGGGACAATCCGCTCGCCACCGCTCCGTTCGCGGGCACGCTCCGCGACATGATCGAGTACGTGAATGCCAACACGATCCTGCCGGCTTCGGCGGCCGCCGGCGTCACCCGGCAGCCGATGAGCCTGCTGTTCGACGAGCCCGGCTCTCCCGTCGCCCTGGGGGGCACGGTCACGCTGCAGGCCGTTCTGCCGGGGCTCGCCCGTGCGGTGACATTCGACGCCACGCTGCCGGATGGCACGTTCGTCGCCCTCGACGGTGGCGATTCCGTTTCCGATGGGCTGACGCTGGGATCCGGGTCTTCCGGTTCGACTGTTCGTGGCGCCCATTTCCATGGCTTCACCAATGCCGGAGTGCGGATCGAGTCCCGCGGAAATCTTTTGTCCGGCCTCACGCTGGGCGCTGATCGTGGCGGGAACGTCGCCCCGAACGCCATCGGCGTGGAACTGTCCGGGCCGCAGGCCGTGCAAAACACGATCGGCATCGGCACGATCGGCGTCGACACGGGCAATCGCATCGTCGCGAACTCGGTGGCCGGCATCCTTGTCCGGTCCGGGGCGAACTACAACACGATCACCGGCAACGTGATCGGCGAGAACGGCACAGGCCTCGGCAATTTGGACGGCATCGCCGTGCTCAACAGCATCGGCACGATCATCGGCGGCACGCGGCCCGCGTTGGCCAACTCGATCACCGCAAACACGCGGCATGGCATCCGCCTCACGGGCGTGAACGGCGTGGCTCCGGCCTACGGAACGCTCGTGGTCGGCAACGAAATCTCGGCCAACGACGTCTCCGGCGTGACGATCGAGGGCGGCAGGCGGAACGTGATCGGCGGTCTGACGGCCGCTGCCGCGAACGCGATCACCGGCAATGGCGTCGGGGTGCAGGTGGTGTCGAATGGGCTCGCGCGAACCAGTGGCAACGAGATCTACGGCAACGTGATCGCGGACAACACGACGGGCGGCGTGCTCATCGACCAGGGGTTCGGCAATCTCGTCCAGGGGAACTCGATCACGGACTCCGATACGGGCACGTCGGAGTGGGGCGTGCGGATCTTCAGGGCGTCGGTGGGCTCGGGCCAGGGGGCCAACCGCGTGTTCCAAAACACGGTCAGCGGCCATGGCGACGATGGGGCTGCTGCGCCGGCGCTGACGGGCGGGATCGTCCTCGAGAATGCGTCGGGCCAGGTCATCGGCGGCATGGGCACGCTCGCCAACCGGGTGACGGAGAACCGCGGCAGCGGGATCGTGATCGTCGGCGGCGTGGGCGTCAACGGATCGACGCGGAACGTCGTCGAGGGCAACTACGTCGGGACGGACGCGGCGGGTTCATATCTCGGCAATGCGTACGACGGCATCCGCATCCAGGGTGGGCTGGCGAATACCGTCCGGGCGAATACGGTGCGTTTCAGTGACAGCGTCGCCAATGCCGGTGTCGGCATCTCGATCCACAATGCCATCCCTGCGACCCCGTCTCTCGGCAACGTGATTGTGTCCAACTCCGTGGCGGAGAACGACACTGGAATCCTCGTCAGTGGCAGCGGCGGTACGGTGGTCGGTGGCCCTGTCGCCGGTCAGGGCAACTGGGTCTTCGGCAACATGCAGTCCGGCGTGGTCGTGCGCGCGTCGACCTCCACCGGAGCATCGACGGGAACGGTAATCCGCAACAACCGCATCGGCCTGGCCACCCGGACGGCCGCCGCCGGAAATGGCGGCTTTGGCATCGACCTGCAGTCGACTGTCGGAACGGTGGTCGATCGAGGCAATACGGTGGCCAACAACGACGCCGGCGGCGTCCGGGTGCAAGGTGGGCGGAACATCACGATCGGATCAACGACCGGAGCGGGGAACTCGATCTGGTCCAATCTCGGCAACGGCGTCGAGATCAGGGATCCGGCGGTGCCCGGCCGGACGGAGGCTGTCGTCGTGGCCGGTAACGACATCCGCGACAACGACGGGTTCGGTGTCAGCGTGGCGGCTGCTTCTGCTGCTGCGAGCCGGGTTTCGGCCGTGACCATCGGCCGCCCGGTGCCGGTCAGCCGGCCCACCGCCTCCACCAACACGATCGTCGGCAACGCGTCCGGGGGTGTGCAGGTCGACAGGGCCCAGGCCGTGTCAGTCGTGGGAAACTCGATCGCCTCCAATGGTGGCCCCGGAATCTCGCTCGTGGGCGGTGCCAACGGGGGCGTGGTGGCGCCCACTCTGGCATCCGCCGCACCGCGGGTCATCGGTCAGAAGTCGCCCCAGTACGACGTTCGGGGCGGCATCGGTCGAACGGGGACGGGCACCGAGCAGCAGATCTACTTGGTCGACCTGTATGGCACGAATACCGCCACGAGCCGGCAGGTGTTTCTCGGTCGTGTCGTGGCGGTGGTCCGGGCAGGGGCCGCATCGGCCAGTTTCCGTGCGATCGTCGGAGCTGCCGGTCAGCGGTACGACCAGATCGTCGCCACGGCCACGCTCGGCACGGGCACGTCGGAGTTTTCGAACGCAGTGTCACTTTGATCTGAATGGACCCAACAGCACAGTTTTTCCAGTGGGAGAGTTACCGGAATGGCTTGGATTAATGACCTCGTGAACCCGTTTCGTTCGCGTTCGCAGGGCCGCGCCCCGCGGCGGCGTCACGGCCGCGTGCAGGCTCCTTTCGAGCGGCTTGAGTCGCGGCTCGCTTTGTCAATCGCGCCGTCGAACTTTCCGATTGAGGTGAGAGAGGTTAACACCGAGCTTTTTATCGATTACAGCCAGCCCGATCCGATTACGGGCTTCGTGCAGACGTCGGACCAGCACGTCGTGGTCGAGATCGACGAGTTCTTCGCCGGCGTCGCCGCCCCCACGCAGCGGGTGAACGTCTATGCGTCGACCAATCCGGCCACCAACTACGGCGCGCCAATCGGAGTTAATAAGACGTTCCTCGGCATTACGGCGATCCACGTCAATGTGCCGAATTACGACGCCCCGGGCGTCAACAACAACTCACTGACGATCAAGGGCATCAATGGGCCGACCGATCGGATTATCGTCAGCGGTTCCGGCCGCACCGCCGCCGGCCGTTGGTCCGACGAATCCGCCCCGCAATTGATGATCGGGTTCGACATCGCCGGCATCGATGACCTGACCGTGACGGCGGGAGGCGTTATCAATGTCAGCGGGGCGTTCACGAATGACACCGGCGACGCCTCGATTCATGCCATCGGCGAAATCGCCGAGCGACAGGCTGACCAGACGACTGCCACCATCATCGTGGGTGAGACGACGCCCACGCCGGGATCGCTGCCGCAATCTCGGCTGGTCTCGAACTTCATCGAGATCATCGGCGCGGAGTTCGACATCTACTCCGACATCGAGGCCACCGATCAGGTGATCCTCCGGCAGCCGGCGACAACACCGCAGACCTCACGGGCCAACCTGATCCTGCCATACGACATCACGGTCACCGATCCCAATGGCGTCCTGGAGTTGCACTCCACGAAGAGCATCCTTCAGTTGCAGAGCTCGACGCTCGTGGCCCACAAGGCCGTCGCCATCTCGAACGTCGGCGACATCAACGTGGTGGATGCGGCGACCAATGGGCCGTGGCTGATCGACCTTGGTTCCGTGAACAACGACTTCGACACGATCAGCCTGGGCATGGTCAGCAATGCGATCGACACGCCCAGCGCGGATCAGAGCATCGACGCCCGGGGCCGCATGGGCGTCCGTGACATCGACGACCTGACCGTCGCCGACTTCGGCATCCTGGCCACAACCGGCATCGTGACACTCCGCTCCGTGGGGCCGCTGACGATCGATGCGGCGGTGCAAGCCGCCGGCATGACGCTGCAGTCGGATACGAGCGTGGCCTCTACGCCGCGGGCGATCATGTCGATCAACTCGCCCACGACCACGTCCACGACCGCGGAACCGGACGTGTTCACGGATCTTGGCATCACCATCGACACGTCGACCGCGGGGGGAGTCACGGCACCGGCAACTGGAGACGTGACGCTGGAAGGCCGAATTGTCATGGATCTCAACAACGTGCGCGAGACCGAGGGCGCGACCAACGCCCGGTCGTACGGCGGGCTCACGATCCACGCCGCCGGCGTCACCCGGCTCAAGGCGCCGGTTCTGACACTCGGCGACATCCGCGTCCAGTCCCTGGCCGGCATCGATGTCGCAAGCCAGCTCCAGGCAGGCGGCACGTTCATCAGCAAGAACGGCACGAAGGTTGAGCTCGTCGCCGCCGACCTGTCGCTGACGACCGCGGACGGCGACATCACCGTGACGTCTCCCACGGCGAACCTGCCGTTGCCGACGACGCTTTCCGCGACGAACCTGCTGGCCATGGATGCCGGTGGCGACATCAGCATCGGTGGTTCGCTGTTTGCGGGTTCCCTCTACAACGACACGGCGGCGTTGCCCACGGACAACAAGACCCTGCCGTCCATCACGATCCGCGCGGTCGGCGATGTCGAGATGCTGCAGACGGCCGCGCTCAAGACTCGCGCCTATGGCACGAACTACAACGCGTCGCCCAATCCGCAGATCGGGCTCATCACGGTGAGCGATGCCAACTCGCTGACGAGTGCTGCCACGATCGACGCCGACGGTGCTCTTACGGTGGTGACGCGAGGCGATATCACGCTGTCTGGAGCGACGACGTCCCGTGAGGCGATCTGGCTACGGACTCAGTCGGGCGACATCGACGTGCAAGGCGGCTTGTTCGCGCGCGGGGCTATATACACCGTCAACGCGGCTGCTACGCCGCCGTTCGTGGTTCCCGTTTCTTGGACGCCGAACGTCACGCTTGAGGCACCAAACGGTGGGATTTCCACAAGCGATACCGGTACTCTGACGGCGGGCACGGCTACCATCGCCGGCGTGGTAGCAAATGGCACGGTGAGATTGAGTGCCATGCAAGATATTAGTATCGCCGCGAACGTGAACTGTGCCGGAGCCGTTACGGCAATTACCCAGCTGGGCAAGTTCGACCTGGCAGCTCTATTGCAGGCGAACAATGCCTCGACGGTCACCATCACGGCGGGCAACGGCATCATTGAATCGGACGTCGATCTGTCGGGAATCGTCGCAACGACACTCGTGCTGCTCAATACGGGAGCTGGAGGTGGTGCCTCTCATATCGATCTGCAAGCCAATAGCAATCAGATTGGAAGCATCAGCGCAAGGAACCTCGCGGTCGGTGGCAGCATTCGGATCGGCGGTGCGTCGACGATCACGATTGGAGCCGCAGGCCTGTCCGCGGTTCGCGACAGCGTGTCTCCGTCCGTCATCCAACTGACGTCGCCCGCGGGGATTACACAGGCTGGGCCGCTTGTGGCCAATCATCTGTCGGTCAATAGCCCGACGACCGCGGCGATCACGCTGACGAACTCTGGCAACAACATCGATCAGTTCGTCGCCGCGAGCCGCGGTGCGGTGAGTTACACCGATGCGGACGATTTCGAGACGGGCGTGCAGCGGCCGGCGAGCCCGGCACCACTGCCAGTCGAAGTGATCGCCGAATCCTTGACACTCGCCAGCGCAGGGATCAACTCGACGATTCGCGTCGTCAGCGGCCTGCGGTACAAGACGCTCAGCATCCGGGCCGGCCTTGCGGGCGGCTCGGCGGTCGGACAGGTGGAATACGTGACCACGTCGTCGAGTGACAACGCCGCCGTGGGGGCGGCGTTTGCCGGCACGCTCCGCGACATGATCCGCTACGCCAACGACAACTCGGCGACGTATGTCGTCGGTGGGGCCGCACGACCGCAGCCACAGGCGATGGTGTTCGACGAGGACGGCTACAACGTCAGTGCGATCCAGGTGGGTGCCACGGCACTGCCCGCGTTCACGAAGCCGGTGACCTTCAACGGCGGCCGGCTGACGAACGCCGTCCTCGGGCTCGACCCGAACGCGCGGCTCGGCATTCGGGGTAGTGCGACGGCGGCGTCGGGCCTGCGATTCGATTCCGGCTCGAACGGCAGCAGCCTCCGCAAGTTCGCCGTGGGCGGGTTTTCGCGGGGCAGCGGCCTCCTGCTGACGAGCGGCGGCTCGACCGTCACCGACGTCTGGGCGGGCCTCGACCGGGACGGCACCACGGCGGCCCCGAACCAGGTCGGCATCGAGGTTTCAGGCACGGGTGCCAGCGGCAACGTGATCGGTTCGGTCGTGGTGGACACGGCGACCCAGAACCGGATCAGGTTCAACACGCTCGCCGGCGTGCTCGTCCGCGGAAGAGCCTCCGGCACGCGTGTGTTCGGCAACCTCATCACGTCCAACGGCATTCCGTTCACTTCGACGGGCGACGGCATCCGGATCAACGGCGCGACGAACACCCTCATCGGCACACCCGACGCCATGCAGCCCGACCTCACGGTGTCGACGAGCAACACGATCGGTTCCAACTTCGGCAACGGCATCCAGATCATCAATACGAACGCCGGGTCGGATGCAACCGCGAACCGGATCCAAAACAATTATGTGAGCGCCAACAAGGCCGCGGGCATCGCGGTGAATGGGTCCCAATTCGCGGTGATCGGTGGGGCGGCGGGCACCGCCGGCAACACGGTGATCGCACAGAGCGGGGCGGGAGTCAGCGTCGGGTCGTCTGCTAACGTGCAAATCCTGGGCAATGACATCGGTCTGGACGATACGACGTCCGCCGCCGTGCCCTCCGGGAACGGCGGCAACGGCGTGGCGGTATCTGCCAGCCGAACGGTTTCCATCGCTGCCGGCAATCGCATCGTGGCGAACAAGCTCAATGGCATCGCGATCGCGAACGCCTCGACCGGCGTGAGCGTGACGGACAACACGATCGGTCAGCAGGGGGCCGGCAATAGCCTCGACGGCATCGCGATCAATTCCTCGATCGGCAACATCGTCGGTGCCGGCAACGTCGTCTCCTTCAATGGCGGCAGCGGGGCTAGCATCACGAACGCCAGGGCGGCGACTGCGACCGCCGGAAACCGGGTCTTCGGCTCGCTCTTCAGTTCCAATGCGGGCAGCGGCGTGAGCGTCAGTGGCGGCAGGTTCTCGACGATCGGCGGCCCGAGTGCCGACGACGCGAACCTGATCCAGTCCAACGGCGGGAGCGGCATCATGCTGCAGTGGAACGGCGTTACCGGAAGCCCGACGCGGATCTCGATCGAGGGCAACCGGATCGGCACCAATGCCGACAACGAGGTGACGGCCCTCGGCAATGGAGGAGCCGGCATCCGGCTGGTGGGAGCGACGAACACCGTCGTGGCTGGCGGCAACGTGGTGATGAACAACACGGGCGATGGCGTCGTGATCGAGGGTGGCATGGGCAACACGGTCGGCGGCGCCGTGGTCGGCCGCGGCAATTCGATCGTGTCCAATACCGGCAGTGGCGTGGTCGTACGTCCGTCGACCCTCGTCGGGATGCCGTCGGCGCTGCAGGCGGCAAGAAACGTCGCCATCACGGGCAATGCGATCTCTGCCAACTCCGGGGACGGCGTGAAGGTGGAGTCGCCTGTGGGCAAGGCGACGGTGGCCAGCGTGACGATCGGCCAGACTGTGACAGCCAGGGGTGTCACGGGGCTCGGGAACTTGATCGAGGACAACGCCGCGTTCGGCATCAGAGTCGCAGCCGGGGCCCAGCAGGTGTCGTTCCAGGGCAGTTCGATCGCCGGCAACCTGGCGGGAGCCGTCAGCATGGGGGCCGGAGCCAATCGCTCCACTGCCCAGACGCTGTCGCTTTCCACGGCCGTGCTTCGTGGCACGGGCACCAGCCAGTCGGTGACCGTGACCGGACGGCTCGCCAATGCCCGCTACCCGCAGCAGCAGTACTCGATCGACATTTACGCCAACCTGCCCGACGATGGCAACTACGCCTCGCTGACCGGCTACCAGGCTCGCCGCTATCTTGGTCGGGCGACGGTGGTGACCGACAGCCAGGGCAATGCCGCCTTCACGCTGCGGATCACGGCGCCGCTGGAAGTCGGTGAGGTGATCACCGCGACGGCGTCGTCGCTGCGGTTCGAGGCAGGGGCAACCTCGGTGTTGAGCAACGCCGTCACCGCCGACCTGCCAGGGATCCCGACGCCCCGCTTCTAATAGGCCTGGACGGAGCAGCAAGGGCCGGCTCGCCCAATCGCCGCCAATCGTCACGTTCGATTTGTCAATCACGTGCGGGCCCTGCCCCCGCACGGTGATTCAATTTTGTTTCAGGCCGAGGCACTGTTCGGCCAGCAGGCATCGCTGAACTCCGTGCGGGCGGCTCAGGGCTCCTGGCCAACTCCCATCCGCCGGCGGTTGACGATCCACCCCACAAGACGTACTGTATTCGGGGGGTCGGTTCGTCCGATGGCTGATGGAAGTTGGACCACGAAACCCTCACATAAGAGAGTGATCAATGCGCACGACTCCCACCGGACTCTGGTCGCTTTTTCGCGCTGCTTCGAGACCAAAGCCGCGAAAGCCGCGCGTGGATTTGCGGAGGCGTCGTCGTCCTTCCGTGGAGCATGCGGAGTGGCTCGAGCCTCGCGCCATGTTGGCGCTCACCAACAACGTGCCGGGCGCACAGACCGCCTTCATCGACACGTACCAGTTCGGGAACTATTCGGTGTCGCAGCCCCTGGCGTTTACGGCAGCGCAGGGGAATGGGATCTCCGTGACCCATGACACGATCGGCAGCAATCCCCTGCAGGTGACCCTCTCGGTCGATGCGGGAACACTGACGCTGGTTCATCCGAACCCGAACGGGGGCATCGTCTACCGCACGGGTGACGGCTATCAAGACTCGACCATCGTCTTCGAAGGCACGCTCGCCGACGTCAACACCGCGCTCTCGTGGGTCGGCTACACGCCACCGGCGGAGCAGTTCTTTCAGTGGTCGCTGGCCGACGGCGGCAATGGGCATTGGTATCGGTTCGTTTCCGGCAGCAAGACCTGGACGCAGGCACGGGACGAGGCGACGGCGGCCGGAGGCTACCTCGCTACGGTCACATCGGCTGCCGAGAACGCCTTCGTGAATGGTTTCGATTACTCGTCGGTTGGCTTCTGGCTCGGCGGCTACCAGGACCGCTCGAGCATCACTTACAGCGAACCTGCAGGTGGCTGGCGATGGGTGACCAGCGAACCCTGGAGTTACACGAATTGGAATGCCGGTGATCCAAACGATGCGGGCCGCACAGAAGACCATCTCGCCGGTAACTGGTCGAGTTCCGGCAAATGGGCGGATTTCCAGGCCACGAACGCCCGCCCCGGCTACGTCGTTGAGTTCAATACCGATCCGCGGCCCGCGCCGCGAACCCAGGCGACGCTGACGCTCTCGACCGACGACCTCGGCTTCGCGGGTGCGCCGCTCACCGACACCGACACGGTGACGATCAACCTGACACGGCAGCCGGGCTTCGCTGACTCACCCAACTACTCCACGAATCCGGCTGCCGTCGATACGACGTTCGGCACGAATGGCGTCGTCACGGTGGACGCAAGCGGCGGCATCGATTCCATCATCGACATGCGGGTGATGCCCGACGGCAAGATCGTGGCCGTCGGGGCGGTCAACAACCGTGTCGGCCTGTTGCGGTTCAACGCGGATGGCACGCTCGATCCCACGTTTGGTCCGAACGGCAACGGTGGCGTGCAGGTCGATCTCGGCAACGGCGTCGTACCGATCGAGATGCAGATTGATTTGAGCGGACGGATCGTGGTGCTCACGAGTGAACGTAGCGGCATCAGCGCTGGTTATTTGGTACGGTTTTCTAGTAGCGGAACCCTCGACACTACCTGGGGCAGTAGTGGGGTGGTTTCTATCGATCGCGAATTAAACCATTGGGGAAACGCACAGGTTTTTGGGGTCCGCAGCCTTCGGATTTCGCCGGAAGGCAGATGCCTCATCGCAGTTAATCGAGTGCTTTCGTCCTTGGGTAACCAACCGTTAGTAGCTGCTTTTCAAATATATGGTGAAACCGGATTCCTTGTAGCCAATGTTGCGCCTTCATTACCACCGGGTTTCACGAGAGCCGCTCTAGCAAATCAGGACGGAACGGTGCTCGTAATCGGAAAGGAGTCGACTCAATCTGTCCTAGCGAGTTACAGTTTCATCGAATCTGGCACGGTTTACACACAAACCTCCCGCTTTCTAGTAGATCTTGTTAGCGACTTCGAAATCCGCTCCGCTCTCTCCCTCCCCGACGGTCGCATCCTTGTCGTCGGCTCCAGCAACAGCGACTTTTTCATCTGCCGACTCCTCAGCGACGGTCGGCTCGACACGACATTCGGCACGAACGGCGTATCGCGGGTCAACGTTCTCAACAACGCCGATGAGGGTTGGCGGGCGACGGTCGCTGCAGACGGCAAGATTCTCGTTACCGGATACGGCTTCAACGGCGTCAACAACGACGTGTGCATCATCCGGATGTCGTATGACGGCGTGGTCGACACGTCGTTCGGCAGCGCCGGCTTGCGCTGGCTGAACCTCGGCGGCGACGACCGTGGCTATGCAGTGGCGACGCTTCCAGACGGCAAGATCTTGATCGGCGGCAAGACGGGCAACGACATCGCCTTCGTGCGGCTCCTAGGCGATGGTCTCAATCCCGATGGGCCGCGTGGCATCATTCTTAGCGGCGGGCCGGTGCTGGAGTCCGCAGCGGTTGGCACCGCGGTCGGTCCCCTGGTCGCCAACGATCCAACGCCCGACGACACGATTGTTTTCACCCTCGTTTCGGGCGCGGGTTCCGACGACAACGGCTCCTTCACGATCGAGGGTGGCGTCGTTAAGACCGCTATCCCGCTCGACTACGAAACGAAGAGCAGCTATTCGATCCGCGTGCGGGCGACCGACCTGAGCGGCCTCTGGTTCGAGAAGGCCGTGTCGATCGACGTCGCCAACGTGAATGAACCGCCGGCGGCACCGACGGTCTCGGCCACCACGATCGCTGAGAATAGCCCGGTGGCGACGACAATCGGCACGCTCTCGGCGGTCGATCCTGACACCGGGGCTGGTGCCACGTTTTCACTGGTTGCGGGTCAGGGAGGTGACGACAACGCCGCCTTCGCAATCAGCGGGAGTCTTCTGAGGACGGCCGTGTCGTTCGATTACGAGACCAAGTCGAGCTACTCGCTGCGGGTGCGGGCCGCCGATGGCGGAGGACTCTTCACGGATAGTGTGATCGTGATCACTGTCACGGACGTGAACGAAGCGCCGCAGGCGGTCACGCTTTCCAGTCAGACTGCGTCGGAGACGCTTCCGGAAGCTGGCGTGGTCGGCATCCTTGGCACGCTCGACCCCGACGTGGGCGGAACGTACGCATACAGCCTGGTGGCTGGTGCCGGTGACGACGACAATGCCGCCTTCGCGATCTTCGGTAACGAACTGCGGTCGGCCGTTCCGCTCGACTTCGAGACCAAGCCGTCTTTGCGCGTTCGGGTGCGGAGCACCGATCAAGGGGGGTTGTGGGCCGAGACGTCGTTCGTGATCACGGTGACGGACGCGACGCCGGAGCCCCCGAAGACCATCTCCTTGTCGTCCGCTACTGTCGCGGAGAACCAACCGGCGCAGACGATCGTGGGAACGCTGAGTTCCACCGACGACGACGCCGGCGACACGTTCACCTACTCGCTCGTGGCCGGCGGCACCGACAATGCACTCTTCAGCGTGGTCGGAAACAGCCTGCGCTCAGCGGCGTCGCTCGACCACGAAGCCGGCGCGGTGCGAACGATCCGCGTGCGGTCGACGGACTCCGCGGGGCTGTTCCGTGACCGTGACTTTCAAATCATGGTGACGAACGTGAACGAGCGCCCGACGGCGGTCACTCTGTCGAAGCTCACCCTCGTCGAAGGCACGCCGGCCAACAGTCTGGTGGGGACGCTTTTCAGCGTTGATCCGGACGCCCAGGAAACGTTCACGTACGCCCTGGTGGCCGGGAACGGCGACGCGGATAACGCGGCTTTCAAGATCGTCGGCGACCAGGTGTGGGTGGCGACTCCATCGTGGTGCAAGGATGGGCCGACACGGAGCATTCGCGTCCAGTCGACGGATCGAGGCGGCCTGTCACTCGAAGCCGCGTTCACGATCACGCTCGAGGATCGGGAGTTCGCCCCTTCCGACGTCCGGCTCGCCCCTGCGACGATCGAGGAAAACCAACCGGCCGGCACCGAGGTCGGTGTGCTCGCCGCGGAGGATCTCGACGGGAACGACGGTCATTCGTTCGCCTTGGTGACGGGGACTGGTTCCACCGACAATGCGAAGTTCCGGATCGTCAACGGCAGCGTATACACGGCGGCGGCGCTGGATTTCGAGACCCGCAGCCAGTACTCGATTCGGGTTCGCGCCACGGATCCAACCGGGCGTTCCGTTGCAAAGCCGCTCACGATCTCCGTGACCGACGTTCCCGAGGCGCCGACGAGCATCACCCTCTCGACCAACCTGGTCTTCGAGAATCAGCCCTCAGGCACCGCCGTCGGCATCCTGTTCAGCACCGACCCGGACGCTGGTGACGTCCCGACCTTCAGCTTGGTCGACGGGGTTGGTGCGACGGATAACGCGTCGTTCACGATTGCGGGCAACGTGCTCAGGACGGCTCGTGTCTTCGACTACGAAGCCAAGGCAACGCATTTCGTGCGCATCCGGGCGACTGACGACGGGGGACTCTCCACGGAGCGGGCTTTCGCCGTGAGGGTGAGGAACGTCATCGACACGGTCCCGGGGCCTGTGACGATCGTGCGGGCGGATATACGCGGTACACAGCTGAATCGCTCGGTGGCGCTCAGGTGGACCGCTCCGGTGAACGTCGGTGACGCACCCATTCGAGATTACATAGTTCAATATCAGCGGAACGGTTCGACCACGTGGACGACGCTGCGGGACGGAGTTTCCGTCGCGCCATCGGCGCTCGTGGCGGCCCTGTCGGGCGGTACGAGCTACAACTTCCGGGTCGCGGCCGTGAATGCGGCAGGCGTCGGTCCGTGGAGCACCGTGATGCAGGTGGCCACACCGGATGTAAGGCCCGCCGTTCCAACGGGCCTCATCGCGACCGGAGGAGTCGCTCAGGCTCAGTTGTCCTGGTCACCCCCGCGGAACAACGGCGGAACGCCGATCGAACGATACATCGTGCAGTACAGCATCGACGGCGCCCTATGGACCTCCGCCAGCGAGTCTGTTTCGCCAGCTTCTCCCCAGTTGACCGTGCCAAGTTTGACGCGGGGCACCAGATACCTGTTTCGAGTGGCGGCGGTGAATGCCGCCGGTATCGGCGCGTTCGCATCGCGGGCGGTGCTGGTGACCTGAGCCGCGCGACTGGGTGTCCGTGATGAACGGACGGCCGCGGAAGCGGAGGCGCAAACCCGGGCGTCGGCTCAAGGAGTCGGCGGCGGGACGGGTGGCGTGGTGCCGTTGGCGGTGACCGGCGAGGCGGGCACCGTCACCGTCACGCCGTTGTTTTGCGCAGTCAGGTCGGCGATGCTCGCCTGGCCGATCGCGAGCGTGCCGGCCTGATTGTTGAGGATGAAGCCGCCCACGCCCGGCGGCCCGCCGGCGGTGCCGAGGTTGCCCGCAGCGTTGAGGTTGATGACGCTCGTCGGGTCGAAGACGATCGCGTTGAGCGAGTTGGCCGTGGCATTGATCTGATTGGTGAGCACCGTGGCGTTCATGATGCCGCCGCCCAGGGCCTCCAGGCGGATGCCATCGATGCCCGCGGCCGCGGTGATCACCGAGCCGTCCACCTGGAGCGTCGTCTCCTCGCCTGCGGCCGCCCGACCCAGGATGCTTTGGCCGCCGGAGTTGGAGATCGTCGCCCCCGTGATCGCCACCAGGGCGTTTTGCACCTCGATGCCGTTGGCCACCGCCCCGTCGATTGTGCCGCCGTTGATGTACACGCGGCCGCTGCCCGTGCCCGTCGGATCGAGGGGGTTGGTCGTGTCGCGGATCAGCACGGCGTTGCCACCCACCACGTTGGCGTTGTCGATGTTCAGGCTGCCGATCTGCACCTGGCCGTAGACGCCGTCCACCAGCATGCCAAGGTTCCGGCGGTTCGTGATGTTGACCGTGTTGAACCGGATCGAGTCGGTGGCCGGCGGGGAGACCGTGTCGGTGATCGACAGCGACGTGCCGCCCGCCCCCACGATCGACGTCGCCCCCGTGACCTGGAGGTCGCTGTTGAGGTTGTTGAGCCGCACGCCGTTGACCAGGGAGTCGGTGCTCGTGAGGTTGAGGAACGTGAACCCGCTGCCCGCCACGCCGCCGGTGGTGCCCAGGGTGTTTTCCAGGTCGATTGCGGCCCCGCCGGCGGCGGTGATCGTGGCCGGGCTGTTGAAGTTGATCGTGCCGCCGTTCTTGGCGACCAGGCCAGTGCCGTTGAGCGTGGTGACGTCGAGCGTGTCGAAGGAGTAGGTCGTCGCCGGCACCGGCTCGGTGGCGTTCGAAATGTTCACGCCGATCGCGCCGTTGTTGATCCCGGAAACCTTCGTCGTCCCGAAGTCGGCCGCAAAGCCCGGCACGTTGTTGACGGCGTTGATGCCGTTGCCCGTGGGGGTGGTGACCGTCGTGGTGGCGATCGTCACCGTGCCGCTGGTTTCCGTGAGGTCGAGGCCCGGGCCCGTGCTCTTGGTGGAGGTGGCGCTGGCGAGTGTGATGTTCACGTCGGCATTGTTGGCAGCGATCGCGGCCCCACCGGTCGCGGCGACCGTGCCGCCGGCCGTGGTGACGCCGGCGTCCTGGACCACGAGTCCCGTCCCGGCGTCGGTCTTCACCGTCACCGTGCCGAGCGAGACCTTCGTGGCGTCGAGGGAGTTGTTCTGCAGCACGATGCCATCGCCGCCCGTGCTGTTGACGGTGGTCGTCGGCACGGTCACGGTGAGATTCGGAGAGTTCTTCGCCACCAGGCCGTCACCTGCTGCATCGGTGACCGTCAGGGCGTTGACGACCGTGAAGTCACCGGCCACGGTGTCGATCAGCACGCCGTTCGACGTGCTGGCGGAGCTCGCGACCGTGTTGAAGGTGACGTTGGCGTCGGCGACGTTGGTCATCGAGACCGCCGGCGCGTTGACCACATCCACCGAGTTGTTGCCCGTGACGTTGATGACGTTGTCGTTCTTCGCCAGGAAGCCCGTGGCCGTGTTCGACGGATCCGTGAGATTGATCTTGAGGTTGTTGAGGTTCGAGGTGCCGGCGTTGTTCTGCAGGTTCACGCCCGCGTAGCCGGGGCCGCTCGTGCCGGCGGCGTTGATCGTCACGCCGTCGAAGGTCTGGTTGCCCGAGCTGTTGGCCACGAGGATGCCGTTTTTCTGGCTCGAAATCACGGCAGACTGGCTGCCCGGCACCGTGCTCTTCACGACCACGTCGCCAGCGGCGTTGGTCACCGAGATGCCGTCGCCGGTGTCGGTGAAGGGCTGGCCGGCATTGGCCGTGAGCGTGACGGTGCCGCCGAGCGTGTCGTTGACGGCGAGCAGATTGCTCTGGGTGTTGACGATCTTGCCATCGGCGAAGTCGATGTTGGGGGTGCCGCCGTCGACCACGACCGAGCCGTCGGTCATGCCGGCGATGTTGACCTTGCGGAAGGTGGCGTCCCCGGTGGCGTTGTCGATCGAGATGCCGGTCCGTGGGCCGGGGCCCACGCCGTTGATGTTGATATTGCTGGCGAACGAGCCGCGATCGGCACTCGACAGGTTGCCCGAGCCGGAGATGCCCACGGCGGAGTTCTGGATCGTGAAGTGGTTGGTGTGCAGGCCGTTGGTGAGGTTGATGCTCGCGCCCGTCGGGTTGGAGAGCACCGGTGTGCCGTTGGTGGCGACGGCGATGTTGACCAGGCCGCAGCAAACCGTGGGGATCGAGTAGGCCAGGCCGTCGCCGATGAAGTATTGGTTGGCGGCCAGCGGCGAGAAGGTGCCGGCGTAGGCGTTGATCGGCGTGCCGTCGGCCGCCAATCCGCTCAGGCCGCGGTTGACCAGGACGATGTCGTAGGGGTTCGTGGCCGCGGCGTTGGCCTCGGCGATCGTCTGGTAGGGAGCCTCGACCGAGCCGTTGCCCAGGCTCGTGCCGGCGTTGTTGACGTGGAACGCCCGCCAGGGGGTTCCGGTGGCCGGGTTGATCGCCACGACCGGCGTGCGGTGCGTGCGGACGATGTGCTCGTTGCGCATCATCGGCTGCTCCATCTGGTCGGGCACGTTCCGCCGCCGGCTGCCGCCCATCCGGTAGGTGAGCCGGGCGAAGCCCGTCCAATCGAAGAGGCTGTCGTTGTTGGCCTGGAGCGAGAAGTCCCAGTTCTCGATGAAGGTCATGTCGAGGCGGGTGTAGACGCCGCCGAACCAGGGCACCACGTCCTTGCCCGTCTGCGGGCCGTGCCACCAGTTGTAGCGGGCGTTGCCCAGGGCGTAGCCGCCCACGCTGATCATCCCCGCCCAGTCGGAGAGGCCGGGGATGTAGGCGCCGACTTCGAGGTCGGCACCGGAGAGGGCCGCGTCGAGGCCATACTGGCACATCACGAAGTTCTGGTGGAAGGGCGACCCCGGAGCCCCGACGGTGTAGGCGGTCGTGCCCACCGGCATGTAGCCGTTGCTCCGCAGGTTGCCGTAGTCGGTGAGCCATTCGCCGCTCACGCCCACCTGGTTGTAGACGTGTCCGAACTGGCCGAAGGGGCCGGCGGCGACGCAGCCAGGGTAGGGGGTGTCCCAGCCCTGGTTGAGGTCGCCGTCGTAGTCCCAATAGACGCCGACGCCCAGCAGGGTGCCGCCGAGGAACTGCTTGCGGACGAGGCCGACGTTCGAGAAGAAACCGCCGTAGACGGAGAGGTGGCCGCGCAGGTCGGCGGCCCACAGTCCGCCCAGGTCGTCCTCGGAATACGGGACGTATCCGCCGAGGGTCATGTAGCTGCCGTTGTAGCCGAGGCCGCGGTCGGCGGCGTTGATGCCGTAATAGAGGTAGCCCGGGCCGTTGAGATTGAGATCCTGGAAGCCGGCCATCGCCCGATTGACGACCCCGCCCGCGGGCGTCATCGCCATCTGGCCCGTCTGGGCCTGGCCCAGCGATGGCATGGTCGCCGTGCCCGCCGTCACCAGGGCGAGCGTGGCGGCCCGCCGGGCCGCCCGCTGCCACTCCGCCGCCCGACGGCGGATGGCCCTGACTCGTGCCGCGGCCCGTTTTCCAAGGCGATTGAAGGCGTTGCTGCTCATCGAAGTCGCATCCCTGGCGTGGGCCGGTGTGCCGGGCAGGACGATCCCCGCGCCGAAAAACCGGCATGATCGTCAGGAGTGATCGACCCGCCGCGACCCCGTCCATGAGCATTTCCCGCAGACAGCCCGGAGTCGGCAGGGGCTCGGTGGCTTGCCCAGATTGCCAAGGGCCCGGAGAGGCTGTGTGGCGGATCGGATCCGGATCCGGCCGGACGGTCACTCGTCGAGCCGGAAGCGGCTGACGGTGTCCGTCAGCCCGTCCACGGCCGACACCATGTGGCGGGAGGCGTCCTTGAACTCCCGCAGGGCGTCGGCG
>Ga0315904_10003020_pt1 | contig 25287 bp, 22 predicted proteins | sample LakEriMetagenome_6_FD_203529 | JGI IMG/M metagenome (GOLD analysis project Ga0315904, IMG submission 203529) | Freshwater fungal communities from buoy surface, Lake Erie, Ohio, United States - Buoy 12 MA120 | ecosystem: Environmental > Aquatic > Freshwater > Lake | place: USA: Lake Erie, Ohio... | reverse complement strand
CTATCGGAAGCAAAAATCACTCTCATCCTCGTCATCCGCTTTTGTCTCGCCTCCCGATATCTCGATATCTCGCCTCCAACCCAAAACCCACAACTCACAACTCATAACTCACAACCGACAACCCTCACCCCCCCGCTTCTCAAAATCTCTTTCCGCTTTCTTCTCCTCCCTTTGTACATTCGCACACGAACATGAAAATTACATTTTACGGAGCAGCACGACAAGTTACAGGCAGCATGCATTTGCTGACGCTTGACAACGGCTACAAGGTGTTGCTTGACTGCGGCATGAATTACGAACAAAAACGCGAATTGAATGCAGCCTCATTTGAGTTCCCGTTCAATCCGGCTGATATTGATGTGGTGCTGTTGTCGCATGCACATATCGATCATTCAGGAAATATTCCAAAACTGGTAGCCGATGGTTTCAGGGGGCATATACTATGCACACCGCCCACATATGATTTAATTAATTATTTGCTGCACGACAGTGCCAATATTCAGCTGAACGAATACAAGCAGCGATTATCACGTGCCACCAAGCACAGGCGTTCACTTATTGCTCCGCCTATTTACAGCGATAAGCAGGTTGATAAAGCCCTGGAGCAGGTAGTAACCCTGCCATTCAACAAACCGTTTGTGATAAACGAACAGGTACAAATTGAATTTACTGAAGCTGGACACCTGCTGGGTGCAGCGTGTACCACACTTACCGTAAACGAAAACGGAAAAACCACACGTATAGGATTTACAGGCGACCTTGGGCGCAATCATGCTGAACTGATTCGCGTGCCGCTACCCATGCAACAACTCGATTACCTGATTACCGAAACTACCTATGGCGGGCGCAAACACAAATCATCGGCACATGCCGAAGAAGAATTGTTGCGCTATATGGATGAAACTTTGCGCATACGTGGCCGACTGATTATACCGGCATTCAGCGTTGGGCGAACTCAGTCCATTCTGTTTGTCATTCACAAACTTTTCAAAAAAGGATTGATGCCTCCGGTTAAGGTATTTGTTGATAGTCCGTTGGCTGTACGATCAACCCGTGTTTATGAAAAATATCCTGAACTGCTGAATACCGAAGCACGTGAATTTTTAACTGCCCACGGCACATTATTCGATTTTGAGCAGCTTGAACTCATTGAAGATTATGACGACCATGAACGGGTGTTGCTGTATATGGAGCCCTGCATCATCATTTCGGCAGCAGGCATGGTTGAAGGTGGTCGCATACAGGAGCACGTAAAAAACAATATTCAAAATCCGTTCAGCACTATACTTATTGCAGGCTACTGTGCCGAAGGCACGCTGGGTCACCGCCTGCTTCAGGGACAGCAAACAATTGGCATCAAAGGGCGCGACTACCGCATTTATAGCAAAATTGCACAAACTGATGTGTTCAGTTCGCACCCCGACCGCCATGAAATAGAACATTATATTCAGGCTTGTCACCATGCCGGTATGAAAAAAATATTTCTGGTACATGGCGATGAAAACAACCTCGAAAGCATGCAGCAGCTGCTCACCGAAAAAGGTATAGAACAGGTAATTATTCCCGAACTGAACGAAAGTTACACGCTTACATGAATCAGGCGCTGGGCATAACAGCAGCTATGGCCACACTCGTGTGCTGGACCATCGGAACATTTTCGTTTACCGAGGCATCTAAAAATGCCGAACCGTTGAGTGTTAACCGTGTGCGTTTGTTATTTGCCACAGCAGCGTTATCCATAATTGTGCTGGCCGCATTTTCATCAAATGCAATTTCATCATCGCCCGAGCAGTGGCTGTGGTTGGGCAGTTCGGGCATCATTGGGTTAACCATTGGCGATTATTTTGCCTTCACTGCTTACCGCACCATTGGAGGAAGTCACGCCAGTTTGTTTGCCACCTTTGCACCATGTGCCGCCTGGGTTATGGGAAGCATATTGTTGAATGAACAAATTAACAGTACAGGTTTGCTTGGCATGTCCGTTTCGCTGTCGGGCATCACGTGGTTTGTATGGATTAACAGCCGTGGCACACACACCGAATCGCCATATGCACTGCGAGGAATGCTGTTTGCTATGCTGGGTGCTGTTTGCCAGGGCGTAGGATTGGTACTGGCTAAAAAAGGAATGAGCATAAACCATATCGAAGCCGTACCCGCCACGTGGATGCGTATGCTGGTGGCTACAGGTATGACCTATTTTATAGGCGCATGGCGTACTTCGCTTTTCACCGAATTTAAAACGCTGGTTTTTCAAAGTAAGGCTGTGAAACCCATGCTGGCAGGCACGTTGTTTGGTCCTGTAGCAGGAGTTAGTTGTTCGTTGCTTGCGGTTCAACACCTGGAAGTATCGGTGGCACAAACTTTGTTTTCCATGCTGCCGCTTTCAGTTATTTTAGTGGCCGTATGTACCGGACGCGAACGAGTGAAATGGTATGCATGGCCGGCTGCCGCCATCAGCATTATGGGTGTAGTGTTGCTGGTGTGGCGCAATCAACTGAACGAGTGGATGGCATTTTACATTTAACATTATACATTTGAAATACTATGAAAACACACATCTGGTTAATGCTCATCATATGCTGGGCACACACATTCGTAAAAGCACAATCAGCATTGCCTGAAATAGGCCGGGCAGAAATTGGTATTCGCGGCCTTGTCGGCTTCCCCTCATCGGGCAATAAAACCGAACTGGGCATTGGCCTGGGAGGTGGCGGAAATCTTGGATACAAATTTATTCACCAGACCAATACAGTTATTCCGCATCATATTTCGGCAGGTATCAATTTTGATTATATGTGGTTTGGCGGTACCAATAACCGCATCGATATTTACGATGTAACAGTAAACAGCAATTCATACGGATTTGCACCCTACCTACTGGCAGACTTTGAAGTGCTGCCCAAGGTTGCGATATTCGGGATGGGCATGGCCGGATTTTATTACTACAACGGCAGTTACACCGCTAGATGGATACCGAATGTAAATGGCCCCGGAAACTCTACCTCTACCGAACAAACATTCAGCGAAACGTTTCAGGCGGATTTTAGCCTGTTCAGCGGTGTGGGCGGTGGTTTACGCATTTCCAAGTTTGAACTTCGCTTCATGGCCAATTTTGGTCAGCTCATTGATATGGTAGATGCCAAAACCATTAAACTGGATGCAAGCGGAAAAATTTCATCATACGGAACCAAAAGAGTTAGCACTGATAAGTTTATCATCGGTTTAGGCATACGTTTATAATTTACTACACCGGTTGTTGTAAAAATCAAGTAGCCGGCACGGTATACTTTTACAACCCGCATGTACCGCACCCATAACTTTTCAACATCATTTTACACCCTGTAAAGCGTGCGCTTCGGTCGTGTTTAAAATTCAACCTCACGGCCATAAAGGCAAAACCCGAATGTGCATTTTTTCCATAAACAGGACACCCCCACCCTGCCCTAACTTAGCTGTCCTTTTTGCTGTAAAAAACGATGGAATCCTTTTCAGTCACACTTGCTATGGAGCGCGAATTGCTGGGCAGTTTAATTCACTGCCCTGAGATGTACACTGCCTATGCGCATCACATAAACCCCCAATATTTCAGCAACGAGTGTCACCAAAATTTGTTACATCACATACGTGAGTTGTTTGAAGAAAATATTTTGCACGATGCCTTTACCCTGAAGCAAAAACTAATTCAGCAGCACGAAGAAGAAACTGTTTCATGCCTGAATACACTGCCCGATAAAAAATTGAGCGATGCGCAGACCAAAAAATACCTGTACTGCATAAAAAACGAATACGTGCGCATGCACATGCTGCGGGCAGTGCTGGATGTAAGTGCCCTGTGCGAAAACGAACTGACTGATATAAAACCTGCACTGTCGTTAATAGATAACACCTTGCAGCTGGCTGAAAATATTCATGCCAAACATGCGTGCAGTCCGCTTAGCGAAGTGCTGCAACAGGTAAAACATCAGTTGCAGTTGGGTATGGCACGCGATAATTCCCTGCCATGGTTTAGCAGACCGATGCAGGTTGAACTGCATGGACTGGAAAACGGTGAACTTACAGTAGTAGCATCACGGCCGGGTGTTGGCAAAACAGCATTTGCACTGTCGCAGGTTTATCACCTCATCAGTCAGGGTATACCGGTCATATACGTAACCACCGAACACTCGCGTGCTCAACTGGCATTCCGATTACTGTCCATGCACAGCAATAAGGACGTGTACGATCAGTTTATACAGGTTGAAAACGAATACAGCAAAGCCGAACTGCAAGAACTCGTAGATCAAACAATTCACTGGCCCATTGAACTGATGGAAGACAGCGGCATGCGCATTCATAAACTGATGCGCATTTGCAGGCAACGACAGGCCATAACACAGGCCCGCTTAATTGTGTTTGATACCATTCAGCAACTGCAGCCTTCCAATAATCAGGCAATACGCGATGTGCAGGTGGGCGATGTGGTGATGCAGATGAAACGGCTGGCCAAATCGCTGAATATTCCGGTGCTGGCCTTATCGCAACTGAACCGTTCGCCCGAATACCGCGGATCTTCGTCATATCCTATTCTCAGCGATTTGCGCGATAGTGGCTACATAGAAACTGTTGCCGACAAAGTAATGATGCTGTACCGGGCAGAATACTACGGCATCACCGAAGATGAATACGGAGAAAGTACCGCCAATGTTGCTGACCTTGTTGTAGCCAAAAACCGAAACGGAAAAACTTCTACCATCCGCCTGATGCTGAACAAGCCCGCCCTGCGTTTTGAAGATATGCCCACATCGCCCCTGCGCAATACTTCCGAAGTGCAGAACGATGAAATACCCGCAAGTAAACCGCCTCGTTATAATTACGAGCGCGACATACCCGGTAGCCGATTAAATGAACTGAATACAAATGAATAATACTGTAAAATCATGCACTGCTGTAAACCGCTCATGATGATGAGCTCACCCCGAAAGCTCTTGTGGCTGTGCAACTGCGGCCGTTACACCAATGTGTCCCCGGGATCATCCGTTACGAACTCCGTTCGTAACGGAATTTGTTCTGCAAAGATCATGAATGCAGCAGTGCTGGTTTTACTTAATTGTGTGTGTATGCTATGGACCTGAAGCTGCTGTCAACCATTACTGAAACCCACCCCGATAGGGTGTATGCATGCCTCGAACATCCGAAGTATGAAGTGTTTCAAATTCCTAAAAAATCGGGAGGCAAACGCACCATACATGTGCCCGAACAAAAATTGAAAAACCTGCAGAAACTGACCAACGTGTATCTGAATAAACTTTACAACAGCCACTCGAATCCCGCTGCATTTGGTTTCATCAAAAAAACGAAATATGCAACTCCACGCGACATCGTTAAAAATGCATCCATGCACATTGGCAAACGCTACGTGTGGAATATTGACCTCGAAGATTTTTTTCATAGCCTGAATACGTTTGATGTATGGAATGCGCTGTTGCAATTTGGCATAAGCAACGATGAGGCATTACCCATAGCACTGCTATGCTGCATCGAAAAAAAATTGCCGATGGGCGCTCCAACATCTCCGGTTATAAGCAATATGGCCTGCACCGATATGGACTGGAAACTGAAATGGTACTGCGATGAAAAATGGATTACCTACACCCGCTATGCCGATGACCTCACCTTTTCAAGCAATATCAAAATATCGGATGAGACGAGGCAGGAAATTATGAGCATCGTTTCTGATTTCGGCTTTCGCATAAATCCGAGCAAAGAGCGCATGCAGTCGCAATTCGGGGCACAGTGGGTAACCGGAATTAAGGTGAATGAAAAACCAAACGTGAGCCGAATTTATATACGTACACTGCGCGCTATACTGCACGATGTAAAACGAAACGGAATAAAACAGGCTGCACAACGTTACTCCGAAAAATATCCTTGCCGATCAGCCGATGTAGTTACGTACTTCATACAATCAGTAAGTGGAAAAATACGCTATGTAGGATTTGTAAAAGGTGAAAACGACAGCGCGTACCAAAACCTATGGTATAACTGGCAACAACTACTATGAACCAACCCGACCGTGAATTGCTTGTTTCGCTGGTGCAGATGCGCATGCCCTTTGGCAAGTACAAGGGAACGGTGCTGTGCGATCTTCCCGACCACTACCTGGAGTGGTTTGCCCGACAAGGATTTCCACCTGGCAAACTGGGCATGCAGCTTAGCACGGTGTTTGAAATAAAACAAAACGGATTACACGCTATACTGAATGAGTTGAAGCGCATGCACCCGAATTCCTAATTCTGCTTCACACCCATTTCATCGAGCAGATAAGGTGCTTTGGCTACCTTTTGCACCACCCACAGCACATAACGAATATCCACAGCAACGCTGCGGCTGTAACTTTCATTCCATGCATAATCGTTGATGGTAGCTGTATATGCACGGTCAAAGTTTACACCTATCAGTTCGCCCGATGCATTCATCACAGGACTTCCGCTGTTGCCTCCGGTAGTGTCTAGGTTATATAAAATATTTACAGGCAAGTCGTTCAGGTCGGGATGCATAAATTGTCCGAAGTCGCGCTGCGCATACAACTGTTTAATGGCATCCAGCAATTCGTATTCGGCACTTTCTTTTTCTATAACTCCGCCCAGTGTGGTAAATGGTTTGTTGTATTCACCGTCATTGGGTGTATAGCCTTTTACATAGCCGTAGGTAAAACGTAAAGTTCCGTTGGCATCGGGAATAAACTGGCGGTTTTTCCAAATGCTTTTGGCATCCACATATTTGGCCATAAGCAAGTTCAGTTCGTTTTCGCGGGCACGGTCTTCCTCATCAGCCGGATTTACTTCTTCATTCAGTCCCGAAGCAAGATCAACCATGCGGTCTTTCATCAGCAAAAATTTAACGGGGTCTTTGTCAAACAACTGTTGTGCCCTGGCAGGCGATCCAAAAATAGATTTGGCATGAAGTCCGCTTACATACTTTTCGATGGCTTCGCTTGTAGTGAGTTTGTGTTTTTTCACAAGTTCGTCTATGGCAGCTATGCGGTTTTTATCACCCAATTGCGCAGCATCTGTAATCATTTTAAGCGTAGCAGCCAGTTCAAACGGGGCATCGTATGATGAGGTGTATCGTGCCATGGCCTGCTTCAACCGGGGCAGTTGCTTTTCCATAAATGCTTTCTGCTCATCAGGCGTTTTCAGGGCACGGTAGGCATCTGCATAATTATCTACCGTAGCTGCCATTTGAAAGGCCTGATTCATGCTGTACATAAAATCGAACCACAGGTTGCGAGGTGCTTTGGCTATCATGTCATCATACAATTCGCGAATGCGCGGAATAACATCGGCATACTTTTGCTTCAGTTCGGCATTGGTCATAATAAACTGCTGCAGTTCCTGTTCGTCACGTTCTTTTTGCGCAGCCAGTCCGGTGCGCCTGAATCCCTGCAGCTTGCCTTTGTAATTTTTGGTTACGTTGGCAAGGCTTTTTTCGCGGCCTGCATAGCGAATGGCCAAACTGTCGTTGCCCTTGCTCAGTTGTTGCATGCGTGCTATTTGCCAGTCGTAGTTATCGCTGATGTATTTTAAAAAATACTGTTCGTGGTAACTGAAAAATTTTGCCGGCTGGTGGCGGAATGTGCGACCGGGATAGCCCAAAATAAAAACGAAATCGTTTTCGCGCACTCCCTGCGGATTAACTTTTAAGAATCGGGCAGGTTTATAGGGCACATTGTTTTCATTGTATTCGGCTGCGCTTCCATCGGGTGCAACGTAGGCACGTAAAAATGCAAAGTCGCCCGAATGGCGCGGCCACACCCAGTTGTCGAGTTCGCCTCCGTATTCGCCAATGCTGCGTGCAGGCACATACACCAAACGCACATCTTTCAATAGTTTGTAGCGAAACAGCACATAGTTTCGGCCTGTAAACATTTCTGAAATTTCGCATTGCAAACCTGGATTTTGTTTGTTTTCGCGCTCAGTAATGGCACGTATATTTTTACCAATAATCTGTAAGCGCTGATTGGCATCGGCTGTGGCCGCAGTACCTGCCAGCACCTCGGCCGAAACATCGGCATAACTGGCAGTAATCTTACACACCAGACCTTTGGCCAATACTTCTTCACCCCGCGTGCGGGCTAAAAATCCATCGCGTATGTAATTGTTTTTGGTTGAACTGATTTGCTGTACAAATCCGAAAGCGCAGTGGTGATTGGTTACAATAAGTCCGTCACCGCTTACAAACGAACCGGTACATCCACCTACCCTCACAACTGCATCAATCAGGCTGGTGCCGTTGGGGTTAAACAACTGCTCACGGGTTAGTTTAAGTCCTGTTTTTGACAAATCCATTTGCCCCAAATCCGATAACAAAAACATGCCTTCGTCATGCTTCTTATTCGTGTGTGCCATCAGCACCAAAAAAACAACAAGGGTTAAGGCCGCAGCCCTGTAACGTTTAAACATACCTACTTTCTATTGATTGAGGCCGAAAATAGGCAATGCCCGCATATTATAAAATTTTTGCCACGCGCAATTTACCGTGTATGGCATTGGTCAGCATCACTTCATCAGCCGAACGCAGTCGCCCGATACTTAACGGCTGCTGCAGTGCATCGGTTTCCGATAGCACAACCTCACGCATGATACCTGCTACACAGCCTTCACTGAGCGGTGGCGTAATCCATGTATTTCCTTCACGTATAAAAATATTCGAGGCGGTTGCCTCGCACACACGTCCATATTCGTTAAGCACAAGCGCGTCATCGCAAGCCATTTGCTGCGCATGTATAGCCGCCAGCACATACACCAGCGCATTCCCCGATTTCAGATTAGACAAGGGTGTGCAGGCTTTGTAATTATCGGTATACACACATACCGTAAGCGGTTGTGGTTTGGCAGCCGGCAATGGAAAAAATTCGGCATGCCAGCTTACTTCGTGGCTATCGGGTAGGTAAAATCCGGAACCCGACCGCTGAACAATGAGCCTGACACGTGCACTGTTTTTTTGCTCAATCGCATTCTTCAACAAATGCATGACCTGCGCATCGGCATCGGGCGCGTGCATGTGCAACAGCTGCATACCGTTTGCCAAACGCTTCATGTGCCTGTCGAAGTGCGCAATCTGTCCGTGTTCCATTTTCATGGTTTCGAACAGCAAATCGCCATATACATGCGCACGTTCCATATTAATTTTTATTCAGTTGTATCAGTATCCAATCACCGGTTTCGTATACTGCATTTCCGTAGGCGGCTATTACGCGTGCATCGGTTTTGGTTTTTTGCATCAGTGTATAATCGCATCCGGCAGCTACGGCCGCAATATACTGCGAATGGTAATTGTGTATGGCTGCATCCACCACACGCACATTCCCCTCAAGCTGCTTTTCGCTCACTGCATAATACTGCTGCATACGCTGCCACCACGCCTGCATGTATGCCGGGTCGTGCACCACGGCTTTGTAATTAACCGGCATGCTGCGCTGCGCTTCGCAACTAAAACTGTCGTCAGAAGGATCGGTAATAAACATGGCCTGAACAGGTGTATGCAGTCGTATCCACTCATGCATCTGTTGCAAATCGGTTTTTACATACCGGCCAACCTGATAGCGGCTGTGTAGTTTATCCCACGGCAGGAAAGCAGATTGGGTAAGCACCCCAAAAAGTAACACTGCAACCGCACCCGTTAGCCATTTATGGCTTATTATGGACATATCAACCCAACGCTGCATAACCTGGCTGATGTGAATACCAAGCGCTACACCGCATAGTGCATTGAGCCAAACCGTAGTTTTAAATGCCTGCAACATGCCACTGCCGGGCCACACAGTGTAAATTAGTATGGTATACGCAACGCAAAAAAACACACAGGTTAGCGCAAACACAGCAAACATGCGCACAGCTTCGCGCTGCACATACACAGCATAAGCTGCTGCCAGCAACAGCAAAATGAAATACAGATAGTGTGTTGCCGGAAACAGGTGTGGCAAATAATGTAAAAACGCCCGGTACTCGTAAAGCAAGGTGTAGTACTGACTTTTATCGCAATGCAGACATTGCCACACGTACGTATATACAAGCTGCCCAAGCACAGGTGCAGCAACACCTGCAAACATCAACGAAAAAATAACCGACTGCTTCAGCGAAGCGCGGCCCGCCCAAAAGTATACAGCCAGCAACAATGCCATTTGAACACCTACAATGGCTTGAAACCACAGCGCCAGTCCACAGGCTGCTGCGCTAAACAGCGTTTTGTGTTGCAGGGCTGCATACACGGCCCACGATGCCAGCATTTCGGCAGGGATGCTGCTGTAAAATGAATTTCCCATCAGCGTATTGCCGCCCACAGTCAGTTTATTTACAAGTAGAAAAATTATTACCACGCAAATGTGCGGTGCGTAACCCACGGGTGCAGCTGTGCGCGTGATGCGCATCCAGGCCAGTATGGTAAGTGTAAGGCACAGCAGGTGCAACACAAAACAAACGGTGTGCACCGGCATCACAGACGAAAGTGCCGTTACACAAGTCACCCACACATCGCGCACTGTAAACTGACCGAGTGCATAAGTCACAAAAAAATCGTTGGGATAAAGAGCAGGATTCAGCTTCCTGTAAACCTGTGGCAGGTGCTCAGACAAATCGCCTGCGTTAAATGAATATCCATTCAGCAACAGGTAACACAGCGCCACACACAGGCTAAACAGCACAAAATCAATGCGCTCGTTTTTGGCTGATATGGCTGCAGGGCGGTTCATGAATTGTTGGGGCAATTTTTTCTTCAAGCATACCCATATTTTTATACATTTGCGCGGCTTTTAAAAAGAAAGCACGCAATCGTATGAAAGAAGTATACATCGTATCATTTGCCCGCACACCTGTTGGTGCTTACGGAGGAAGTTTATCGTCATTTAGCGCCACCCAGCTAGGTGCCTTTGCCATTAAAGGTGCACTGGCCAAAGCCGGAGTTGATCCGCAATTGGTCAACGAAGTGTTTATGGGCAACGTATTATCGGCCAATCTGGGTCAGGCACCAGCCACCCAGGCCATGATTTATGCAGGTATTCCGAATACGGTGCCCGCTACCACTGTCAATAAAGTGTGCGCATCGGGTGCCAAAGCTGTAATTATGGGTGCGCAGAGCATTATGCTGGGCGTAAATGACGTGGTTGTGGCCGGTGGCATGGAAAGCATGAGCAACGTGCCGTATTACCTCGACAAAGCACGCACAGGCTACAGGCTGGGACACGGACAGTTGATTGACGGCATGATTAAAGACGGATTGTGGGATGTGTACAAGGATTTTCACATGGGCAATGCCGGTGAATTGTGCGCACGCGAACACAATATCAGCCGCGAAGCACAGGATGCATTTGCCATTGAATCGTATAAACGTGCACAGGCCGCTTACGCCAAAGGTGCATTTGCCGATGAAATAGTGCCCGTAGAAGTACCACAACGTGGCAAAGACCCTATAGTGGTTAAAGAAGATGAGCAATACACCAAAGTAAACTTTGATAAACTGACCACACTAAAACCCGTATTTGAAAAAGACGGAACAATTACTGCAGCCAATGCATCACCGCTTAGCGATGGCGCTTCGGCTATGGTGCTGATGAGTGGTGAAAAAGTAAAAGAACTGGGACTTACTCCGCTGGCACAGGTTATCGGTTTTGCCGATGCCGCACAGGCACCCGAGTGGTTTACCACCTCTCCTGCCCTGGCTGTTCCTAAAGCATTGAAACATGCCGGAGTTTCAGCTGATGAAGTTGATTTCTACGAATTCAACGAAGCCTTTGCCGTGGTGGGAATCATCAACAACAAACTACTAAATATTGACGAAGCTAAAGTAAACGCCTGGGGCGGTGCTATAGCCCTTGGCCATGCCATAGGCAGCAGCGGTTGCCGCATTTTGGGCACACTGGCTCAAGTGCTGCACACCGAAGGCGGCAAACTGGGTGTAATTGGTATTTGCAACGGTGGCGGTGGAGCTTCGGCCATAGTCATCAAAAAAGTGTAAATAAGTTTTTCTCTGCTATATGAAACAGCCTGACTATCTTCGTCAGGCTGTTTTTTTATATGAAATACCTGCGCTATAGTTTATTATTTCTATGCTTGTGGACGGCATCGGCTGTTCGCGCCCAAAACGATTCGCTGAGCATCGACACCCTGCGCGATGCTGAAATTCGTATGATGGGCCTGGGTCATACCATGATGTTTTCATACGATGAAAGCCAGCGCCTGCTATGCAGCCGCAACTTTTTAATTACGCTAAGCCGGGCACTGCGCATCAACGGTTCGTATTACTACCGCTTCGATTCGCTGGAATACGTTTCTGTTTTATACAGCCCCGACAATGTTTTTCGCATATTCACGTGGAATGTGGCACTGAATAACGAAACCTACCACAACTTCGGAGTGATACAGCTCAATCCGGAATACATAAAAAAACGAAAAGACACAACAAACCTGCGTGCTATCTATCCACTCATTGACCGCTCGGGGCGCATTAAAAATTCACTTGATACCGTAACCGGCCCCGATTTTTGGTTTGGTGCGGTGTATTATCAGCTGCACATGGTGACCGAGAAAAAACGCACCTACTATTTTTTAATAGGCTGGAATGGAGGCACTCAACTTACCAATAAAAAAATAGTGGAACCGCTTTACTTTGACGGCAACCGTCCGCGCTTCGGGGCACCCGTATTTGTGATGAACGAAGCCCGCTACCCCAAGCCGCTGAAACGGCTGATATATGAATTCGGCAACAAAGGCACCATGACATTGCGTGTTAGTCCCAAAAAGAAATACCTGGTTATTGAAAATATTGTTCCACCCAGACAGCAGGATTATGGCCACCCCGAGACTTACCTGCCCGATGGCAGCTACGAATACATGGTGTGGCAAAAAGGACAGTGGCACAAAAAAGGTCCGCTGCGCGATTTTGATTTGGAATAGGGTGTGATGCCGGGGTTATATTATTCTGAACCCGACTGCTTTAATATACCTCCTGGGCTGCGGTTAATAATTGCACCATCTCTGTATAGCAATCTCATTGTTTCACCATTGGTAAAATATCTGAACCATTCACCATAGACTCTACCTCTGCTGTAATAACCACGCATGTACAGGCGGCCATCTGCATTCCAATACATCCATTCTCCATCAGGCATACCGTTTACACACGGGCCCTTACACCATATGGTTCCATTGCTGAAATAAATGGTTTTATATGTTTGTTTACCTGATGTATAAGAGTCGACTTGCCTTAGTTTCCCTTCATTGTCATAGTAGTTCCATATACTGTCTGGCTTATTGTTAACGAACTTACCTAGTGCTAATAACTTACCGTTGTCATGCCACTCAGTCCAATAGCCTTCCTTTTTGTTATTCACTATCTCTCCTTCCGACTGTTTATGTCCATTGATGTAATAATACACAAACAGGCCATTTTTAATTTTAAAATCTGACGTGGTGCACGTACCTGTCATCTGTATATTATTGTTCATGTAATAATCGATGACTGTCCAGTATGAGTTGGTATCACGAAAAGCCTTGCGGTAATAGCTTGCTTCTGCATGATTTTGTTTTACTACCCAGTTGGTATCGTAATACACGGTTATGGTATCCTGTGCGTGCACATTAAAATAAGTCAGCATCAGACACAACATTATAAAAATTGTACTGCGCATCACTTTTGGTATTTACGTAAATAAATAGATGTGGAAGCCCGTTGCGCTATTTTGACCTGATCTTCGCATACCTGTTGAAATATTTCAGGAGGTATAATTGGCATTTTAGTATTGTACCCATATGTGATTACAAATGATTTAGAACTGGTTTGCTCTATTGTTTCTTCAAAATCAAATGCCGTGTTGCTTAAACTGTAGTGATTATCTTGAATCAATATTTCTTCGGGCAAATTAAATTTGACCGTGTACTTGAAGGTTGACGGATAATTTTGGGCCTTTTCATACTTACGTGGTGTGCATCTGCTAAAATTCATTTGACTGTACAGTGATGCCGGTTCGAATTTAAACACCCAAAAGTCACCGACCGACCGCTCGAGTATATTGCTACGATTTTGCCAAATCCCATCTACCATGTATTGATAAGTTATTGAATTCCTATTCTTCTCCTGATCATCATTAATGATAACATCGTATGTTTTATACACTTCCGGATAAAAGCGTTTCAGATCATCAGTAACCATTTGCGAAAGTTTGCCTGCCGTGTATTGCTCAAGCATTACCCGTCTAATGTCGGCTTCTATTCCGGTACGTTGCGAATGAATGGTAAGACGTGCGGGTGCAGTAACCGATTTTATAGTGTATTCTTCTGTAATATTGACATCAGAGATATAATTGGCCCCCGACATATCCGTGAGTGTATCGGATGACTTGCCTACCACCAAAACATCACCATAATTCATGACCGACATGCGCGTGTATGTTCCACCCTGCTGGGTAAATGTAGGATCTATCCAATAAGTGTGATTGTTGTGCTCAAACATGACGATACAGTGGTTGAACACCTGATTACTAGGAAAAAATGTGCGAAGGTTATGCTTGATGACGGTATGAACCAAAACCGGATACGCTTTATCTATGCCAATTTTCTTGAGCAGTGAAACCAGCAGAAGCGATTTGTCTTTGCAATCCCCAAAACGCTGCGAGACTACTTTGTCAGGCGGCTGCGGCTTAATGCTGCTTATCCCCAACTCTACACCCATGTAGCGTATATCATCCTGCACATAGTTAATCAGCTTATCTATTTTCTCATCGTTTGTTTCATTTCCTTTAAACAACTCGCTTAGCACTGCACTCAAATCCGGCTCTTTTTTCAAGGCAAATACCTGCTGTGCCCAGCTGTTTACCTGACTCCATGAGTTTACACTGCTTAGCATAAAATATCTGCACGGCACAACCCAAGAGGGAACGTCTTCATCAATATTCAAGGCAGGTACATTGCTTTGTGAAATTTGCAGCTGACGGAACCTATTGTCTACAATACTTTCTCTAATCGGACTGGAGTCGCATCTGAAGACATTGTATCTGTAATTTTTATTTATACCATACAGTATCTTAATATTATAAACATCAATAGGATTGGTGCTTTCGAGTGGCATAAAAATATATTTCTCGCCATTGAAGATGGGATTCTCACCCAACAAGGTATAGGCAAATTCAATCTGATCATCTTTGCGTATATCATCAAGGTTGCAGTATGCAGTAATATGGCCCATGTATATACCCTCATTAAGGCTGAATTCATTATTCAGTTTTTTGAAATTAAGCTGCGAGGTTCTGTCGATTTTAACTCCGTTACGCCAAACGTACAAGTAATGTATCATCAGTGATTGATACGAGGTATCATAGGTTACAGCCATTTGTGACGCTTTGGTAATACCGCTGTATGAAACCACCTGAGTAACGGTATGAATGTACGAAGCATCTAAATCCAGATTAAACTGGATATCCTGCAGTGATAAATAATATCCTTCAGCAATACTATATTTAGTTACTGTGCTGCGTGAAGGCACTGCTACTTTGCTAACCCACGATGGAACCTTTTCTAAAGTATATTTTTGACCCAATGCAACCGTACATATGCATTGCAAGATGAGCAACAGATTTCCTTTTCTCATAGCTGACGTTGTGTGTTCGTTCTATAAATACAAGTATAGTAAGTTTTTTATCAAGTAAAAAAAATGGCAATCGGTTTTATAAGGTAAAACAAAAATAGAAATGGCTGAAGAATTATAAACTTGTAAAACATAAACGTTCAAACCGATAGCAGATTTGATGCGTGGTTTAATCTTTAAACCTGAGCAATACGCTGTTGCTTGAAGAGTTCCCTGCCTTATCGGTGCAGTAAACATCCAGTTTGTAAAAGCCCTTGCGTGCATTGCTTGGGATGTTAATGTAAAATGATACGTTTTCGATTTTATTGCCATCGGCATCGTTGATGGGTGCAGTTTCATCAATATACACAGACGTGGAATCGGGGTTGGGCGACACATTGGATGGATTATTATGCCAGTACAGATTGTAGCGGTACTTATCCAGCGACACGTAATCCTGCATAACGGTTACCACCAGAAATTGGGAATTGACGCTGAAGCTTTGGCTATCGGCCGGCTGCAGCATAACCACCGAAGGGCGCTGGGTATCAATTTCTATTTTTTTACAGCCGGGCAGTATCAGCCACAGGGCCAACAGGCACAGTAACGTGTGTGACAAGTGCCGGGTGTGATGTATAATGCTGTTTTTCATAGTTTGTAGAACAAATGTAGGGAAATGTATTTAAATCAAGAGCGCTATTTAGATTTAGGTTAAAAGGCAAAACATCTAATTCAGCTATGAATTTTCACAACACAATGCAGCGTAAGCAGATGAGGTTTTGAAAATAAAACAGGGGCAATTGATAGCCCTCGTATTCGAAATTATGCTTAGTTTTTAGGAATCAATTCTACTTTGTTGTTGGTATGCATCATTAATTTCAGCTGCTGCCTCAGCCGTAAAAATCTCAGTAACACAATTTATAATGCTGTAGGCATCTAATTCAAGAAATGTGGTTGCATTATCTACGATGTCGGCATTGGGGTTAAAAAGTGGTGAAGAATCAACATATGCTCCTGATTCATTTGTTTCAATGTCGCCACTTATGAAATCTAAATTTACCACTAATGGAGGCACATCCGTAGTATAATGTAATACCACTTCAGCCTTATTTCCATCCTGACAATATTTTACTGAGCCTAACATAGGGTTTATTTTATTGCCATAGCGGGCTTTGAATTGTATTAGCATTTCTAGTATTTGCATGGTGTTAGTTTTATAATTTCGGTTTGTACTCATATAGAATTTTTCCGCAATAGAGCGCACACCTTGTAAGACATACCCTTTAGGACGATTCCCATCCCTACCAACTGCAATAGCATATCCGCAATTAATACTATTAGTTTAAGTAACAAAAAGCCAACGGCCGATAAAAATAATTTTAAAGGCTCAGATGCCGTAGTCGGCATCGAATTCACCATCTACATAAAAATCTTTGATAGAGCCAAAGCCTATCACATCTTTAAGCACGCGCTCATCACCTACTTCGGCTGCTTTCATCACCTTGTCTTTGCCAAACCTGTTTTTAATATCGTACACCACCTTGCGCAGGTTGCGGTCTTTTATGGCATCTTCAAACAGGTTGAGGTTGATCATATCTTCGGGCACAAAATCGGAAACAGTAATGCCAATGCCGGTGAGGTAATGGTTGATGATGGGCTCGCAGTGGTGCTGCTGCTCAAACTTGTGCATACGCTGACGTACCAGCTTTAGCACTTCGGTGCCGCTTTGTATGGGTTTATCGCTTTTGATGCGGTCTTTCCAGCCGCTGCCGTTTTCGAACCGGGCAAATACATCTATTTCTTTGCAGTATACCTGCTGCCTGACCATGCGCTGTTCAAGGCGCATACACAGCGAGGTAAGCAGCTCGTTCAGCGTATCGAGCGACTGGCGCTGCTGCCTGGAAATTTGCCGCATGGCCTGCATGGCTTTGTAGTCGTGCGTTATTTGATCTACCTCTTTAAAATTGAGTCGGTAGTGCCAGTACACACCTACTATGCTGTGCAGGGCATTTTTCAGTTTTTGCGGGGTGGCGTAGCGCAACTCGAGCGGGGTGCGTATGCCGGCTTTTATAAGTCGTGTGGCGTTGCCTTCGGCTATGCCGGGCAAATCAGTGAGTTGCAGTGTGCCCAACACCTGATCAATATTTTCGGGAGTAATCATAACCAACCCGTCCGGTTTTTGAATTTCGGTAGCCAGCTTGGCCAGAAAAGCATTGGGTGCAATACCTATAGAACAGGTAAGCCAGTCGCCTACATCTTTTCGGATATCGGCTTTTATTTTCATGGCCAGTTCGCGCGGGTCTTTATACAGCAGGTGGTAGGATGAAATATCCATAATAGCCTCGTCAATACTTTTGGGAATTACCTCATCGCTGTATTTTTTGAGTACGTTCATAATTTTTACGTGAAACTCGCGGTAGCGTTGCGGATGGGTTTCAACAGGCACCAGATCGGGGCACTGTGCTACGAGTTCATCCAGCCTCTTGCCCGCTTTGAGACCACGTTGTTTGGCCTCGGTACTAAGGGCAATAGCAGCACCAAAGCGGCCGGTGTACACGCACACGGCTACGGGCCGGCCTCGCAGCCAGTAATTGACCTGCTGCTCGCAGCGGGCAAAGAAGCTGTTCATATCAACAAACAGCACCAAACGCTGGTGTGTAATGGAATTGTGGTTCACGTAATGGGTAAATACAGACATCGAATATAGATTTTTTTGTGGGTGAAGTACGTACGCAAGTTTCACCGGCAGGTTCGCAATGGATGTGCGAGGGGGTGGGAGTTGTGGGTTGGGAGTTGGGAGTTTATCAACCGAAGGTTGGGTAACAAGAAAAAAGCATACAGCGGCAGGGGTTGTGCTGTTGAAGTAAGACAGTGCGGTGGCAAAGCCCATTTAATAAAAAAAGTCTTTGGGGTACATTTTTGACGAAAAAGGTACGAAAGAAAAAAGCACGCGCTGCGAAAATGTTCTGTCGCAGGAGAAAAAGACCAAGAGAATGACAAATATGAAACCCGAACCTGAATTTCTCTGAGGACCGTTACGGGCATTATGCGTTTTCGCGTAATCAGTAAGAGCAGTTGTATGGCCTGTGGCCATGCGTAAGCAACCCACGAGCGGAGCGGCTTGGGTTGCGTGGAATACAACAATCGTAACTGATAGCGAAAAGGCATACAGCCCTTGATTTTTTGGTTTCTTTTTTATCAAGAAAAAAGAAACTGCGGGCTTGGGGCGCATAGCCCCAAAATAATTCTACTATTGACGAAAAAGGTACAAAAGAAATAGCGGTGTGCAGTATTATTCTTTCGCACTTTTGTAGGGACAAAAGTGCTGCAAAAACCCTTCATTTTCGAATGCGCCTTGCCAACCCACATACCCAACATCGCCTGCTTTTTACCCTGCCGCTGTATGCTTTTGTTTTTCTCACCCACTATACCACCCTATAAAACAAAATCAAAAGGCTGCACAAACCCCGGCTTCTAAAAAGCAGGCGCACGCGCTGCGAAAATGATTAGTCGCGAGAGAATGACAAATATGAAACCCGAACCGGAATTTCTCTGAGGACCGTTACGGGCATTATGCGTTTTCGCGTAATCAGTAAGAGCAGTTGTATGGCCGGTGGCCATGCGTAAGCAACCCACGAGCGGAGCGGCTTGGGTTGCGTGGTATACAACAATCGTAACTGATAGCGAAAAGGCATACAGCCCTTGATTTTTTGGTTTCTTTTTTATCAAGAAAAAAGAAACTGCGGGCTTGGGGCGCATAGCCCCAAAATAATTCTACTATTGACGAAAAAGGTACAAAAGAAATAGCGGTGTGCAGTATTACTCTTTCGCACTTTTGTAGGGACAAAAGTGCTGCAAAAACCCTTCATTTTCGAATGCGCCTTGCCAACCCACATACCCAACATCGCCTGCTTTTTATCCTGCCGCTGTATGCTTTTGTTTTTCTCACCCACTCTCCAACCCTATAAAACAAAATCAAAAGGCTGCACAAGCCCCGGCTTCTAAAAAGCAGCCGCACGCGCTGCGAAAATGATCTGTCGCGAGAGAAACAGTCGCAAGTGAAAAAGCTTACAACTGCCAGGAAGAATATTTTGTGCGATTAAGCATCTGCTGCCATTTTTTATTAAGGCCGTGCGGTGGCAAAGCCCATTTAATAAAAAAGTCTTTTGGGTACCTTTTTGACGAAAAAGGTACGAAAGAAAAAAGCACGCGCTGCGAAAATGTTCTGTCGCGAGAGAAACAGACACATTTAATAAATGTAATAATGCATAACCAAACCCTGCTCTTCGCAAATTACACTTCCCTTCCACACCTCTAATCAAGAATCCTTATCTTTGTGCCCCAATGCACAAAACAGTTGCCTTTTACACCTTAGGCTGCAAGCTCAACTTCTCCGAAACCTCTACCATTGGCCGCAACCTTGCCAATGCAGGCTATGGCAAAGTGCCTTTTGAGGCCGGGGCTGATGTGTATGTGATAAATACCTGCTCGGTAACCGACCATGCCGACCGCAAATGCAAAAAAATAGTACGCGAGGCTTTACGCCACAACCCCAATGCATTTGTTGCAGTAATCGGATGTTATGCCCAGCTGAAACCGCAGGATATTGCCTCCATACCGGGCGTAGATCTGGTACTGGGTGCTGCCGAAAAATTTAATATCGACCACTACCTGACCGATACACGTAAAAAAGAAACTGCCGAAGTCAAAGACGGAAAAATAAAAGAGGTTATTGAATACCACTCATCGTACTCGCTGGGCGACCGCACGCGCACATTTCTGAAAGTGCAGGACGGCTGCGATTACTTTTGTGCATTTTGTACCATACCGCTTGCACGAGGCAGCAGCCGCAGCGACAGTATTTCGAATGTGGTGAGGCAGGCCGAAAAAATTGTAGAATCGGGGATTAAGGAAATAGTTCTGACGGGAGTAAACACAGGCGATTTTGGTACCAACACAGGCGAAAATTTTTACGACTTGCTGCGTGCGCTGGAAAAAATAAGCGGGCTGGAACGCCTGCGCATTTCATCCATTGAGCCTAACCTGCTCAGTAACGATATATTGGAACTGGCTGCCAAATCACAAGTTATTGTGCCGCATTTTCACATACCGCTGCAAAGCGGCAACGATGAGGTACTGAAAGCCATGCGCAGGAAATACGATACCGCACTGTACACTTCGCGTATTGAACGCATCAGGGAATTGATGCCACATGCCTGCATTGGCGTAGATGTTATAGTAGGTTTTCCGGGCGAAACGCACGAGCATTTTCTGAGCACCTACAATTACCTGAACGAACTGGACATATCGTACCTGCACGTGTTTACCTACAGTGAACGTGCAAATACAACTGCCATAAAAATGAAGGGGCGTGTAAAGCAGAGCGACCGGCACGAGCGCAACAAAATGCTAACCATACTTAGTGATAAAAAACGCAGGCACTTTTACGAACAGCAGTTAGGTAAAACAGTAAAAGTATTGTGGGAGGCTGAAAATGACAATGCTACAATGTACGGTTTTACCGATAACTATGTACGTGTAAAAACGCACTACGACCCCATGCTGGTAAACGAAATAACCGAAATGGAACTCACCGCAATTGACGAAGATATGATGGTGAAAGGCAAACCTGTAATGGTATTTGCCTGATTACAACTACTGCCTGAACTATTCAGGCAAGCTTCTCTCCTATTTATTCCTTTACAAAACGACCCGAAGCCTGTTTTGTGCCGTCATTGATACGTATGATATACATACCGGGCTGCAAACTGCCTATATCAATGCGGTTATTATCTGGCGACACGCTGAGGCATAATTTACCCATTAGGTCGTATACCTGAACGGTTGTTGAAGCAGCTTGTATGCCTTTCAACTCAATCTGTATGAATTGGCCAGCAGGGTTAGGCGATACAGCAACAGCGGAATACGATGCAGCAGCATCAGCAAGACCGGTATTGAACACCGCTATATAATTGTTGCGGGTTTTGGTATCAGTGCCTACGTTATTTTCAACAGTAAGGCTAACCGAGTAAACACCAGGTGCATCAAACATTATCTTAGGATTTGGAGAAAATTCGTTAGTGCCGCCAACATATGAAACCGTAGCCGGATCGAAGCTCCATTGCCAAGATGAAGGATCTCCTTCTGACGAGTCGCTAAATTCTACAATAGTTGTGGTGTTGGTGCCGGTGCGGTTAGCGGTGAAGTTGGCTACCGGTCCTTGTTCAACGGTTATATAATCAACTATGGTGGTATCATCGCTTCCGGCATCGTACACTACACGAAGCGAAACGGTGTATATTCCGGTTTCAGTAAAGAAAATTTTAGGTCGTTGCGAATTGGCATTGGTTCCTCCTGTGTATTGAAAGGTATTTGGGGTAATGGTCCAAGTGCGCGAATTCGGATTACGGGTACTGTTATCGATAAGTATGCATGTATCGAGGTTTGAATTTACCTGAAAGCGTGTTTTATTGGCGCTGAAGCGTGCCAGATTAGCAAAAGCCTGTGGCCTGACTATATCTCGGTAACGCACAGTTGTTTGTCCGCCACCACCCTGTGGCACTACAATTTCCAGAATGGGAATTTTCTGCCCTTTGGCAATCCACTTGTATTCTGTAAAATTGGTACTAATAGGAAATGGTATCGGAATAAAACTTGTACGAACAGTATCGGTTGAGCGCACCACGCTTTTTACACGGATGCAATCAAAAGTACCATAAGGTGTGGTGATAGTGCCCCAGCCGTCCACCGTATTCACTCGTTTGCCCGAGCCACGAATGGTGGCTATGAGTGCATTTACCTCATTGGTTACCCATGTGCAACTGTCGGAAGCACCGAATGTGAGCGGAAAACGGTAAACGGAATCTTTATAAGTTTGGGCCAATGGCAATCCTTGTACACTAAATCCGCGTCCATCAATAACAAATGCATTGGAAGTATTGCGGTAAAATGTATATGGATCAGTGCCCTGCAGCAGCGCACCAAAGCTGATACCCTGTGTTGATTCAGTTCCATAACTTGACGAGCCAAAGCTACCCAGGTAAAGCGGATTTATGGAAAGCGGGGCACGAAAACGCTGAATATCCTGAAAGTTAGGCACCAGATTGGCTGCGTTCCAGGTACGGTTAGCCCCTGTGAGGTTGATAAGTGAGGTAACCGAAGTGGCTGTTGTGCTGAAACGAACAGTATCGTTCAGCGAAGGCATATCGGCATTGGTTACTGTAATGGGTGTTTGTGCGACAGCCATAGCTGCAATAGACAAACCAGTAGCCAGAACAAGGTATTTCATCGGTTGAATTTATTTTAGTGATTCAATATTAAGGATTATATCCGAGATTGGCTAATGGCTTATAAACAAGACAAATGATGCTGATTTGCATTTTTTTACCTTAATTGCGGTATAGGCACGGTTGAAATTAGGCCTAACTTTGTCCCATCAAAAAACAACTACTAATATGAATAACCGAATTACACAAATGCTGATGATCATACTGGTTGCATTTTCATCAGCCGCATTTGCTCAAAGTTCAAAGTGCGAGCAAAACATTGACGTACGTGCTGAACAGATTGCTGTTACACGTGGTATTTCTAAAGTACCCTTTTGGCGTAAGAAAGTGAAAAAACGCAGATTTTTACGCTGCCCTGATTTCAGCAAAAGCCGCGGATATTCAGCTGGTTGCAATATTCTGATTAAGAATGAAAGCAAAGAAGAGGCTGACATATTCTTGTATCAGGAGTATTATGGTTCGGTTAAAGCCGGTGAAACCGTAATCATTGAAAAAATACAAAGCTATGGCGACATTACAGTGTATAGCCTGAACGATAAAATTGTTTGGAGAACCAAAGGCGATTGCAACTGTAAGTATCAGTTTAACCTAAAACCGGTAGGTATACCGATGCAGGCTGCAGAAGATGCGAAGTAGGTAATTCAGATAAATACTATAAAAAAACTCCCGTGATTTTTATCACGGGAGTTTTTTTTATCCGGTTATTCCGATTAAGCTTTAACCTCGCGACCTGATAATGCAGGAATATTTATTTGTAAAATATAGTAACCACCAAAAAACAGGGCGTTGTAAAGTAAGTCACTAAAAACAGTATGGTGAAAAAACGGAATAGCAGCAACGTATGATTCAACCAACCCGGCAGGATTTAAAGGATACAAAGACGGTTGATGCAAAAAGCCACCGGCCCAAACAGCCAGGTTGGTTACTGCAAAAAACAATACGGATGATGCGAGCGAAGCCGAACCTACACGCCAAATGTTTTTGCTGCTTTGAAGTGTACGGCCAACAAGGCTAATTAATAAAAACGTACCGTATACACTTATAATCTGATCAGGATACTGCCAGCCGTTAAATCCCATAAGGGCATCGCTGATAAGCAATGTAAGTAAAGGTAACGCGAATGCCAGCCAGCGGTTGGTTACATAAGCACCGGCAAATAAGGCCATTGCACCTAGCGGTGAAAAGTTAGGAGCGTGAGGGATGATGCGTATAAAGGCTGCGCTGAGAACAATTGCTGATACAGCTAAGATATTCCTGTTCATGTGGTAATTTTTTTAATGCGTTGCGAATGTAAGCGGGCATTATGAACAAAACAAACATGGGGTAAGTCAATTTTTACACACCTGAACCACAACACTACACACTTGCACTTCGCTTCTCTTCCAGTTCGAGCCAGCGCAATTCTTTTTGGTCTATTCGGGTTTTGATTTCCTGCACATCGGCAGCCATTCGGGCAAGCTCTTCGTAGTGCCTGCCGGTATCAAGCAGCAGGGTTTCCAGTTCATGCTTTTGGACATTGAGGCGTTCCAGTTCCAATGTCAGTTCATCGTACTCCCGTTTTTCGGCATACGACATTTTGGGTTTGTCGGTGGGTATTGATTTCTGTGGTGTCGGGTTGTCGGGTACTTCGGGCGGCCGCTGCGCGGCCGCCCGCTCATTCAGGTAATCCTGGTAGTTTCCGTTAAAATCGCGCACCTTGCCGTTTCCTTCAAAAATCCACAAGTGGTCAACCAGCTTATCCATAAAATAGCGATCGTGCGTCACCATCAGCAGGCAACCGCTGTATGTCTCCAAAAATTCTTCCAATACATTCAGTGTTTGAATATCAAGGTCGTTAGTAGGTTCATCCAGTATCAGGAAGTTTGGATTTTTAACCAGTATAGTTAACAAATACAGCCTGCGTTTTTCGCCACCACTTAATTTTGACACATAGGTATGCTGCATTTTATCGTCAAATAAAAAGCGCTTGCATAGTTGTGAGGCGGAAATACGTTCACCCTTCACTACATCTATATACTCAGCAATATCTTTTACCACTTCAATCACCCGCTTTTGTTCATTCAGTTTCATGCCCTGCTGGGCGTAGTATCCAATTTTTACTGTATCTCCCTGAATAATACTTCCACTGTCGGGGGCAACCAGTCCCGCTATCATGTTCAAAAATGTTGATTTCCCTACTCCATTTGGTCCTACCATACCAATGCGTTCACCGGGGCGAAGTGTACACGAAAAGTCGGACATTACCTGTAATGAGCCATACTGTTTGTTCAAATGCTTCATCTCTAAAATTTTACCTCCTAGACGTTGCATATCCATACTCAGCAGCACTTGCTTTTCATCACGGGTATGTGCTGCGCGTTCATTCAGTTCATAGAAAGCTTCAATTCTGGATTTTGATTTGGTGCCC
>Ga0315904_10003018_pt1 | contig 25294 bp, 17 predicted proteins | sample LakEriMetagenome_6_FD_203529 | JGI IMG/M metagenome (GOLD analysis project Ga0315904, IMG submission 203529) | Freshwater fungal communities from buoy surface, Lake Erie, Ohio, United States - Buoy 12 MA120 | ecosystem: Environmental > Aquatic > Freshwater > Lake | place: USA: Lake Erie, Ohio... | reverse complement strand
GCCGCCGGGGAGGTATTCTGCTTCTTCAGCGTAATAAGGCGCAGACAGGATTTCATTCTCAGTCTTCGAAGAAAGGTTGAGCAAGTTCTTACCGTTACCACTTCCTTCCAGACGCACCAATGGAACACCATCGCCATAACCGGCGTTGATGATGGTACCGCCGTTTTCGGGGGCGGCATTGTGAGGGATTACCGCAATACGAGGGATCTGTCCAACAGCACTCTTACGTGATGGCTTGAACACATCATCCTGACCTGTGCTGGTCACGAAATCGTATGGCTCATATTCGTTGTAACCGTAGGCGATTACCATGAAGTAGTACGTCTTGTGGTTAATGAGCTGTGGTGAGCCTAAAGCGAATGCATCAGTGGTAATGCGCAGCGAGTGCTGAATCCCTTCATTGATTCCCTGCACCATGAGTGAAGGCGTTATCAAACCGGTAGTCTGATCGCGATTATAGTTGACAATTTCCGCAACTTCATTTTGGATATCATACTGCGCAATCATGCGGGCCTTATTGATATCACCCAACTCAGCGTTACTCACTTGCGCATCTTTCAACTGGTAGACCATGTAGCCTTCAAAACGGTAGCTGCGGTCCTCAAGCGTGAGAGCAGTACCATCGAGCAGCTCCTCAGGAATTGATGGATCAAATTCTGAGTATTGCTCACGATAGTTATTAGACGCAGGGTTGTCGTTGCTCCACATCAAGATGACTTCACGATCGAGCTCCTGAGTGGTTACATCCGGAGCATCCGGTCCGTTTACAAGTTCAAAGCAGTTGTCAAACAGTGATTGTGCTTTGTCATCAGCCAAGCGCAACAATTGCACGCTTTCATAAGGATCACCACCAATGGCACGTGCCCAAACAACACCAAGGGTGATGTTGTTGTAGTCACCGGGCTCAAGAGTGAAAGGACCTGCAGACTGTATGAAACGACGGTCATTCGGAGCATTACCGGCCTCTTGTTCTGTCCATGGAATAGCGGTCGATGGAGGAACTACGCCATAGGTACTCCAATTGAATGGGTCTGTGTCGCCGGGGAACATATATTGAGCGGGAACACCATTTACGACTCCGGCACCGCTTACACCGTTTCCGCCAAACAACATTTCCTGTCCGTTCTTCCAGATACCACGCATGTAATTGTAGTAATGCTGGGGAGAAGCTGGTTCACCGTTGATGGGATTCGTTGAATTGTTGTAGTATACAAAACGACGCATACCGAAACGCTCGTTATCGATGATAGTATCACCATAACCAATACCCAATCCTCTGTAAGGAATTCCCAACTCAGCCTCTGCCGCGAGAATGTCGCTTGTCAGTGGGTTTGACAATCCGTCCTCATCCTGATAGGGTCCTTCGAAGAAGTCAACACCCACCGACGGTGGATTTTGGCCATAACCAAGAGTTCCGGTTGCAGCCTCATCGAAAGCATCTCCGTTGTAACAGTATCCCAAACCACGTTGTACATCACAACCCACGTAGTCATCGTAGGCATTACCCAAATCCGGGTCAACCCAAGAACCGAAATAAGTTTCGGTAAGTGTTTGAGAGCCTTGGTTAATGAGTACATAGTTCAAGAAGGTCATGTTGTTAACCTCGTCATTGGTTGTGAAAGCGAACGCTTGTGCACGCACCTCCATACCAATGGCCTGTCCTTGTGATTCACTGTGGATATTACCCTTATCGTTGAAAATCCAGAAGTACGTTTGATCACCAAACAGTGGGATTTGGTCTTCGCGACGACGTTGAGCGCAATCGATTTCACGCAAGAAATCATACCATGGATAGTCACCATACTCAGGATCGTAAATACCATTGTTGTTGTAATCCTTGAAAGGACCGAGGTAGAAATCCTGTCCTGCACCGGTATTGCCGTGCGCAGGGAAGGTTTGGAAATAGGCCGGTGTTGCGTATCCATCCGGGAAAATTTCAGCGATAGCTTCTGCTGAAGCTCCCGAGGTTGTCAGATCCCAATAAGTGCGATGACGAATGGCGTCTTCACGCAATGTAACAGCAAACTTGTCATAATCAAGGCAGGTTTGCGCAGTGATTTCCGCTGTACCATCGTTGGTCAGTGGACCTGTCCAGTAGTCATTACCCTCGGTACGGAAGCGCACCGCTGCGAGTTTGAGTGTTTGGTCTTGAGACTTACCGCCCATCCACAGACCACCGGCATAGATGGAAGAAACGCCACCCGCTCCGGTCTCTGTTTTTGGAACTTCGTAGGCAGCGGTTCCGTTTGCACGGTTTTGCCACATGTTACCACCCGTTTCAATGCGCGCACGGACGTTGTTCCATTCCAGATCAAGCAACGCCGTTGCAGGAGCACAAGCCGCTGCACGGGTTGAAGACTGTGCTTCATTATTCTGAGTGGCCATGCCGGAGTTTCCGGAGCCCACGTAGCGGTAGGCTTGAGCGCCGAATGACATCATCACTGCGGCAGAAAAAGCGGCTATTTTGTACATGCTTTTCATATCGAACATTTCCTTGAAAATCCTTTTCTATTAATCCTTAAAAATCCAAACGCACACCGAGACGAATCTGACGTGGCGCACCCAAACGAGCAGGGTCATTGATGAACATTGAGTAGTAGTTGCGGAAGCTGGCCGGGTCATTCTGTTGATTGATGAACTGCTGAGCAGCTGCCGAAGCCAAATAACCATCATCCTCCGTAATTCCGGTAAAGCGGTGTACGCTGCGAACATTGCGATTATTCAACAAGTTGGTAACCCAGATATAGACATTCAAGTTTGCTGATGGCTTCTTCGACTTGTCTTCACCGAAGTAAAGATCGAAATTACGATCAGCCTGGAAGTCAACTGAGAACTGCCATGGGAGGCGCGCACCATTGATTGAACCTTCGGTACTTGGCGCAATTTCACCGGTCACCGGTGTTGCAAATTGCTGTGGCGTGTAAGGGGTACCCGAGCCAAGGTTTGCAATGAAGTTGAAACCTGTATTTGCGAGCACCTGGAAATCTTTAATCATCGGACCGTTGTAGTCAGTGCCACCGGCGAAACGGTAATCGGTTGTAACGATAATGCGGTGACGCTGATCGTAGTTGAATGGATTGATACTACGCAAATTTGGAATACCGGCGTTGATCAATGCTGACTGCGATTGAGAAGTTGAACCGGTTCCATCAGCAAACTGCAAAGTATACGACGCATTCAAGCGGATATTTCCGGTACGACGCAAGTCGTAAGTCAACGTCAACCCTTTTACAGTTCCAAAGTCGATGTTGTCGAACGCGCGATAAGCGATAGGATATGCTCCATTGAATTTGCGAATTTGAATCATGTTACGCAATTCGCGGTAGAAGGCCTCAATCTTCAAGGATGATGTTTTTGAAAGCACCTGCTGGAAACCGAGTGCATAGTCAACGGTGCGCTCAGGCTTCAATGCAGGATTGGTAATCAACGGATCGTTCTGGAACTTCATGTTCAAGTAATCCGTAGGATCGAAGCGCGAGAATTCTGTTGGACGCTGTGTCAATACATCGTAGTGGGCAAAGAATGTTGCCTCATCGCTGATCGGGAAAGAGAAAGCGATACGCGGCATGATGTTCACCGCAGGAGTGTAATCCTTGAATGCGCTTGAAGTCAGAGGTGCATCCTTATCATTCTTCAGGTATGGCTTTGGATTGCTTGAACCACCGATAACGGATGGATCAGATACCAATTGACCATCTGCTTTATACCAGTTATTGCCATCGCGATAACCCATGATGGTAGTTGGGTTATTCAAGTCGTCAACATACACTACATAATCATCACCGATGTTCGCAGGATGGTCTCCGAGAGAAGACACCTCTGCTGCCGTGAATGCTTCACCTACCACGAATTGGTCTTTCAATACCGGCTGGTTGGCATCGTAACGGTCAACACGCACACCGAGGTTGAAAATCAAATCATCGAAGGCGAACTTGTCCATGATGTAACCGGAGGTATAAATCGGTTCGAAGGCACCAATCGGACGGCTGAAGTAGCTGATCTCACCTACCTTGTAGGTTGACGAGAAGAACTCTTCGATCGTTGGCTTCTTACCTGTAAGCTTATTACCATGTGAATCGAAGCCGTAATAGCTTACCACTTGGTTACCGCTGTTCAACAATTCATCCGAATTGAACATATCGATTGACAGGAACTCCGGGCTCAAGTTGTCGACGTTGAGATAATCACCACCACGGGGGTCCAAACCAAGCGCTTCACGCAAGTTGTAATCGAACTCTGACTGGTTGGATACACCGACAGCAGTGTTGTAGTAAACGTAGTAATTTCCATCGCGGTAGACGATGGTAGAATCGTATCCGATACCCTGGTTATCCAATTTCTCAATGTGAGAATTTGTGTTGAGGCGAGCGAGGTTCCATAGGCCAACGGGTGATACGGAATAACCGGCATCCTTGCGCTGCTCAAATTCAAAACCTAATTGAATAGCGTGATCACCGATGTCGGCTGATCCAATACCGGTTACACGGAATTGATTATTGTTGAATACAGCGTAATTGTTGCTCTGTGTTCCAAGGTAGCTCCACAAATTATAGGTTGCAGGGGGAGCATCACCATTACGCAAACCATTGGCTGCAGTAACATTGTTCAGAGTTGCAGTTGGACTGGCTCCGATGATTGCAATCAAACCTGGATTATCCAGGAAGATTTCATTACGATCTCGGATAACATTACCGTTTGCATCGTAAGTAGAAAACCTACCAAATGAGGGTGCATTTTGGAAGTATTGGTTTGTAACGGCAGCAAGATCTGCATTGAACTCAGACGGAGTGAAAATGATGTCCATGTCCTGGAATCCCGTTTGTCTGAAGTATGAACCCGGGATTTGCTCATAGGTATTTCCACGGATAATATCAAAGTATCCGACATGCCCGTAATTGAATAGGCGGTCACCATGGGTCTCATCCTGATCGTTTCGATAGTTGCGCGAATAGTCAACCATTACACTATAGAAAATGTTCTTCAAATTAGACGCTGAAGCCTCTTCACCTTCAGCATTCTTGAATCGTTGACTAAACTTCGCATAAGCGCGCCAGTCAAATGCCGTATTCAGCTGGTTGTTATCCCAGTTCATTAATTGATTGGCACGTGAAGCATCACGACCACGGCTAAAGGCAGCAGTTCCACCAAATGTAAGCGTAACGTTCTCGGAAGTGTTAACGTCAATTTTAGCAACCATGTTAGCTGAACGATTGCGAGCGTTCATGCGAGTCATGGTAGTTTCAAAGTCATCAGGAGTAAGGAAGTCGGCGTTGTACAAGACACCTGAGGCCTCTCCTGATTCACTGATGTTGGCACGAATCGGATTTGTCAACAAATCCTGACGAACAGACTCCTTCATGCGCATAACACCACCATATTGGGGAGCACCATCAACGATATCCGTGTAGTTTCCGGAAACGAAGAAGCCCAGAAGCGGACGTCCACGTTCACCCTTTTCATCCTTCGAGAACAAGAGCGGACCTGAAAGTGAGCCCTCGAAAAGGTTGTAACCGTAATGATCAAGACCCACCACTTTATCGCCTACCTGGAAACCCGATGTGATGGCTTCTACACCACCGGTGTATTTAGCCGATGCATTCCGTAAGCTTACATTAATTACACCACCGGTTGCGTCACCGATGTTCGCGGGAATACCACCTGTGATTACTGAGATTTCTTCTACCGCTGACTTTGGAAGCGCTGATGAGCCGCGCACTTTGATACCATCGATGTAAATCCAGGTTGATCCTTCACGCGCACCGCGGATCGAAATACCGTTACCGGTATCCGTTGCACCTGCAACAGTTTGGGCCAAACCTGTAACCGAACGACTTGGCATGTTCTTCAAGTCTTCACGTGTGATTGTTCCTCCGGAAGAACCACCATCTTTATCGATAAGAGGCACTTTGTAGTCAAAAACCTCCACTGTTCCGAGCTCTGCACCTTGCATCATTTCGGCATCCAACGGGGTGATTTTACCGCCTTTGACAACAACACCCTTGATGGTTTGTGGCTGATAGCCTACAAACTGAAATGACACGTCGTATGTTCCGGGTTCAAGGGGCTTCACGGAGTATTCGCCGTCGATGTCCGTAGTTCCACCATTAACGGTGTTTCCGTTGAGATAAACGATTACGGTCACAAAGGGAAGGGTTTCCTTGGTGTCCTTGTCGACAACTTTTCCTTTCAACGAACCGGAATTCGTTTGCGCCCAAGCGGCAGTGGTAAGGAAAAACAATGCAATCAGTGCGTAAAACTTTCTCTGCATAGCAGACGGATTAAAGTGTGTTAAACAAGTCAAAATTTAGGTAACAATAACGACTCTTGATCGTATTACAACGATGTCGTGGCTTACCCTAAAGGCTCGCAAAGAACAACGGATTTCTTAAAACGTGCAAACTTTTTTTTAACGGAATCACAAACCACTGAAAATGTGGTGTTTGTGCGGAATCAACGCCCCTTTCGGCGAAACCACCGTTTGTACCACGGGGCGCGATTTCCCCATGAGTGGCGCTCAGCTCTCTTCAAGGTCTTTTTCATTCGCTTGCGCGTGGCCTTATCCTGAGACTCGAAATGATGGTCCTTCCTGGAGCGGTAATCGGCCTGCTTTTGTTCCATGGCTCCAAGCTCCCTTTTTTTCGCTGAAGCCGGAGTGACTTTATTGGACTCCTTTTGCTTTCGTTGGGCAAAAGCTACGTTCTCCATTGCCATGAAGCATAGCATCACAAGTATCACTCGCAGCAATCCATTCATGGTTATTTGTAGTATTCGTAAGTGAATTTCGTAATTGCAATGTCGCCTGTTTCAAGATCATGATCGAGAAAAGCTTCCACAAGCATGGTAGAGGTGTACAGCACTTCAATCTCCCGATTCATCTTCTTTCCATCGAAATACTCGACCTTTTGCACGTTGCCCAGCGCATCATAACGAAAGGTCTGCGCTTTTTTACCGGATGACATGTTGTCTGATGATTCAATCTGTGAAATCCAGCCGTGCTCGTTGTAGGTATACGTTTTCGTCTTGGTTCGACCGCTCATAATGAGTTCCTCTGTTTCTGATTCCACAAATCCTTTGGGGTTTTTCACTATCGTCCAGTTGGCATAGTGCAATCCATAATTGTTGTAGACACTTTTGCGCAAGGTCCCATTGTCCTGTTCCGTCCAAATCATGGATTCTGAATTGATGGTTACGGTGCGCCCGGGCTCGAGTTTACCCTTTTGTGTGGAGATGTTCTCCGCGGTACCGTATTCAACGCGAATAATTTTTCCACGATCGTCGTAAACGTAACCTGTGCTGTAATAACCGCGCGTGCCGGTTTCCTCGCGCAGAGCCACACTTCCCAAGTCATTTCGCTTGAATTGAATGGTGAGACTATCGACAAGGTTTTTAATCGAACTGACTTTATCCATTCTCGTCATGAGTCCGACTTCGTTGAAGCGATAAACAGCCATATCGGGTCTGATTTCAATCGCTCGATTCGGGCGCTTCACACTGACCTGTGCGGTTATGGTTCGGATTTTATTCAGCCATAAAAATTGCTGGTTGAAAAACATCTCTTCGTTGAACGCATTACCGTTTCGATTGTCAATCAACTGCGCATTGGCTGTATCAAACAGCATCAATACGAACACTGCCGAAGCCAAAAGACTCAGCCGTAGCGAACACATCTTCTGAATAAATCCTATCCTCATAACCTTACATCTTCGACGCGAAAAACGGGCGGAGCACACGTTTTATTTCGGCAAACATAGACCGCTGTTCTGTTGTTATATCTGCCTTTGAATAGCGGCAATTCACTTTCCGTTGTTGATGCCCCAAAGGTCATCACAGGATGATAGTCTTCCAACAATCGATGCAACAACGACGGTGCTTCCGGCCCGCAAACAGCAACCTCACTTGATGGCGCGAGCAAGAGTAACGAGCATTGCAGCCAATTACTATAACTGCCTGCGAAATCCAATTGAGGCCAAATCGCATGAAGCATATCCTGCGCCCTTTGCTTGAATTCATTGTCATCAGTCAAGGCAGCCAGGCGAATCAACGACTTGCATGCGATGCTATTGGCCGCGGGAATCACATTATCCTGTACCTCGCATTTGTGACCAATAACTTCAGTTGAATCCGTTAACCGTGTTTGCAATAGCGTTCCGTTGGGTGATTGAAAACGCTGTAGTGTGCGGTCCATGAAATGGGTCGCCTTGGTCAGATAAACTTCCTTTCCCGTCAATTCAAACGCAGCGATTAAAGCCTCCACATAGGCTACCTGATCATCCAACAAAATCGTTTGACTGCGCACATTCTTCGTGAGAGCATGTAGCACCAAACCATCAACAACAAGTTCTGTTTCAATAGCCTTCAACAATAACTCGCCGTGTTCTACGAGTTCATGTTTTCCCCGGCATTTCGCGCATTCAAAAAAAGCCGTAACCAGAAAGGCGTTCCATGAAGCGATGCATTTATCGTCAAGTCCTGGTTTGATTCGATGTGACCGATTATCGAGCAATGCCGCCTTAATCACCGGAAGCCGTTGTTTTCGATATGCAGCTTCTTCGCCCGCTTGTGCCAACCAATCCGCATCATTCCGGGTTCGCAGCAAAATTTGATTCCCGTGTTCCCAGTAAGCTTCCTTATTGATGGAGAAATAATCTTTTACCCAAGCAGCATCCTCACCGGCGATGGCCTCAATTTCTGCTTCCGTCCAGACATAGTACCTCCCCTCCTGGCCTTCGCTGTCAGCATCCAAGGCCGCATAATACAATCCGTTGGGGGCTTTCCATTCCGCATGAATGAACGCAATTGTTTGATCGATGACTTCGCTGTACAATGGCTCCTTGAACTTACGATATGCTTGAGCATAGACGCTCAGCAACTGAGCATTGTCGTAGAGCATTTTCTCGAAATGCGGCACTTTCCAAACGGCATCCACGCTGTAACGCGCAAAGCCTCCGCCAAGCTGATCGTAAATGCCGCCTAGGGCCATTTTCGTGAGTGTTGTTTTCACTTGCCTCAGTGCTGAATCATCCTTTCGAAAATGACCATACTGTAACAGGAATTCCCAGTTATTCGGCATCGGAAACTTGGGTGCTCTGCGCATTCCTCCAAGTTCAGTATCCCAGTATTTCGACCAAGTTTCAACCAGCGCGTCAACTGCCTCGAGACTATACGAAGCTTCATGCTCGACCATCTCTTGGCGATTGAGTTGATGAAGTGCTTCACCAAGCTTGTCAGCATATTCGTGCATGTGTGCCGGCGATTGTTGAAACGCCTCAGTCAGCTTTTCCAGCACATCCAGCCACTTCATTTTTGGGAAATAAGTACCTCCGAAAATCGGTCGGCCATCGGGCAAGGTGAATACATTCAGCGGCCATCCGCCCTGGCTTCCCATCAAATGCACCGCGTCCATATACCAACTATCCACATCGGGTCGTTCCTCGCGATCAACCTTGATACAGACAAAATGCATATTCATGAACTCCGCGCATTCAAAATCTTCGAACACTTCATGCTCCATGACATGGCACCAATGACAAGCGCTGTAACCTATAGAAACGAGAACAAGTTTTTGTTCGGATAGAGCACGCTGCCACGCCTTGTCATTCCAGGCATGCCAATGCACGGGATTGTCCTTGTGCTGCAGGAGATACGGACTCGTTTCCTGCGCGAGAAGATTCATAGACCGAGCATTTCTTTGATTTCGCTTTCAATTTTGCTGCGAGTGATGAGTCGCTTGACGACCACTCCCTTTTGATCCACAGCAAGCAGCGCAGGTGTGCTTGGTACCGGAAAGCGCTTATTAAAATCCTTACGCTGATCGAATGGCAAAAAGACGCTCGTCCAGGGAGAATCATTCAGCTTATCCTGTACAGCCCACTCCTCTTGCGTTTTGTCAGTGCCAATTGCATAAACACCAAGCCCCTTGTCATGATACTGCGCATAGAATTCTTCCAGTTTTGGTTCAAACTCTTTGCAGTGTGAACAGTTGGCTCGCCAGAAAAGAATGATGGTTATTTTGTTCTCCGCTATCGTCTTTTTCATTGAATGCATCTTTCCGTTAACATCAGGCAGCGTGAGCATTTCGATGGTTTTTCCGGGCTTGCAATTCTCCAATGCCAACAGCAGGTTGCGGGTGTTCTCCTCCATATGTCCTTCTTCAGTGCAATCATCCGCATACCAGGTGATGAGGTAACTTAAGCCCGGCTCGTTGCGAAAAGAAATCATTTTATCCAACAAGAACTTGAACATGTACGTTGTCATCGATTCACTGACCAATGCTTTTTTCATCAATAAATCAATGTACGGCTCAGGCAGTTTGTTTTTTTCAAAATAGAGATAGGTCACATTCATGCGGCGCACGAATGCCATGTGATTGAGCAAATCGGGATGATTAAGCGTTGCGCCTTTAAAGGCATTCATCGAGATAAATTTCATCAATGAATCGGGGTTTTGGGCGAACTCCGGATTACCGTCGTAGAGCGGAGCCGGCGTGACTTTACAAAGCAATGTCGCCGTCCACGTTTGCGGAAAGCGAGCCGCAACATCCTGGCACAGTTTAGCATAATCCTGTTCTCGTTGCTGATAGGCCAATCCGAAGCGATCGAGCGAATCTCGATTCATGCTCACCGTATTAAATGCAGTGATTAACTCAAGATATGCGTTTTGCTCCGGTGAGTCATGCAGCTTCATGACTTGTCCCTTGAGCTGCGCATAATCCACCGTCAGGTTGATTCCCTCAGCCGGCATATCTTCCTTCACGAATAGAAATTCAAACCAGCGCTTGGGGTCGCTGGAAAAGCGAAAGCGATACTGGCCATTGTGTGGAAAGCGCACCTTGTCGGCGTAAGTACCGTTTTGCGGGTCTTTAATGACTTGCAGATTTTTCCAGTTGTCCTCACCGAAATACTCAACAATCATAGTGACCGTTGGCGCCTGGAGTCCGGTCACTTTGACTGAAACCGGTGTTTGACTCCGATAATGAGTTGTACAGAAAACAACAAGGATAATTGACAGAAGTAATTTTTGAATCATGTTTAAATACCGGAAGGAATGTGGTCAAAATTACGATTTACACCAAACCATTGAACAGGTTTAGACTTTTTGTGCATGATTGAAAGTCTTACATTCGCAACTCTAAAAATTCCACCATGAAAGACACGGCAGTATTCCAATTAATCGAGCGTGAATTCAAACGCCAACAGCACGGTATTGAATTAATCGCCTCTGAGAATTTTGTCAGTGAGGAGGTTATGCGTGCCATGGGAAGTGTGCTGACGAATAAGTACGCCGAGGGACTTCCTTCCAAGCGTTATTACGGAGGTTGTGAAGTAGTGGACGCAGTAGAGCAACTGGCCATCGACCGCTTGAAAGAGTTGTTTGGTGCGGCTTGGGCGAATGTGCAGCCGCATTCAGGGGCTAACGCCAACAGCGCAGTAATGCTCGCTTGTTTGAAGCCCGGAGATACCATTCTCGGTTTGGATCTTTCGCAAGGTGGACATTTGACCCACGGTTCACCGGTGAATTACTCGGGTAAATTATACCGTGCAACTTTCTATGGTGTGGATCGCGAAAGCGGACGCATCGATATGAATGTGGTCGAGGCAATTGCGCAAAAAGAGAAGCCCAAGATGCTGATTTGCGGCGCTTCTGCGTACAGTCGCGATTGGGATTACAAACGCTTCCGTGAAATTGCAGACAGCGTTGGGGCGCTGTTGCTTGCTGACATATCCCATCCTGCAGGGCTTATTGCCAAAGGACTTCTGAATGATCCGCTACAGCATTGTCATATCGTAACCACTACCACACACAAAACATTGCGTGGACCGAGAGGTGGTGTCATCATGATGGGAAAGGATTTCGAAAACCCGTTTGGCATGACCACGCCGAAAGGTGAATTGCGCATGATGTCGTCGTTGCTCGACAGCGGCGTGTTTCCGGGTATGCAAGGTGGACCGCTGGAACACGTCATTGCCGCTAAGGCTGTTGCTTTTGGAGAGGCACTTTCACCGGCGTTCAAAACCTATGGAGAACAAGTCATTCGCAATGCACATGCGCTGAGCTCTGCGCTTGTTGACCGCGGCTATCAAATCGTGAGTGGAGGAACCGATAACCATTGTTTCCTGATTGACCTGCGCAACAAGGGCATCAGCGGAAAAGAGGCGGATGCGGCGTTGATTCAGGCAGATATTACGGTGAACAAAAACATGGTTCCCTATGATGACAAATCACCGATGGTGACCAGTGGAATTCGCATCGGCACGCCGGCCATAACGACACGCGGTTTGATTGAGGCTGATATGGAAGTATTGGCTGATTTCATCGACCGCACGCTCATGCAACGCAATGATGCGGCGGCGATTACTCAAGTGCGCAATTCGGTGAACGCCTTTATGCAGGAGCGTCCGCTCTTTGCAGGCAGTCCGAGTTTGGCGCATGTCTAAGGTTGAAAATCCCCGTGAAAAAATGGTTTAACAGCCTTCATTGCTTAAGGCATTTCGATGTAGTTTTGAGGCGCTTCCAATGATGAAGCATCTCCTTTATGATTGCACAAATACTGTTTGTTGTTCTTCTGGGCGTCACCTCCTATTTCGCTTTTAAGCGCTTTCAATTTGTTCGTCGAAATATTTTGTTGGGAAGAGATGTGACCATCGACGGCGACTCTTCCGAGCGCTGGGGAACCATGGCTCGTGTTGCTTTGGGACAAGGAAAGATGTTCACTCGTCCGCTGGCGGCCTTCATGCACTTAATCATTTATGCCGGATTCATCATCATCAATATTGAATTACTGGAAATAGTGCTCGACGGGCTCACGGGACATCACCGCTTGTTCTCTTTTCTGGGTGGTTTCTATGATTTCTTAATTGGAAGTTTCGAAGTACTTGCGTTTCTGGTTTTAGTAGCCTGTGTCGTTTTTCTATCACGCAGAAATTTACTCAAGCTCAAGCGTTTCTGGATGCGCGAAATGACGAGTTGGCCGCGCACGGATGCGAACCTCATTCTGATAGTCGAAATTCTGTTGATGTCTGCCTTTCTAACCATGAACGCTTGTGATTCGATATTACAGCAGCGGGCAGTAGACCATTACATCAGCGCCGGTAGTTTTCCAATTTCTTCAATCATAGTTCCTGCGTTGGACGGCCTGACAGACCATTCGCTTGTGCTCATTGAACGCAGCTGCTGGTGGTTTCACATCATCGGCATTTTTGCCTTCATCGTGTATGTGACGTATTCCAAACACTTGCACATCATTCTTGCATTTCCCAACACGTTTTATTCGAAGCTTCAACCTGCAGGCTCGTTTGACAATTTGCAATCGGTGACCAATGAGGTCAAGTTGATGTTAGATCCAAGTTTACCTCCACCGCCTTCGGATGGCACTCCCACTCGATTTGGAGCAAAGGATGTTTTTGATTTGTCGTGGGTGAATTTGATGAACGCTTACAGCTGTACCGAATGCGGAAGATGTACATCGGAATGTCCGGCCAATCAAACCGGAAAATTATTGTCGCCTCGCAAGATCATGATGGACACGCGCGATCGCATGGAAGAGGTGGGCAAGAAAATCGACACTTGCGGAGGACAGTGGCAAGACGATGGAAAAACACTCCTGCGCGATTACATCAGCGAAGAAGAACTATGGGCATGCACAACCTGCAATGCATGCACGAATGCTTGTCCGGTGAACATTAATCCACTGGAGATTATTATTGACTTGCGCCGTTATCTAATTATGGAAGAAAGTAAATCTCCGGAGAGCATAACGGTGATGTTTAACAACATTGAAAACAATGGTGCACCATGGGCAATGAGTGCTGCGGACCGCGCCAACTGGACAAATAACTGATCGGGAATTCTGAAATGCAACGTGAGGAAACAATGATTCTTCGTCATTTCGCACAGCCATTAAAGATGGCGCTGTGCTGCAGCATCAGAGTTACTCCTTTACCTTTTTTAATTCTCATCAGCAATGACAACACTATTAGACGCACACGAAGACGGCAAGCGAATTTCGCCGATACTGCCTGCCGGTATGAAAAACTTTCTCATCGACATTGATGGGACCATTGGCGAAGACATACCCAACGAAGAACCTGAGCGCATGGAGGATGCCGGTGTTTATCCCGACGCACTTCAGAAGTGCAATCAGTGGTTTGACGAAGGACACGTGATTTACTTTTTCACTTCTCGAACCGAAGCACATCGTGAGGTGACAGAAGCCTGGTTGAACAAACATGGATTCCGTTATCACGGTATCATCTTCGGAAAGCCGCGTGGTGGAAATTATCATTGGATTGACAACCACATGGTACGCGCCACTCGGTTCGAAGGGAAGTTTACAGACCTGGTAGAAAAGGAAATGACGATACAAGTGTTTAGTGATAAGTGACGAGTGGCGAGTGGCGAATATTAAACGCAAGCAGTTGATCGATAACTAATGAAATAATGGATTGAGTGCGTTGAAAAAAAACAAAACGAATGAGTGAACTTAACGTAAGAACAATGGCTGAATGCCTTGCCACAGGAGAGATTCCTGAGGTATTGTTTTGGGTTGGATGTGCCGGAAGTTTCGATGACCGCGCGAAGAAAATCACCAAAGCCATTGCACGGATTCTGAATCATTGTCAAGTCTCTTTTGCGATACTTGGGCAAGAAGAAAGTTGCACCGGCGACCCTGCGAAACGAGCGGGAAATGAATTTCTATTTCAAATGATGGCCATGCAAAACATTCAAGTGCTGAATGGCTATGAAGTGAAGAAAATCGTCACCGGTTGTCCTCATTGCTTTAACACGTTGAAGAATGAATATCCCGCGTTAGGAGGCACTTACGAAGTACTGCATCATACACAATTACTGCAACAACTTATCGCAGAAGGTCGCATTCGTCTAGAAGGCGGAGGAAGTTACAAGGGCAAAAAAATCACCTTCCATGATCCGTGTTATTTAGGTCGTGGCAACAATGAATACGAGGCTCCACGGGAGCTCATTCGCAAACTCGATGCAGAGCTGGTTGAAATGAAACGCAGTCGCGCCAATGGTTTATGTTGCGGTGCAGGTGGTGCACAAATGTTCAAAGAGGCAGAACCAGGCAACAAAGAAGTCAACATAGAACGTACGGAAGATGCACTGGAAACCCAGGCCACAGTGATTGCGGCCGGTTGTCCTTTTTGCAACACCATGATGACAGATGGTGTGAAACACTTTGAGCAGGAAAACAACATCGTAGTAAAAGATGTCGCCGAGCTCATCGCCGAAGCTGCCGATTTATAAGCCACACACGCTTAGCAATTTTTATCACATCGCTCAGAAAAAGAGCTTAAGGCTGCATGGGCTGTGGCCTGTATATTTGACGCTTGATCACAAATCAACACACACATGAAAATCCTCGAGGGTAAAGTAGCTATCATCACCGGCGCTTCGCGCGGTATCGGAAAAGGAATCGCCGAAAAATTCATTGAACAAGGGGCGAAAGTTGTTTTCACTTACGCGAGCAGTGAAGAGAAAGCACGGGCATTTGAAGCCGAGCTTGCTGCAAAAGGCGGTGTAGCCAAAGGGTACAAAAGTGATGCGGCTGATTTCAATGCTGCGCAAGCCCTTATCGATCAGGTCGTGGCTGACTTCGGCACGGTTGACATTCTCGTCAACAATGCCGGTATCACACGTGACACATTGCTCATGCGCATGAGCGAAGAGCAATGGGATGAAGTGATGCGTGTGAATTTAAAATCTGTTTTCAATCTCACTAAAGCGGTTATCAAACCGATGCTCAAGGCAAAGTCCGGAAGCATCGTCAACATGAGCTCTGTCGTGGGCGTGAAAGGCAATGCAGGACAAGCGAATTACGCAGCATCGAAAGCAGGTATCATTGGATTCACCAAGAGTGTGGCGGCAGAATTAGGTTCTCGCAATATTCGCTGCAATGCGATTGCACCCGGGTTTATCGAAACTGAAATGACCGGCGCACTGGATGAAAAAACGGTACAGGAATGGCGCAACGCGATTCCGTTGAAGCGCGGTGGAACTACGGAAGATGTTGCACAGGCTACGTTGTTTTTAGCCTCAGAAATGAGTGCCTACATCACCGGTCAGACACTTCATGTTTGCGGCGGCATGTTGATGTAATTCTTAATCCTCGAGCATGTCAATTATTACACAAGCACCTTCCTGGTTAATGCTCTTCTGCCTCATGGCAGGCGTCATCTACGCAGGTGCTTTGTATTTCCGTGACCGATTCAATCGCACCTACGGCACACCGCTCGCTACATTGCTTGGCGTTCTTCGCTTCGCATGCGTGAGCTTATTGTGTCTGTTTCTCTTAAAGCCACTGATCAAAACCATCGAGCGCGAAGTCGAAAAACCCATCATCGTTATTGCGCAAGACAATTCTTCATCGTTGAATGTTGGCGCAGATTCCACGTTGTATCGCGGTGCATACCTTGAACAACTGAAACAGCTCGCCTCTTCGTTTGGCAGTGATTACGATGTGCGCACATTCACATTCGGTGATGGCGTGAAAGAGGGATTGGATTCCATCAATTACAGCGATGAATACACAGATTTTTCCAGTCTTCAGGAAGAAATCACCACTCGTTTTTCCGGACGAAACCTGGGCGCAGTTATCGTGGCTTCGGACGGACTTTACAATCGCGGTAGTAATCCCGTTTATGCTTACGAGAAAATGAATGCGCCGATATTCACGATTGCGCTTGGTGATACTACCGTGCATAAAGATGCACTCATAGCCGATGTTGCGGTGAATCGACTTGCCTACTTGGGAAATCGTTTTCCCTTAGAAATAACTATTGAGGGAAGAAAAGCTTCCGGAGAATCTGCTACAGTGACGGTTTCTAGAAAAGGTTCTTCCGTCTTCACTCAAACGATTGTCTTCAATGGTGAGCGTTCGTTTCACACGTTGCCGCTCACACTGGAAGCCGGTGAGATTGGCTTGCAACGCTACACCATTTCACTCAGTCGCATCAGCAATGAAATCACCTTTGCCAATAACACGCGTGAAGTGTTCATTGATGTGTTGGATAGCCGCCAAAAAGTTCTCATTCTCGCTCAAGCACCGCACCCTGATTTGAACGCACTGCGCGAAGCCATTTCTTCCAATGAAAGCTATCGCACGGATGTGCGACTGGTGAAAGATTTTAATGGTAAGGTTGACGATTACAGTTTAATCATCTATCATCAACTTCCTGCTTTGGGTCAATTAGGAAGCAGCATCATTACGGCAGCACTAGAGAAAAAAATACCTGCTCTTTTCATATGGGGTTCCAACACTGATTTCAATGCCTTCAATGCACTGCAAACCGGATGGAGTTTAGGTAACTATAAAAACAATTCAACAGATATTAGTGCAGCGTACAAAGAAGGGTTCACTCTTTTTCTCGTTGATCCAAAATTGCAAGGGTTAATTCGCACGCTGCCTCCACTGCAAGTTCCATTTGGCGACTTCAATTTCAGCAATGGTATACAACCGCTAATCACCCAACAAGTCGGAAATATTGCCACATCCAAACCGCTCATTGGATTCAACACGGTGAATGACATCAAGTTTGGATTAATAGCGGGAGAGGGTCTCTGGCGCTGGCGCATGACAGCGTTTCAGCAAACGGAATCACACGATGCTTTCAATGAATTACTCGTCAAGTGTGTGCAGTATTTAGCATCGAAAGATGATCGAAGTTTATTCCGTGTTACGAGTGACCATGATTTCTCATCGACGCAGGACGTTGTATTCAACGCAGAACTCTACAATGCGAGTTATGAGGCTATCGCTGATCGCGAAATTGCTATGCGCATAACGAACGATGCGGGGGAATCGTTCAGTTATCTTTTCTCTCCGAAAGGAAGTGTCTATCAACTCAACGCCGGCAAATTACCCGTTGGACAGTATCGCTATGAAGCGACCACAACAAGCGACGGTGTTGTACTCAATGAACGTGGTGAATTCAGTGTAAATGCCTTGCAGCTCGAGTATGTGAATACGATTGCCGATCACAATTTGCTGGCGCAATTCGCGCGCGAAAACAACGGTGTCATGGTTTACCCAACCAGTATGAATGAACTCACCGAACGCATTCAATCCATGAAAGAGGTCGTATCGGTAGCTTATGAAAACAAACAGCTCAATGAATTGATCAATGTGAAGTGGATTGCCTTTCTCATTATTGCGCTGCTTTCAGGAGAATGGCTGTTGCGCAAGCGCGCAGGCACTTATTAATCGCACATTGCTTGAAATTAAAGTCCATGAATGAGAAGGTACATATTCGTGTAGGAGGTGTTCCTGAACATTTCAATTTGCCCTGGCAGCGTGCGGCAGAGCGTGATATTTTTTCAAGCGTCAACATCGATTTATCCTGGACGATGTATGCCGGCGGAACGGGCGCAATGACCGAGGCGCTTAAAAATAACGCGCTCGATATCGGCATTCTTTTGACGGAGGGATTTATGGCTGCAGCCTGCGCAGGGCTTCAGGCAAAGATTGCGAAAGTGTACATCGACACGCCGCTGGTGTGGGGCATTTATACAGCTGCTGATTCGGGGTTTGATTTCGAAGATGATGTGCAGCGATTACCTATCGCTATCTCGCGTTTTGGATCAGGCTCTCATCTGATGTCGATGATTCACGCGCAAGAACGCAGTCTTTCTCTTTCTGAAAAGAACTTCAGCACTGTTCACAGTCTTCATGGTGCGGTTCAATCGCTCAAAGCACATGAAACATCTTTTTTCTATTGGGAAAAATTCATGACACGACCTCATGTGAAAAGCGGGGAGCTGAAACAAGTGGGGGAATTTTCCGCTCCTTGGAGTAGTTTTTTGTTGGTGGTAAGCGAGGAATCTTTGCGCACAAAAAAAGACGCCATCCTGCGGTTGTTGGAGTTAATGAATCTGGAGTGTATTGCATTCAAACAAGACAATCACAGTGCGATTGCATTGAGTAAGCGCTTTGATATGACACTTCCGGAAGCGCGCAAATGGCTTTCGGACACTCAATGGAATTATGACTTCACCGTAGAGCGTACGAGTCTGGAAAATGCCCGGCGTGCGCTGATGACAATTAACCTCTGCGACGACTCATTGCGCATTGATCAACTCATTGCGCCATGGTTAACCATTATCGAAACATGAAAACTCTCTGGCAAAAGCGCACGATCCGTATCTCGGTTTATCTAGCTGTGTTTATTGTGATTTTTGCGATAAGTCTCAAGCCAATGCTTCGCGGAATTGGTCGGTGGCTCAACGCAACGGATCCGGCCGCTCAGACGGAAATGTGTTTTGTCTTGGGAGGGAATAGTTTTGAGCGCGGTCTATCCGCTGTTGAACTCCGGCATCAATTTCCTGAACAACAATTCATCACCACAGGTGGCAATTATCCCTACCAAATTATGTGTTTGGATACCATGATGCTGGAATGCGAGCTCACCCGCCACTGGATGATACACAACGGTGTTCCGGCTGAAGCCATTGACACACTTTCCTCGGCCCACAGCACGCAAGATGAGTCAAACGAAATCCTTCAATGGTGTAAAGCTCACAGTGTGGATAACATAACTATCATTTCCAGTGCCTTTCACATGAGGCGAGTTCGTATGGTATTCGAGGATAAGTTCGAGGATGCCGGTATTCGAATCAACTTTCACGGTGCCACTGCAATCGACTATAATGACCACAATTGGTGGAAAAGTGAAGAGGGTCTGATCATGACCAACAATGAATTGGTCAAGCTGATTTACTACGTATTCAAATATTGATTTTTTCTTGCTGCGGGGATTAGGTACGGTATTATTCTGACTTACTTTTGTAGGTAACTAATTCTTGGACCAATGGCTATGCACATGAATGATGATCAGCGGGACAATGGCAATGCCATTGATCTTGTGCATCGCTTTGAGCAGATGCTTTCCGAAAACGCATCGTATTATTTCGACATTGATCAGTTCGAAGAGATTATCGATTTTTATAGCGAGCAGAATCAGTTTCCATTTGCGCTTCGCGCCATCGAATATGCCTACAGTCTCTTCCCGGAAAATATGACGCTGATGCTGCGTGAGGCACAAATTCTTACTGCACTCGGTCATCTCACCAAAGCACTCAAGCAACTCAAAAAACTGGAGCGTTTGGATGCTAATGAGGAAGTACTGTTGACCTTGGCTTCTATCTATAGTCAGCAGCGCGAACACGCAAAAGCCATTCAATTGTTGCGCAAGGCGCTCTCACTAGGTTCGGGTGAATACACCGACGATATTTATCTGGAGATTGCGCTGGAGTATGAAAATATGCAACGCTTTGATAAAGCGCAAGAGATACTTCAAGAAGCGATTACCAAGCGCCCGGAGAACGAAGTTCTGCTCTATGAACTGGCTTATGTGTTCGACATCAACGATCGCTCTGCGGAAGCCATTGAATACTACCAACAGTTTTTAGAATCGCATCCGTTTTCTTTTCCTGCCTGGTACAATTTGGCTAATGCCTATCAAAAGATTGGTCAGTTGGAGCAAGCGTTGGAGTGTTATGATTATTGTCTCGCCATTCAAGAAGACTTTACGCCGGCTTACTACAACAAAGCGCACACGTTATTTAAGATGGAGCGTTATCAAGACGCCGTGCAGGTGTTTGAGGAAACATACGCCTATGAACCTGCGCAGGCGCCCGTCTACTGTCACATCGGTGAGTGCTTCGAGAAATTGAATCAATACGACAAAGCGTTATTCTATTATCGCAAGAGTATCCAAGTGGATGAATTTTATTCAGACGCTTTCCTTGGTATTGGCATCACGATGGATTTAATGGGTAAGACATCGGATGCGTTAGGGTTCATCCAGCGAGCTATTGAAATTGAACCTGAGAATCCTGACTACTACCTTTTTCAAATTGAATTTTTAAAGAAGCTCCAGCGCATCGATGAAGCAGAATCGATTGCCGTGAGCATCATCGGCAGATTCCCTGAGAACGAGGATCTGTGGATGGACTATTCCGATATTTTCTTCATGCGCGGTGAATATGACAAAGCGCTGAGTATCCTCAATACAGGATGGCAACATTGTCCGCAGAGCAATGATCTCGGATTTAGACAAGTGGCCTACCTCCTTCAATCAGGCAGCAAACAAGAAGGCGAAGAGTTAATGTTTCGCATGGCGATGCGTCAACCGGAAGGCTTGAATGATTTGGAGGAATATTATCCTGAAATAAAAAACAATTTGCTCTACGTTGATTTGCGCAAGCAATTGCTGCAGTGAACCCTTCGAGCACAAACGCGTGCATGACGTCATAAGCGTTCATGCAGGTATAATTTGCATATTTGCACCACCCTATTCTCACGATTGAACATGAACTTCAAATTAAAGCACCTTCCTGAACGCACTAAAAAAAATCGCAATCATGGCCTTACCATGGTCATGGATAAAGGGTTGAGCCTTCGTCAGGCCGAAGATTTAATTGACAGCGCGGGCGATCAGGTCGATATCGTCAAGCTCGGATTTGGCACCTCAGCCTTTGCTGCCAATGTCAAAGAGAAAGTCAAGCTTTACAAAAAAGCTAATATTCGTGTCTATGTCGGCGGCACCTTATTCGAGGCCTTTTATGTCCGCAATCAAATGGACGATTACAAGAAGTACATTGATGGATTGGGCTTGGATACTGTGGAAATTTCTGACGGAAGCATGAGCATTGCGCACGATAAGAAATGTGAGGTCATTCGTCAGTTTGCGAAAGATTACAAGGTGCTCTCTGAAGTTGGTTCGAAGGAAGAAGGCATACTCATCTCACCGGCGCGTTGGATAAAAATGATGCAGCATGAGCTAAGTGCCGGTTCATGGAAGGTTATTGCCGAAGCCAGAGAAAGCGGAACCGTGGGTATCTATCGCCCCAATGGTCAGGCGCACGTGTTATTGATCAATAAGATTATCAAAAATGTGAATCCTGAAGACATCTTGTGGGAAGCACCTAAAAAACCTCAGCAAGTTTATTTCATCAAGCAATTCGGGGCCAACGTGAACCTGGGTAACATTGCCGAAAATGAAGTGATTCCGCTGGAGTGTTTGCGTCTGGGTTTGCGCGGTGACACCTTCTTTGATCCACTGCCGGAAACCATCGTGAATAAATTCAAGTCGTAATTATGAATACACTCTCATGCGCTGAATTACAGCAATGGCGCAAAGAACATAAAGAGCACCAGCTCATTGATGTTCGCGAAGATTACGAAGTGGAAATTTGCTCTATTGGCGGTGAACACATTCCAATGGCGGAGATCATGCAACGCCTGGATTCCATTCAAAAAGACATACCCGTTGTTATTCATTGTAAATCGGGGCGACGCTCCGAAGCTGTGGTCACACAATTGATGCGTTACGGCTACACCAATGTGTTGAGTTTGGAAGGCGGCATCATCGGTTGGATTGAAGTTGTCGAACCGCAACTCGAAAAATACTAAGGCTGTAGTTTCGGATTGTTCAGATGGCGTGTTGCGTCGCGCTCGCTTTTCTTCTGCATGTTGCGCAGGAAGACTTCTTCCAAGTTCACTCCGGTTTGATTGGCCAAACAAATCACTACCCAAAGCACATCAGCCAATTCATCGCCAAGTTCCTTATCACGGTCAGATTCCTTTTCACTTTGTTCGCCATAGCGCCTGGCAATGATGCGCGCAACCTCACCCACCTCTTCGGATAGGATCGCCATGTTCGTCAACTCGTTAAAATACCGAACACCTGTTGTTTTGATCCATTCATCGACAATCGTTTGTGCTTGATGCAGCGAAATCGATGAACTCATTGATTTGTTGTCAGACATAGATACGAAAGTAGGATTTAATCCACCATTCAACGCATTTTGAATGAATTAGCACCTTCAATCACCGAATAAACAGTCGACTGTTAGCACATTGGATTTCAGTCATCCCAAATTCCTGTTTAATGCTTTTCATTTGGAAATGACAAAGTGTAGTGGATCGGTGTGATCTGCTTAAACCTCAACCAACATCAGAAATTAAAGCAAATTTCTACATGAAAACCTCATTGCTAAATGCATTCGTGCTGTGGATGCTTCTCACGTTGACTTCCATCAACGGTTTCACTCAAAGTTTCACCAACGTAGCCGGCGACTTAGGCATTGCAACCACCGGCGCTAAAGATGCCGGGGTATGCTGGGCCGATTTTAACAACGACGGCTACTTGGATCTCCTGGTGAACACCGAGAACACCTCAACAGGCAGCGTGCTGTATTTTTCAAATACGGCAACTTCCTTTACGGACGTCACTTCCACTCATGCGGCCGGCTTATCGGCTACCGTGAAAGAGCGTTCCGCACTGGCCGGTGACTTCAATAATGACGGTTACACAGACTTCATTGTCAACACCTTCAACCGCATTGAGGTTTGGTTGAATCAAGGAGCATCAGCTACTCCTGCCTACAGCTTTGGCGATACTTCGCAAAACCCTAACCAGGTGATTCTATCCATCACCGGAGGTATCAATGCAGAAGGTATTGTGCTGGTGGATTACGACAATGACGGTGACGTGGATATGATTGTCGACAACAATTCCTTTGGTATTGACGTGCTATCGAATAATGGCGCCGGTCAATTCAACCTTATTAATAACAACTTCACAGGCCTGCCCACAGGAGGCACCACCGGTGACTATGCAGCAGCCGGTGACTTCAATGGTGATGGTTATGTTGACATCTGCTTTCGTCGTCAATCTTCAGGAGACGTTTTCGTTAACAACGGCAATGGCACATTTACAGAAGACGACTTTGATCAAAATGCTGTCAATAACAATAAAGGTGGTGTGCTATGGGCTGACTTTGATAATGATGGTGATCTGGACTTATTCTGGACAGACAACGGCACCAACCAGATTTGGCGCAACGACAATGGCGTGCTCACCGCTACGGGCGAACCCGGTGCTTCAGCAGGGTTAAATCTTGCAGTAGGTAATATTGATGGTGTTACAGCTGGCGACATCGACAACGACGGAGATATCGATCTTTATCTGGCCAACGTATTCACGACAGGATTCCTGTTCATCAATGAGAATCCATCTGCACTGACTTTTTCCCGTCCATCTTCACCTACTAACTATGGCATCAATCCGGCGGGCGATGCCAATGGCGTATCCTTCATTGACTACGACAATGATGGTGACCTTGACTTATACGTTAGTATGGATAACGGGGCCAATCAACTTTGGCAGAACAACCTCAACAACACTAACTACCTTAAGATTAACGCGCGCTGGGACCTCGGCGGAGGCAACAGTGCTATCGCTCACGGCGCAACAGCTGAACTCATCAACTGTGCATTCGAAGGTATCTCCAATAAAGTCAGTGTTGCCGGCGGAGAAGGCTATGGAACCTTTGGTAATCCCATCCTTCATTTGGGAAATATCAACCCTGATTCAACGGTTTATGTGCGCATAAAATACCCTTATCGCAATGGAACATCGGCAACTGTAATCTTAGCCGTAACGCCGGGCGATTTGACAAACCAAACGCTGGATGTGCTGCACACAACGCCGTCATCTGATTTGCCTTGTCCTAACATAGCACCTGTAGCCATTGACGACACAGGAGCCACCACAACCGGTTTCCCTGCTACCGTATTCACCATAACGGCTAATGATACCGATGAAGATGGAACGATTGACATCGCAACGATTGACTTGGACCCCAATACCCCCGGTCAACAAACACTATTTTTCACGGCCGAAGGAGATTGGTCTGTTGATCTCGTTACGGGAGATGTCACCTTCACTCCAATTGCCGACTTTGATGGCATTTCCTTTATCAATTACACGGTAAACGATAATGAAGGTGCTACTTCTAATAGCGCAACCATCACTGTGACTGTTGTTGCATTGCCTACATCACCAACGGCGAATGACGATAGCTATACAGCAAACGAAGATGAATTGGTTAGTGGCAACGTATTGAGCAATGATACTGACCTCGATGGAGACACATTGTCTGCAGCCCTGGTTGATAATGTCATTATCGGCACGTTGAATTTGGATGCTGATGGTTCATTTACCTACACACCACAAGCAGGCTGGTTTGGGGTTGAAACCTTCACCTATAGTGCGTGTGATAACGATGGCAACTGCGATACCGCGACCGTCACGATCACCATCCTCGAAATCAATTTGCCGCCTGTTGCTAACGATGGCTTTATTGAAATCGATAATGAAACACAGTTCTCCGGTTCACTGAGCGCATTCACCATCGACGCTGAAGGTGATATCCTTTCGTATAGCATTCTAACCTCCACAACCAACGGAACACTCGTTGCTGAGGCTGATGGCAA
>Ga0315904_10003017_pt1 | contig 25305 bp, 14 predicted proteins | sample LakEriMetagenome_6_FD_203529 | JGI IMG/M metagenome (GOLD analysis project Ga0315904, IMG submission 203529) | Freshwater fungal communities from buoy surface, Lake Erie, Ohio, United States - Buoy 12 MA120 | ecosystem: Environmental > Aquatic > Freshwater > Lake | place: USA: Lake Erie, Ohio... | reverse complement strand
AGTCGATCTGGTCGAGCAGGTCGTCCACGACGACGGCAAACTGGTAGGTGTATTGTCCGTGCCGGTCGCGGATCACGATGTCGCCACACTGCCGGGCGGGGGTCTGTTCCTGTTGTCCCAATGCATCATCGTGAAATACCACTGTCATCCCCGTCAGTCGGACGCGCAGTGATGTGTCGGAGCCGGCCGGCCAGTCCTGGTCCCGGCAGGTTCCGGGGTAGCACACCTCGCCTCCCGGCGGTGCGGCGGGAAGAGTCCTGCGACTGCACCGGCAGGCATACACCACCCCCGCCTGCTGCAGTCGTTGGAGGGCAGTTTCGTAGCGATCCTTCTGCTGGGACTGTAGACGCAGGGACCCTCCCCGCACCGGCGCAAATCCGAGCCAGTCGAGGTCGGCCAGCAGGCGGTCGGTGAACTCGGGCCGGCACCGCTGGCGGTCGTGGTCTTCAATCCGCACATCGACGGTGGCCTGTGCGAGCTTGGCCCAACCCCACACGTGGATCATCGCCGCCACATGCCCCAGGTGCAGCTCTCCCGTCGGGCTGGGGGCGAACCGGGTGTGGCTGCGAACCGGGGGAGCGGGCGAGTCCATCGGCGGAGAAGTAGAGGGGACACCCGGCGACGCAGCGGGGATCGGTCCGATCGCTACGCGAGAATCTCGCGGATGGCCGATCCCTCGCCGTAGAGGCTGAGGGGACGGCCCAGGTGATCGGTGATGTGGGTTTCCGGCCCCACGCCGCACAGCGTGTAGGTGGTGGCCAGCAGGTCGAGCGGCTTCACAGGGCTCTCGGCGACGTACGAACCGGTGGCGTCGGACCGTCCGTGGATGGCACCGGGAATGATCCCGGCCCCGGCGAACAGGGCCGGGTAGGTGCCGACCCAGTGGTCTCGTCCCGCCCGGCTGTTGATCTTGGGGGTCCGGCCCATTTCGCTCAGCACGACCACCAGCGTCTCATCGAACAAACCCCGGTCGACGAGGTCGTCCAGCAGGGCCGACAGGGCGAGGTCGAATCCGGGAAGCAGCCAGCCCTCGCACGCCTGGAAGTGATCCCAGTGGGTGTCCCAACTGAGACCGGTAATGTCGGGACCTTCGAGGGTGCAGTCCCAGATGGCGGTCACCAGGGGAACGCCCGCCTCAACCAGACGGCGGGCGCTCAGCACGCTCTGGCCAAACAGGTTCCATCCATACCGGTCGCGGGTTGACGCCGGTTCCTGGGCCAGGTCGAGGGCGGTCTTGAAGCGGGTCGAGGTCAGCAGGTCGAGCGACTGCTGCTGCGACTGCGACCACGAGTCGGTGCGTTTTGACCGCAGCAACTCGCCACGGGCGGCATCGAGCTGCTGCAGCAGGCTGGTGCGCTGGGCGAGGGTGTCGAGGGTCATCTGTGGTCCGAGTGCCGCCCCCGCCGGTGTGAACGACAGCGAACCCGCCTCGACCCCCCGGGTCTGAAAGAGCTTCTGCCCATTCTGGCCAAACTGGGTGCAGACCGGATCAAACCGCGAACCGAGGAAGCCGCCATACGGTCCCGTGCGCCAGTAGCCTTCGAGTCGTCCCAGGCGATTGGGAAGACAGAGATTGTTGGGCAGCCCGGCTGCAGGGTCGGGAACGCGCGGGGCTTCCAGCGACTGCAGAGCCGACATGAAGAACGGCCAGTCAAACGGAATGCCGCTGTTGAACCCCTTCGTGGCGGTTCCCCCGTTGACTGCCTGCCGACCGGTCAGGATGAGGCTCGTGTTGTGATTGGCATCGTCACTGGTGACGCTGCGGACCAGCGCCAGGCGGTGCATCTGCCGGGCGAGCCGGGGAAGATGCTCGCAGACAGACAACCCCGGGACGGTCGACGGGATCGCCTGGTAGGGTCCGCGGATTTCGACCGGCGCTTCGGGCTTGGGGTCGAACGTCTCGTACTGGCTCCACCCGCCGAAGAGGAAGAGGCAGATCACCGACTTCGCCCGGGGAGCGATCTGGGCAAGAGCATCGGCCCCCAGGGCGACCGGCGAGAGCCCCCCGGTCGAAGCCGGGGTGAGCCCCGATCCCAAGAGACCCGCCAGCAGCAGGTCGCGCCGGCTCACGCCGGCGCAGGTCGTCTTGGAGTGGCCCAGGATTCTCAGCATGGCACTTCGGGAACGGCTGGGGAGAAAACGCAACCTGGCCCGGGGATGAACCCCGGACGGCTCAGTCTTCCTGGCTGATCCGCTCGTTGCCGTTGCGGGTCGCGAAGGCCATCATCAGGGCGGCATCGACGTTCTTGGCGATCGGTCGACACGACCCATCTGCAAAGGCGAAGTGTACCACCTCGTCATGCCAGCTGCCGAAACCGAACAGCAGGTAAGTCCCTCCGCTCGCCTTCCGTTCGTCGCTCACCCAGTCAAATGGCGAGCGGTTGTCGGCAGGAACCGGCGTGCGGGCGCAGCAGCCGAGCGCATCACCCCAGAACCCAAACTGCGATTCGCCAAACAGAATGGTGTTCCCCATTCCGTCGCGAATGTCCCGGTCACTGATCTTGCTGTTGCAGAAGATCGTCCCATTGGTGGCCGTCGTCCCGGTTGAGCCGCGATAGGTGCTGTAGCCAAGTCCGCCCGGGCGATTGGCCGAAAGCGAGGCACTGGGGCACTCGTACGACTTGATCCTCAACTGGATCCCCGCCCAGTTGGAGGCGTGGTTCTTGGGGAGGCGGTAATCAAGATTGACGGTGGTCTGGTCCATCTGCGAGAGCATGAACGCCTGCCAGCCCCACAGGTCCGAGATCACCCAGGTCAGCGGGGGATTGATTTCCACCATGCTGTTGTCGGGTTGCTTGAACTTGAGCTGATCCATCACATCCACCGGGAGGGTCGCCCGCGGGAGTCCGATGTCGCAGCTCCCCAGGTTGGGGTTGCAGACCCAGCCCGAGGGGAAGCTGCGGTGCGAATCGAGATAGTTGTGGGCCGCGAGGTTGATCTGGCGGATATTGTTCAGGCATTCCTTGCGGCGGGCTGCCTCACGGGCCTGCTGGACCGCCGGCAACAGCAGGGCGGCCAGGATCCCGATGATCGCCATGACGACCAGCAGTTCGATCAGCGTGAAACCCAGGCGCGAGACCAAGTGGGGACCGGTGGACGTCAGCGAGACCGGCGGGAAACCCCGGTCAGAGGGGCGGGCAGTAGAAAGTCGCTGCATGGACCGGGAAACTCCTGTTTAAGCCGGTGCTGTGCGAGACCCGCTTGGGGGTCCGCAGGGAGATCTTTAAGGGTACCCGCCGGTTTTTCGAGAAGCAACCGGGGTTTGCTGGGGGATCTGGGAAACCCCTGTCTTCGCCCCAACTGGTTTTTTCCAGAAAATCGGGTGAACCGTCAGGAATGCTGAAGTCCCCCGAGTCGGTCTGCCGAAACTTATGGATAAGACGGTTGGGTCCAGCCAAGGATGGCCAGACGAGACTGTCCCCCGATTTCACCCCCCTCACTCCACACCACAATCACCGGAGTGGTGTATTCCTGTTCAGAATTCAGGAAACATCTCCGGGAAACGACAGGGAAGTCGACCGCATGCAATCTCGTCTCAAGCTGTACACCGGCGAAGAAAACCGCGACACCCAGACCACCGAGAACAAGGTCACGATCAGCCTGGGTGAACTGGTTTCGGTGTTGACCGATGCCACCCAGAGTCGTCGGGCGTGGTTGCGGGACTTTCGGAGTGACGAAGTGCAGATTTCGGCCGACCTCTACGATGTGCTGTCGACCTACTGGAACATGCGTCGCGGTGCGTGAGGAAGGGTTGGGGCCTGCCGGGAAAACGGCAATGAAGGCCCTCCTGCCGAAACAGCCGCGACTGCGAAGACGGCCCTGTGGTTCCCGGGGTTGATCCTGAAGTCCGGCAAGACGTTCTGCACAGGGTGAATCAGGTGGGAGGCGACGACCTCGCCACTGCCGGAAAAAGTGTGATTCCAATTCGGATCAAAATGGCACAGGCAGCCGGTTTCGCGAGAAACCGACTGCCTGTTCTCTTTGAACGCCTGCGGATCTCACGAATCAGACCGATTCCCGGACCGGGGTCAGACGTGGGGGCGTCGTCGTGCGTGCCACACCAGTGCGCAGACTCCCAGCCCAGCCAGGATCAGGCTCGACGGTTCAGGAACGGGAACGGCATCGGTCTCCAATAACCAAGCCGCATTGCCGTAGCTCCCATTGGAATTGAAGAGCAGAGCAACGAATGCGTCCGTTGGGTCGAATCCTCCTCCACTCAGAATTCCTCTCACCAACACTGCATTTTCTGCATTTGTGATTGGATTCACTCCGACCGAATCGCCTCTGGCGGAGATGGCATCGAACGAAAAACTCCCCGCGGCGGTGGTGAATGTCACCAGGGATGGAAACACAAAGGGAGAGTCATAGCCGGGTAAATACGCTGTGACAGTTGCCCCTGCAAAACTGATCGCGGTCGTGGAGGTGAGGCCGACATTGTTGGCAACCAATTCACCGGTTTGCGTCCAGTTGCCGGACGGAAAGATCATATTCATGCCCGAACCGATTGGAGTCAAAACGACATTGCTGGCGTCCGTGGTTCCATAAGCCTGCAAAATGATCGGGCCGGCCTCAGACCTGGAAACCGCCAACGTCGAAATCGCTGTCAACAAAAGGACACAAGAACTCAAGATTCTCATGGGGACTCCTCAGGGTGCTTCGACGAACAACGACGTTGTCGCGCAACGTCGACGTGAGAAACCAATCGGGATGGGCTGACAGGAACGATGATCTGAACACCCAACCTGATTTCGCTCTTTAGCGTCAGATCTCGACGGTGTCCACCGACCCGAGTCTGCAGATAAACAATTGGACACCGTTGCCGCCGTAGACGTGAATCACGGGGACGCAGCTCGTTTCTCGGCGGCTGCGACCCAAAACGAGCTGCGTCCCTGTTGTCAGGATCTCGCTAGCGGGGTGGCTTCCAGCGGTTGATGTCCTGCGGTCTGACCTGGGGGTTGGCCAGGGTCTCGAAGACTTCGGCCATCGAGAGGGCGAATTCGGCCACCGAGAGATTGTCGGACGTAATCCAGATCGCCGCGTCATCATCGAGAGAGAACCCCGACAAGCCATGGTTTGGGGCGGGTTCGATGTCAATCGCGAATGGCTGGAATGACGTGGTGCAGAACAAGAAATTCTGGTGCTCCTGAAGATCGAGAGCACTGAGAATGGGATCGGCCCCGGTCGGCTCCACCTCCTCCCCGTAAAGCCTCTCGTCGGGCGCAGCCCGAGAGTTGGTCTCCCCGCTCCCGGGAAGCGCGATCACCGGGAAATCGGCCGTGAGTTCCGCCGACGGGACTGACACGGGAATGCCCGCAATCGCCGTGCACGACGCACTGCCAGGCCCGATCGCCTCAATCGGCCCCGCCCAGCCTGGCGAACACACCCCGGCCACCAACAGCCACAGCACGCGGTTCGTGAGTCTCATCGTCTCGCTCTGTGCAGAGGAGGGTCAGACAACCTGCGGTGTTCTGCCCGATCTTCGCTCTTTGGAGGACTTCCCTTTGGTGGACCCGGTCACCAAGTCCACTCCTGGCGTCACTATGAAGTCCACGGTCAGGGACAGTCACTCAGGCATGAGCAAAAATCCAAAAGTCATGACGATGAGAAATGCGATGGCCCTACAATCGGCACAACCGGAAAACCTGTGCTGGAAAAGAGTATTCTGCCATGGGTTGGCATTCCTGTATGGCAAGAAAGACATTGTCTGGACAGTCAAAACGGGGACGCAGCTCGTTTCTCAGAGGCTGCGACCAAAAACGGTTTGCGTGCCCGTTTTGCGAAACAAACCGGAAAACGAGTTGCGTCCCCGTTTTCAGGACCCCGTGACCGCCAGCGCTGGGGCCGGGATTTCCAGCAGCTTCCGCGCCTGGGCGGCCGAGGTGTCGACCACCAGGCTCACCCGGAAATGCACCGAGCCGGTTTCGGGAGCGGTGAATTCCCAGTGCGGAACAATTGCCGTGCTCTGGAACACCGCCTCATAGCCACCTTCACTCTGGCTGATCGTCTCGATCGGCACTGCCCAGACACCCGCCGGGTGCGAGAACTCGAGCGCCACGTCCAGCCCCAGCCACTCATCGACCACCCCCACCCGATCCATCCCCTGCAGATCGAGCGCGGTCTCCAGAGGGCCCCGTGTCGCTCCACGACTGTCGTAGAAATAGCGGTCCGACGCCCCCGCAGCCATGCCTGCCAGGTTGAATTCGACCCCGAAGTGCAACGGCACTCCCCGTGGCAATTCATCGAGCCAGTAGTCGAACTCCAGCCGTGAACCACCCGCTCTCAGGCAGACCGACTTCGTGACCGTGCAGCGATATGGCCCGACATTCCCCTGGCGGTGCATCCGCACTTCACAGCGGTCCGCCTGCTGCCGGATCGTCGCCGCATACGCTCCCAGGGTGAAATCGCCAATCGATCCCTCCCCCTGCCGGAAGCGTTCGAGTGTCAGCCCGGGCTGCAGGAAGTGATCGACACACCCCTTCCGCGGCCAGCGGTCGTAGACCAGCCGGCGGTGCAGGTCGGGCTGCTTGCAGGTCGCCTGGTGATGGATGCTGCGGGCTTCGGCAGCGCCGTCGTGACCGGCCGGTTCCTCTGCCGCGGTGTGTGCCGCCAGGTCGACAATCGCCTGGTGATACAACTCGGGACGGCGATTGAGCGTCGCCAGCAGGTTGTGCGCGATCGACCGCACATCGAGTTCGTACAGGTGCCCGCCACGCGCCGGCGTGAAATACGCCACCAGCCGGTCTCCCGCCAACCGCACCTCTTTCCGACCGTCCAGGTTGTAGTCGCTGGCATCGACCGCACACCACGAACGACCCCGCCCCGCCACCCGTTCCAGCCGGGTCTCGGCTTCAATGAGGTTCCGGTACACCGCGTTCCGCAGGTGGGGCAGGTACAAACCGCCAAACGCTCCGTGCCAGTACGGGCAGTTGCACTGGGCCCGGTACAGTTCCTGGCGGGCCCGGTCGAGGTCTCTCTGCTGGGGGGCGTCGGGCTCCTGCTGTTCGAGGTCGGCCAGGCGGGCTGAGACCTGCAGCATCCGCGCTGTCATCTCGTTGCTCTCGGGATATTTCACCCGGAAATTCCGCCAGAAGCCTCCCCGCGCGAACCGCCGCGCCACGGCTGTGTCTCCCCCGGCACCGGCATCCCAGCCGGCCGTCAGTCGGTGGTACTCTTCCTGCCGGGGAAGCGGCAGTGACCACTCGGTCATCTCGCGGTAACTGCCATCGGGAATATAGACCTTCCCGACTGGCGGAACCTGGTCGATCACGTCCGACAACCGGCAGGGAATGAGCCAGTCGCCATGTTGCCGCAACGCTTCGAAAAACCGCCGCAGCCAACCCCCGGCGTAGACCGGCTCACGCGTCCCGGGCCAGGTGCCGAATTTTTCGCCATCGTCGCCAAACGTCACGACCGCATCCGGGCAACGCTCGCCAACCTGCCGCAGGTAATGGATTGTTTCCGAGGGATCGGCAAACGGAATCGTGTACCGCAACCGTTCGCTCCCGGGGAACACCCGCAGCAACCGGCCTTCATCCTCGGTCAGGTAGTAGCCGTGCAGTTCATCGTCCACCAGCCCGGCCGAGCGAAAGTGATGGTCGTCGAGAATGGTTGCCTCGATGCCTGCCTGGGTCACATCGCCCACAAACGACTGCTCCCAGACCCGTTCGGGGACCCACATCCCGCGGACCGGACGGCGGAACAGTTCTTCGAGCCGGGCCGAGTACTCAACGATCTGCCCCAGGCGATCTCGCCGGGGAATCGACGCCAGGATCGGCTCGTAATAGGGGCCTCCCAGGATCTCGATCTGACCCCGGTCGACAAGGCTTGCCACCCGGTCGATGTACTCGGGGTGGTGCTCGACCAGCCAGTCGAGCAGGCAGCCTGACAAATGCAGCGAGATGACAATCTCGGGGAACTCGGCCAGCACGTCGAGAAACGGACGGTAGCTGTCCTGGTAGGCGGCCTCGCAGACGCCGTCGAAATTGCCGATCGGCTGGTGATTGTGCAGCGCCAGCACGAGGCGCACGCGGTTGGCCATCGAAGTCACCCGGGAATTGAGTCTGCAGAACATGACCAGCGCTGGGCCGACCCACGTCGGACCAAGCCCCGGCGACAGCAGAGCGCTCTCCCCGCGTATCGACACTCTCGCGGGTGGGACTGTAGCGATTCTGCGGAGAATGCCGGCGCGGATTGCCCGGTTTGTCGAGTTGGCCCAGCCTGTTTTGTCTTGGGGGTCTGCCCAGATTCTCAGGGGGCCGCTTTGAGTTCGTGGAACGACACCGTCGTGAGACCGATTTCGCCATACCGCTCGGCTTTGCGCTGGCTCGGCCCGAATTCGCCCCGTTCATAGAGCACGGCAATATCTCCATTGGGGAGGCGGGCGATATCGGAGTAACCTGTGAAATAGGGGGCCGGCCTGGGAGCGTAGCGGAACGACCGGGTCCAGGTCTGGCCATCATCGACACTCAGCCTGAGTGTGCCGTTGGACCGCTGGGTGGCGTCTGCAGGATTCGAGAACAGCACCTGCCCGCGACCGGTCTGCGGGTCGAGACCATAGAAGAGCAGGCTCGCCTGGCAGCCACGCGGTTCGACCAGGGCCCGGTCGATCCGGGCGGGGCCAAACGTGGCTCCTCCATCCTGGCTGATGGCCACGACCCGGTGTTCTTCGTCCCCCCGCTGATTGCGGCTGTTGAGCATGAGTTCGCCAGTGCTCAGTTCAACAACAGTGCACTCGGTCGAGCGTTTCCGGTCGAGGGACCCTCCCAGGTGCCAGGTTGCCCCCTGGTCATCGGAGTACAGGATGTGCGAGACCATCCCTTTCCCCACGGCATGACGCCCCGGAACGACGATTCGCCCCCGATGCGGTTCGCGTTGCTTGACGATGGCATGGCAGGGACCGGTTCCCGACCAACCCCAATCGGGCTGGCTGACCATGGCGGTGATGTTGCGTGGCTGCGACCAGGTGAGCCCATCGTCATCGGAATGAATCTCATACACTTCTCGGGTGGTGCGGTCCTCTTTCGAGAGGATGGATTTGTTCCAGACGTACAGGGCCAGCACCCGGCCCGAGTCGAGCACCACGGGGCAGACGCACTTGCAGGGATGGAGACCGTCATTGGCCAGCACCTGCAGCGGGCCCCAGGTCTTGCCGCCATCGACCGAACGGCGCAGCACGATATCGATGTCACCTTCATCCTTGTGGTCATTCACCCGCCCGCCGCAGAACGCGAGCACCGTTCCCTGAGAGGAGACCACGAGGGCGGGGGTCCGGTAGACGGCATAGCCTGCCGTTCCCCCCAGGAAGGGGACCGAATCAATCCGGGATCGGTCGTCGGCCCCCGTGTCGTGCACCCGCAGCGCCGCGATCACCACCACGATACCCCACCAGCCGCGCATGGTACTGCCCTCCCTCCTGAAACCTTTCGTCCCCCTGAACCAAACGGTCTAATGTCTTGTCTCTGGAATTGTCTGTCCAGCACAGTTTTGGGAGTGTTTCCTGTCCACCTCTGGGCGCGCTCTGATTCCATGCCCCAACTGCACAACATCTGCCTGCTGACCGACAGCTACAAGGTCAGCCACTACCTGCAATATCCACCGGGGACCCGGCGGGTCTATTCGTACTTCGAGTCGCGGTCGGGAAGTGTGCATCCCCAGACGGTCTTTTTCGGGCTGCAGTACTGGCTGAAGGAGTACCTGTCGGGGCCGGTGGTCACGCAGGCGGGGATCGACGAGGCGGACGAACTCTGCCGCCTGCACTTTGGTCAGCCGGTCTTCAACCGCGCGGGGTGGGAACACATCCTGAACCACCACGGCGGGCGGTTGCCCGTGGAGATTCGGGCGGTTCCGGAGGGAACGGTCGTCGATGCGTCCAACGTCCTGATGACGGTCGAAAACACCGACGACCGGGTCTACTGGCTGACCAACTATCTGGAAACGCTGCTGGTGCAGACGTGGTATCCCTCGACCGTGGCGACCCAGAGCCGGGCGATGAAGCAGGTCATTGCCCGGGCCCTGGCCCGTTCCGGAGACCCGTCCCAGATCGGGTTCAAGCTGCATGACTTTGGCTTTCGGGGAGTGACCTGCCCCGAGCAGGCCGGCCTGGGGGGACTGGCCCACCTCACCAGCTTTCTGGGGACCGATACTTTGGCCGCCCTGCAATTCGGACGGCGTTTCTACCACGCCCCAATGGCCGGGTTCTCGATCCCGGCTGCCGAGCACAGCACCATCACGTCGTGGGGCAGGGCGGGAGAGATTGATGCCTGCCGCAACATGCTGCGGCAATACCCCACCGGGCTCGTTGCTGTCGTCAGCGACAGCTACGACATCTTTCACTGCTGTGCCGAGATCTGGGGCGGCGTGCTGAAAGCCGAGGTCCTGGCGCGCGACGGGACCCTGGTCATCCGCCCCGATTCGGGAGATCCCCCGACGACGGTGGTGCGTGTGCTGGAGATCCTCGGGGAGAAATTTGGCAGCAGCAAAAACACGCAGGGCTACCGGGTCTTGCCGCCGCAGGTGCGGGTCATCCAGGGGGATGGCATCGACTTCGCCATGCTGGGGAAAATCCTCGAGGCGGTCCTGGCGGCTGGATGGTCGGCTGACAACATCGCGTTTGGCTCGGGTGGCGGCCTGTTGCAGAAACTGAACCGGGACACGCAGCGGTTTGCCTTCAAGTGCTCGTCCATTCTCGTGGGGAATGCCGAACGTGACGTCTACAAGCAGCCGGTGACCGATTCGGGGAAGATCTCCAAGAAAGGGCGGCTCAAGCTGGTCCGCCGCTCCGACAGCCCGGATCACCACTTCGAGACCGTTCCCCTGTCCGACCCCCGTCCCGATCAGCTTCAGCCGGTTTTCCGAAATGGGGCGTTATTGTCCGAAATGACTCTCGACGAGGTCCGGGACCGGTGTGCCTTGGGGCTGCTTCCCGGGTAGTCCAGCCGGAGGATCGTCCAGCGGGCTGGCCGAGATCGCCGTCGCATCGACGGCTCGCTGGTCAGACGCTGACGGCAGGCAGTCGTCGTCTTGCCGCAAGCGCATCGAGTCCGGGGGTGAAGAATGGACTGCGGGTCCCGAAATGATGGAACGACTGCACCCGCCGGCCTGTCGAGCCCGGTCGGTCCTGCGGATCAGGTCCGACCGGTCTGCCTCAGAATGGGTTCGAGTTCTTCGACGAAGTCGTTGACATCCTGGAACTCGCGGTAGACCGAGGCAAAGCGGACAAAGGCGACCTGGTCGACCTCCCGCAGGGAATTGAACACCAGTTCGCCAATCGAGCGCGACGGGACTTCCCCCTCATAGTTCTGATAAATCTCGCTTTCGACCTGCGCGACGAGACGGTCGATCTGCTCGGAGCTGACGGGGCGCTTGTAGCAGGCCTTCTCGACGCCGAGGAAGATCTTGCCGCGGTCGAACGGCACGCGGGTGCCATCCTTCTTGACCACCTTGAGCGGGGTTTCCTCGATCTTTTCGTAGGTTGTAAACCGCTTGCCACACTTGAGATTCAGGCATTCCCGCCGTCGTCGAATCGCAAAATCCTCGCTCGCGCGAGAGTCAATCACGCGGGTCTCACTCTTGCGGCAGAAGGGACACAACATGCGGGTGACGTTCCCACGAGTCAGGGGACCGGATGACCCATGCTATCCCGCGCCCCCTGGGAATTCCAGACGGTTCGTCTTCCATCTTGCGTTTTGCCCCCCCGGGGCTGACAATCGACGCATTGTTTCGCCCGGTTTCGCGCTGGTTTCCTGCCGTCACGAAATCGTTTCCCGGCGCACTCTTTCCGGCCGTGCGTGGCCTGAGGTTGTGATGCAGACCAAGCCCTTCCCCCACAACCTGTCCTGTCATCGCCAGCCCCGTCTATGCATGTCGTGGCAACCGCGGGGCTGGTGCCGCCTGTGTGGTCTGCTGGGACTCGCCATTGCCCTGCTCGCCGGCGTCCCCCTTTCCAACACCCGTGCCGACGACGAGCCCCAGACCCCACCCCGGAAGGTGGCCGGCGACCCGGCTGGGGAATCCAAACCCGACTCCGGGAAAGGGGACAGCAAAGACGGCGACAAAAACGAGAAAGACAAAGACAGCGACAAGAAGGATGGCGACAAGAAGGACGCCGCCAAGCCCAGAAACCCGCTGACCGACCTGATCATCCGCAACTTTCGACCGGCGAAGGGGGCGAAGACGGTCCCCTCGGTGCCGACCGAACCAGTCCCCGACAAACCGGGGGCCAAGAAGCACACCAAGGATCCCACCGCCCCCTACGACCAGAAGGGAGCCGGCTACCTGCTGAAGGCCAAGGGGCTGGTGGAAGCGGGAGACTGGCCGGCAGCCCTCGACCTGCTGCAGAAGATCTCGGAACTGCCCGAGGACTCGCTGTTTGAGTCGGAGGGATCGTGGAGCTCGTTGCGGGGGGCGGCCGACGAGCTGCGCGGCCAGGCCCCCGCCGAGCTGCTCGAGCAGTACCGCACCCAATACAGCGGACTGGCACAGCAACTGTTGACCGAGGCGGTTCAATCGGGACGACCGGCCGGACTGGGGCGGGTCGCCCGGGGTTACTTCCACACCCCCGCCGGCTACGACGCGGCGAACCGGCTGGGGTCGTACCACCTCGAGCGGGGCGAATACGCGGCGGCAGCCCGGTGGTTCGCCGCCCTGTGGCGGGCCAGGCCCGAACTGACCGAAGACCGGCAATGGCGCCTGAAGAGTGCATTTGCCCTGCGGGGGGCCGGGCTCGAAGAACCCGCCCGGGAACTGCTCACGGCCGCCGGAACCCAGGGGCTCGACCTTGCCGGTGCCCGCCAGGAACCGGCCGCCTGGTGGCAGGCCCGCACGACCCCCCTGGGGCTCGATGCTGGTCCTCAGCGTGACTGGCCCCAATTCTATGGCAATCCCGCCCACTCGGGGCGGCAGCAGGGGGGCACTCCACTGCTGCTCTCCCGTTGGCAGCACCGGTTGACCCAGAGCGAGTCGGCGCACGAGCAGTTGTCCAACCTGCTCGAAGACCTCACCGATGCCCAGTTGCCGACGATTCCCGTGATGACCCCGATCCTCGTCGATGGGCTGCTGGCAGTTCGCACGCTCTACGGCGTCCAGGTGATCGAGGTCGCCACTGGTCAGCTCCTGTGGTCATCGCTCGAAGAGCAGCCGATCGACGCCATGGTCCGGCAGAATGGGGCCGGCTTTGAGCAGCATGAGTTCTTCAATGGCGGAATGGTCGTCCGGCAGATGATGCCCGGGATGGGGAACTTCGGGTACGCCCAGGGAATGGGGGAAAACAGCCCCCTGGCGCGCCTGCTCTTCAGCAATGCGAATTTCGGGTTGGTGAGTTCCGATGGCATCCGCCTGTTTGTGCTGGAAGACAGCCAGTTCCTCACGTCACTGCAGCCGGGTCAGCAATGGGGCTGGGGAGGCATCCCCGAGAAGGTGTTTGAGGTGTCGACCCGGCTCACCGCCTATGACCTGCGCACCGGGCGCCCCCTGTGGGAGGTTGGTGGCCCCGCCCAGGGGGAAGAACTCGATCCTCCCCTCGCGGGCTACTTCCTGTTTGGCCCCCCGGTGGTCGACCGGGGAGAGATGTTCGTGATTGGGGAGGCGACCTCGGGAGATCGGTCGGGACAGATCCGTCTATTGTGCCTCGATCCCGCCTCGGGAACCGAACGCTGGTCGCAGCTCGTCGCCTATGCCGACGTCGGAATCGGGAAAGACATCGGCCGCCGGTGGCATACGGCACAGCCGGCGATCGACAACGGGCAGATCCTGTGCCCGACCACGGTCGGCTGGCTGGTGGCCGTCGACCGGACCACCCACTCGGTGACCTGGGGCTACCGTCCGCCACGTCCCCAGCAGCCGCAGATGAATGGTCCCGATGGCAATCCGCTGGGACAGGCCGTGCCGCAGTTTTCCCTGGCGGGAATCTGGCATCCCACTCCCCCCATCGCCTCGGGGGGGCGTGTGCTGCATGCCCCGATCGATGCGCAGGGGTTCCTCTACTGCCTCGACCAGTCCAGCGGCAAAGAGCTGTGGAACAAGCCCCGGGGGAACGGGTTGTATGTCGCGGGTGTGTTTGACGGGCTGGTGGTGGTGGTGGGGCGCGAGATGACCGTGGCGTACCGGTTGTCGAATGGTGAACAGGCCTGGACCGCCAGCCATTCCATTCCCTCGGGGCGGGGGATGGCGAGCGAAAACCGGTATCACCTGCCGCTCGCCTCGGGTGAGGTCGCCACGCTCAACCTGGCCAGCGGAGAGATCGCCTCGCAGACGTATCTCCCCGAGTCGGCGGCCGGTGGGGTGGGCAATCTCGTGCTGTCGCAGGGGTTGTTGATCTCGGTCGATCCCTTCGCAGTCACCGCCTTTGAAGATCGCGAAACGATCACCAGCGACATTGCACGGCGAAAGGCGGCCGATCCGAATGATTCGGTCGCCCTCTTGCGGGAAGCCGAGATGGCCCTGCTGCAGCGCAGCCACGAACCGGCGATCGAGTTGCTGCGCCGAATTCCAGCTGGGGCACTTGCCGAGGCCCCGGAGGCCCGCCGGAGAAACCTGCTGTTCAGTTCGCTGCAGGCCCTGGTCCGGGCCGACTTCCACCGTGCGAGCATCGAAGATGACATGCGGCAGCTGCAGGAACTGGCGACCTCCCCCGAGCAGATCCTGGCCCTGCGCCGACTGCAGGCCGACCGGTACCTCGCCGACCGACAGTACTCCGCTGCCTTCGATGCGTACCTGCAGCTGGCCGACGATTCCGGACGGCAGATGATTCCGCAGGACAACAACCCTGCGGTTCAGAGCCCCGCGGTCCAGGTACGGGCCGACTGGTGGGTGGCGGGCAAACTGGTCGACCTGCTGGCCAGCCTTCCCGAAGACCAGCGGCCGGCCCTCGAGGGGCGAGTGGCCGAACTGGCCCAGAACAGCCTGGCCGGGGGTGTCGAAGAACGCCGTCATTTTCTCGGCCTGTTTCCCGATCATCCCCTGTCGGACGAAGTCCGGCTGCGGTATGCCGACGACCTGGCGGCCGACCGGCACCTGGCGCGGGCCGAGTTCCACCTGCTGCGGGTCGCCCGCCGGGGCACCCCGGCCCTGGGGGCTCGGGCGATCGAGCGATTGGCCCGGCTGCTGGAGGAGTTCGGGTTGCGGGAAGACGCCCAGGCGACCGCCCGGTTGCTGGGGACCCGCTGGCGTGACGCGACGTTTCCCGATGGACAGACCGGCAACGAGGTCTCCGCGAAGCTGCTGCAGGGCTGGCCGAAGGAGGAAACCCCCGCGCGTGGCATCACATGGCCCGAGGCCGGGTTGCGCATCGAGCGGATGGCAGCCAACTACCAGAATGCCACCAACTTCGAGCTGGGCCAATTGGGGCCACGCATTCCCCTGTTTGGACGATACCGGCTGAACGTCGACCCCCAGTCACAGCGGCTTGACATGGTGGAGGGTTCGACCGACGCGGGGTACTGGACCCTGCCGCTGCGGTTGGCCACCGGCGGCAACGACGGGGGGACGGCCTTCGCCCGATCGAACGGACACCGCCTGCTGCTGATGTTCCAGGGGGTGCTGCACATGCTGTCGCCATCCGAGAAGCAGGCGTTGTGGACCCGTCCGCTCGATGCACGCGGGGTGCAGCAATACTTCGGCCGGCCCCAGACCCCCTTCCTCCCGCTGCGGACCATCTCGGCCGGCAACAACCGCCAGCCTCTGCAGATCCAGGCGTCCGCCGGTCCCCTCACGCTGATGGGTGAAGAGGTCATCTGCGTGCAGGGACGACGTTTCATGCAGGTGCTGGATGTCGAGACGGGCGAGGTCCGCTGGCAGATGCGCGTCATGCGGAATGGACTGTCGCTGGGAGGGGGGGATCGGGTGGTCTATCTCAACGCGCTCGATCCCCAGGCCCTGGCCCAGGGACAGCTCGCCATGCGGTCGGCACCCATTCCGGGCCTGCCCCGGCGCGGTGCCCCGATGGGCCCCCAGGCGCTGCGCACACTGGATGGCCGGTCGGTGGAGGTTCCCAGGTTGAAGGAACTGCAGCAGAAGTCGCTGCACACCCTGGGCGATGACCTGCTGCTGGCCACGACGACCGAGATGGAGGTCGAGTTGCGGCGACACGATCCCATCACCGGGCAGGACCGCTGGAAACTCGCCCTGCGCAAGGGGGTGCTCGCGGCCCTCCTCGACGAAGAACGCCTCGCCTGCGTCGAGCCGGCGGGGAAGGAGGTGAAAACCTCCGCCCTCACAGTGATCGATCTGGTCGATGGTTCGCGCCAATCCTTCGAGGTTGCCGACATCGAGATCAAGGCCAAGAACGAACTGTTTGTCTTCAGCGACCGCGAGCAACTGTACCTGGTGGTCAATCGCCCCGGTGCCGTGCAGAACTACTACAACGAGCAGCTCCCCTATGTGCGGATCAACGGGACTGTCGCCACCTTCGATCTCGCCTCTGGACAGCCCCGCTGGAAGCAGCAGGTGCTGGGCCAGAATCTGCTGCTGGAACGTCTCGAGTTTTCCCCCGTGCTGCTGTTTGTCTCGCGCAAGTTCGAGAACAAGGGACAGATGAATTTCTGGTCGATGCACCTCGTCGCACTCGACAAGCGGACGGGAACCCGCAAGCTTGACGAGAAGTCGGCCCAGCAGCCGGGCTTCCGCAGCCTCACCATCAATGCCCGCGATCGCTACATCGAGCTGCGGGGTTGGAACGATCGGTTGCGGCTCTACCCCAGCGACCAGGCGGCCGTCGCCCCCCCCGCCCCCGAGACCAAGCCCGACGAAAAGAAACCGGACGAGAAAAAACCAGACGAGAAAAAAACCGAGGCCGCGACTGCTCCCGCCGAGAAACCAGCCGAACAACAGCCTGCAGCCGAAGAGAAGCCGGCAGCCGAGTCGAAACCAGCCGAGTCGAAACCAGTCGAGTTCACCGAGGAAGAAAAACCGGACGTGGACGAAACGTCGCGGCGAGAGTTTCGTCCGAACTTCCCCGGCACGCCGTAATCACGCCGGGTGACTTGAATCAAGCCGGGCAACTGGCCGTGGTTCCCTCCGAGCGTTCCCGATTCTCCCCCCGCAACTGCCATGAACTTCCGCCAACCGCTTCCCGCCTGTTTTGATCGCCGCGAACTGTTGGCCCGGATGGGGGCCGGGTTCGGTTCAGTGGGGCTGGCGGCCATGCTCGCCCAGGGGGCCCAGGGGGGGCCGTCGACACCGGCGAGCCCGCTGGCGACGGCCGCTCCCCATTTCGCCCCGAAGGCGAAGCACGTCATCCAGCTCTTCATGCCGGGAGGGCCGTCGCAGGTCGACACCTTCGACTACAAGCCGGCGATCGCCAGTCACGCCGGCCAGCGTCCCAGCGAGGTCAACCGCAAGTCGCTGCGGAACACCCAGGGAGGGCTCTTCCCGTCCCCCTTCGGGTTCCGGCAGTATGGCGACTGCGGCAAGTGGGTCAGCGACATCTTTCCCCACGTGGCGGGTCAGGTCGATGACATCTGCTTCATCCACTCGATGCACACCGACATTCCCGAACATGCCGGGGCCATCCTGATGATGAATGTCGGGCACCTGCAGCCCAATCGCCCCAGTCTCGGCTCATGGCTGGTGTATGGACTGGGGACCGAGAACCAGAACCTTCCCGGCTTCGTGGCTCTTTCTCCCCGTGCCCAACCCCGGGGCCAACAGGCGAACTGGGGCAACAGCTTTCTCCCCGGGGCGTATGCCGGCTGCTACGTCAACATCCAGCAGATGCGTCCCGAGTCGGTGCTGCACGATCTGCGGAACCAGTTTGTCTCCACCTCGTCACAACGGCAGCAGGTCGACCTGTTGCGGCAGTTGAATCGCCTGCATGCCGACCGGGCGCGCAATGAAGCGGCCCTGGAGTCGCGCATCTCGGCCATGGAGATGGCCTTCCGCATGCAGTTCTCGGTTCCCGAGGCATTCGACCTCTCGGGGGAGACACAGGCGACCCACGCCCTGTATGGCGACAGTGAATACGCGAAGGGCTGCCTGCTGGCCCGTCGGCTGGTCGAGCGGGGAGTGCGGGTGGTGCAACTGTCGCTGTCGATCAATGACTACGACATCGCCTGGGATACCGGCCACGAAAACATCGAGGGGGGACATGCCGAACTGGCCCGGGCCTGCGATCAGGGAATCGCCGCCCTGATGATCGACCTCAAGCAGCGCGGCCTGTGGGATGACACCCTGCTGGTCTGGGGGGGGGAATTTGGCCGGGCTCCGACGTCCGAGGGACAAAAGGGGCGCGACCACGACCACTACGGGTTCACCAGCTGGCTGGCAGGGGGGGGCGTGAAGGGGGGCATCAGCTATGGGGCCACCGATGAATTTGGACTCTCGGCCGTCGAGAACCGCGTCCACGTCCACGACCTCCACGCCACCATCCTCCACCTGATGGGGCTCAACCATGAGCAATTGACCTACCGCTATTCGGGACGCGACTACCGGCTGACCGACGTCCATGGCCACGTCGTGCACGATCTGCTCGCCTAGCGCCCGCTGGTCACCCCGCGAAGCCATTCGCCCCGAGCGCACCATTGTTCCCCTCACCACAGGACGCGTACCGAGAGGGGACGCCTGCAGCGAGTGGGCCGGCAGAGTCTTCCCCGCCTACGGGGTTCCGGTCGGCTTCCGGCGCCAGAAGTCCATGCGGGGCAGGGTGCGGGTCTGCCAGGTCCGCAGGTAGGCGCGGTACGATTCCGAGTCTGACCCCTCCGGATCATTCGCGAGATTGCGGAAGGGGAGGGGGTCAACCGTGGCACATTGCCGCACGTTCGGATCGCAGTCCTTGTCCCACCCGACGTTGTGCAGGATGTAGTCGCGCTTCCATCCAGCCGGTGGAGGGGGGGGCGGGGTGAACTCCAGCGTCAGTTCATCCCCGAAGCCGAAGACCAGCAGATGGTCATCTTCGGTGGTCAGCAGGGGCCGCACATCCCCGTACCGGGTAAACGCTCCCTGCATGGGCAGCCAGAGAGTCGAGGTGTCGACCTGGTCGTAGAGGTAGGCATCGGGGGCGTTGTGGGGGTTGGTCACCCGGCGGGAAAAGCCGCGGAAATGCAGGTCGGCACGCGTCAGTTCAACCGGTGTCTGGCGGATCTCGGCCGGGGTTTCATCGAGGGTGAAGAACGCCTCATCCCAGCAGATCTCGAAGTTGGTGGCGATTCTCAGGCGGTAGTCGCGGGCCAGGAAGGCGTCGCTGAGATCCAGCACAATCGTCTTGTTTTTCCCGCCGGGGAATCCGCAGAACGGACGCACTTCGCGCCATTCCCCCTGGGCGTCGGGGACCCACAGGGCTGGCGGCTGCCCGGGGGGATTCGCCGGATCCTGGGCCAGCCCGACCGAAACCGACGTCGGCGTGGGAAAGATGTAACCCGACAGGACCAGCAGGATGCGCTTCGCCTGTTCGGCAGGTCCGAGATCACCCAGGTCGAGCTCGAGGAAGTGACTTTCGACCCGCCCGGTGCGGGCCGGTGCGTCGAAGCCGCGGAAAAATCGCCCGTCAGCGAGTGCGACCTCGTCGAGCACATCCCGGCCATGCTGGTCGCGGGCCGCCACCGGTGCCCGGCGCTGTCGTACGGTGTGGACCTCGTAGGGGGCGAGGTCCGGGGGGCCGACCTTTTCATTGGAGAAGACCTCGACCTCGGCCGGGTGATCGATGGCGAGCAGTTCCACCTGATCGAGGTAGGTGGCTTCCTGCAGTTCTTCGGTCATCTGCAGCACCAGCCGGCCGTCGCGGGGCTGGAGGCGGTCTCCCGGGATGTGGAGGTATTCCCACGGGCGGGCGGGGGCGAGCACCCCTTCGGCGAACTGCAGCCCGATCGGGGCCCCCCACAGGAAGTCATACAGGAATTCAAAACGTTCGCCGGTCCAGGTGAAGAGGAACGGGCATGAGGTGGTCTGGACCTGCACCTGGCAGAGAACCTGGTCACTCGCCGGTTGCAGCAGGGACTGGGGGACGCAATTCGTCCAGACCAGCCGCAGGAGGTCGGGCTGGGAGACTTTCCCCAGGCCGAAATGGGTGAACTGCTGCGAGACAATCTGCCGTCGAACCTGGTCTCCCATCCAGATCTCGGCCACACTGCCGATTCCGAGGTGGTTGACGCGGGCGACCTTGTCATCGGGTTGGGCCCGCAGTCTCAAGTCGAGCCAGTGCCCCTCGTTGGGGGTGACATTGCTGAAGAACCGGACCCCCTCTTTGCCCGCCACCACGAGGTCGAGATCTCCGTCGCGGTCGAGATCGGCGGGAACCATCAGCGAGATGGCCGTGCTGCCGGTCAGTTCGACAGCGGTCTCGCCGGGCTGTGGTCCGCTGGCTGTCCCGGGGAAGATCTGCGGAGTCCCATCGGCGGTGACCGACCAGGCCAGCAGATCCATCCACGAGTCGTTGTTGAAATCGGCCGCGATCAGGTGCGTGCCGGGGAGCTTTCCCAGCGATTGTGCCGAGGCGATCTGCACCAGGCCAACCTCCGGGGCGCGGGTCTTCACGAGGCCGATTCCCTGCGGGCCGGCGGTGGCGAGGTCCCAGTCGGCATTTCCGTCGGCATCGAACAGGACCACCTTCCGCCCGGCGGGGGCCGACTTGGCCTCGGCACCGAGTGGAACCCAGCGGAAGGCGGAATGCCCGAGGTTTTCGAACACCCCCAGCCGGCCATCGACCGTGGTGGCCACAATGTCAATGAAGCAGTCGTGGTTCCAGGGGCCGGGAGTCAGGCTGGCGATCGACAGGTCTTCGGCAGGAACCTGGGATCTGTCGGTGACTTCTTCAAAGGTCTGATCCCCCCGGTTGCGCCAGAACCGAACCTGTTTTTCGAAGGCGACCACAAGATCGAGATCGCCATCATGATCGAAGTCGACCAGCGTGGCGGCGCGGGGATCGCGCTGCTCGGCGAACGCGGGGGACTGCTCGATCACCTGCAGCTGGCGGGAGGTGGGAGGATCCTGCAGTTCGTTTCGCAGCACTTCCAGGCCCCCGGGGCCCCAGGCGAGAAAGTCGACGTCGGCCGTGTCGCAGGTGCGGGGATCGGTCAGGGGGGTGGACCCGTCCGGACCGAGTGGCTTCTTCGCGTTCTTGTTCTCGTCCCGGTCAAGGTCGGCAATCAGCACCTGTTGCCAGGGGCCGGTCCCGGAGTGTGACAACAGGGTCACCCAGGCACCATCACGCGGGGTGACGACCCGCAGGGTGTTGGAGGTCAGCAGCACGAGATCGAGGTTTCCGTCATCGTCGGCATCGGCGATCTGCAGGTCGACCAGTCCGGCGACCGGGTCAAGCGGGGGCAGGTCGCTGGCGCGGGCGAATTGCAGCGGCGGGGATGAGATTCCCTCCGACTTGGCAGGGGCGATGCGCGTGCTGAAGTCGGTCGCGACAAACCGCAGCGCGAGTTGGTCGGGATCGATTCTCTGGCGGTCACTCTGGACCCAGCCCTGCGACTTGATGAGGTTGCCGATGCGGGTGCAAAGTCCCGTGCAGCGGTCCCAGTCCTTCTCCTGGGCCGCATCGATCGCCTGCTGAAAATAGCGGTCGATTTCCTGCGGGTCCTTGTTCTGGGCGGCGGCATCACGCCGGACCAGATCGAGCAGGGCCGTCTGCGACCGCAGCGTGTTGAGCACCCCCTCGACCTCGGGCTGCTGTTGACCGGCAAGGGCCGGGGCCAGCAACCGCAGGATGTGGGTGTTGGTGGGATCGAACGACAGGGCTTTCTGCAGAGCGGCGGTTGCCTCGGCGACAACCTCGGGATCCCCGGCGAGAAACTCGCCCGCCTTGGCCAGGGCGAACCACGCCAGGGGTTCCTTTGGGGCCAGCTTGACCGCCTGGCGGGCCTCGGCAAGCATCTGCTCGCCCTGGCTGTTTTTCTCCGCCACCTGGGCTGCCAGCAGCCATGGAATCGCCGACTTGGGATCGGCTTTCTTGATCGTCTCCAGTTCGGCGAGAACGTCGTCCGGGGTCAGCTTGGGAACTCCCGCCTTGTCCTGCACCTGGAGGGCGAGCACCAGGGCAATGGCACGATTCTGGGTGACAAACCGATCCCCGGGCAGGACGTGTCCGATCTCCTCGAGTTGGTCCAGCACCGGCTGGATCTGCGCCTCGCTGAGGGCGTTGTCGAGTTGCCCCAGCACCTGGTTTCGGCGGGAAAACACCAGTTCCTGCTGTTCCGCAGTCAGGACCTTGCCCGAGCCCAGCAGCGCTCCGGGAGGAGCCGGTTGACAGGCCCAGTAAATCACCCCGGACAGGGCGACCAGGGTCGCTGCCGTGATGTACTTCCACGATGAATCTTCCGTGGGACGCTTGGTCGTGTGACGCGGCATGGATCGCTCCGGGACCCCCGCCATCGAAATGAAAACGTGAGCGGGGGGTGTGGAAAGGATTGTTCCTCCCCACTGCGGTGGACACAAGGGAAGAGAGGCGAGTCACGGGGCTGCCTCTGGTCCGCCAGGCGTCCTCCCGGTCACGACCGCCAGTGGCAGTCCGGGGGGCGGGCCGACTACGATGGAACGTCCAGCACGACCGGTCTGCACTCCGCACCGGTCCCGGGGACTGGTTCACAGGTGAGTTGCACCGATGGTGGAGGAGCAAGAGAGGCCGGGGGAACTGGGGCCGATCGGGGAGGTCCGGGAGTTTCCGGGGACTCATCCGGACCCGGTGGAACGCCCCTCAATGAGTGCGGAAACCAGGGTGGAAACCGGTCCCGTGATGATTCGCCAGGCGGCTGGCCGTCTGGCGGCCGGAGGGTCATTCCTGCGCGAGTGGCTGACCGATTCCCGGCAGTCGCCGCAGTTGGGCTGGCGGATGTTCCGGCGGTCAATCATCCAGCAGTCCCGGCATTCCCTCCTGGGATTCCTGCTGTTCTTCGCCCCGGCCGTGATGACCGCGCTGGTCTTTATCTATGGTCGGCGAGCCCAGTTTTTGTCAGCCGAAATCGGTGGGGTGCACAGCGCATTTTTCAGCGCGTGCGGCATGTTGATGGGGCAGACCTTCCTCGAGGCGTTCAACTCGCTGCGGCGGTTGTTGCAGAGTGCGGGCCCTCTCTTGCGGTCGCGGCGCGGCATGCTGGAGCCCATGTTGATGGCCAGCATGATCGAACTCGGCCTGCGGGATGTCATTCGCGTGATCGTGATTGCGTCATTGTTCGTCGCATTTCGAGTTCCGGTCGCGGCAACCATCCCGATCGCTGTCTGGGGATTGCTGGGGATCACGCTGCTGGGGGCCGGTCTGGGGATGTTCCTGGCGCCGCTCAACGCGCTGCAGCGCGACATTGAGGTCATTGCCTCCGCCTTCCCCCTGGTATTGTTCACCATCACCCCGATCTTCTTCCTGCCCCATGAGGGAACCTGGATCTACGAGATCTATCGGTGGAACCCGCTCACCTGGCTGTTTGAGGGAATCCGGGCGGCCGCTTATGGCGCACCCGGTTCGGTCACGGTCCCCCTGGTGGCACCTCTCGTGGGGTTGGTCTTGTTTCTTCTCGGTTGGGCCTTCTGCCGGTTTGCCCAGCCCCACGTTGTCGAACGGATGATGTCGTGAGTCTCCCCGGTCCCCCGCTCCTCGAGTTTGCCGGTGTTTCCAAGCGATTCTGCCGGCAGTCGAAGCACCGCCTGTCGTACACGCTGTTCGACATGGGGCGGGAACTGTGTCGGCGTCCTCCCCGCGACGAATTGCGGGATGGAGAATTCTGGTCGCTGCGGGATGTCAACTTCGCCATCCACCCCGGCGAAGTCGTGGGCGTCATCGGGATGAACGGGGCGGGCAAGAGCACGCTCATGAACCTCGCCTCCGGGGTTCTGCTGCCGACGACCGGCTCGGTCACAATCTGGGCCCGCAACGTGTGCCGGATTGACCATGCCGGGGTCCTCAGCATCCAGGAGACCGGTCGCGAAAACATCCTTATGCAACTGGCTGTGTTTGGCATTCCCCCCGAGAGAAACGCCGAGGAAATTGAGGTGATCGCCCGCCTCGCGAAACTGGAAGAGAACCTCGATCAGCCGGTGGGAACCTACAGCCGGGGAATGCGCAGCCGCCTCAGCTTTGCCATTTACTCGCGATTGAATCCCGACCTGTTCCTCGCGGACGAGGCACTGGGAGGAGGCGACCGGCGACTCAAGGACCAATTCCAGCAGTTCCTTCAGGAATTCATTGCCGCCGGCGGATCGATGCTGCTCGCGACCCACGATACGCAGGCCATGCAGACCCTCTGCCAGCGCGTGCTGCTGCTCGACCAGGGGCGGCAACTGCTGGTGGGGACCGCGCTCGAGGCGATTGAGGCCTACAATGCCCTCGCCCAGGAACGGGGCGTCGACCCCCTGGTGCTGCGGCAACGCTCGGCCAAGCCAGTCGCAGCGGAGGGATCTGACGCTGTGCCAGCCGGTGCCCAAGGGATGACGAAAACCCCGCCATCACCAATGGCTGGGGGACTGGAGACAGGCGACCGCCCCGTGACCATCGAGGGGGTCGAGTTGCTCGGTTCCGAAGAGTCCCCCTGCCACCGTGGCGATCGGGCCCGACTGCGGATCCGGGGGACGACCACCGCGACACTCTCGCGGGTCCTGGTCCGGGTCCTCATCCGCCGCCCCGAGACCAGGTTCCTGCTGAATCTGACCAGCCCCGGTTGCGAACTCGACAGAGGATCATTCGAACTGGAATGCGATCTGGGGGCTGTGGAGTTCGAGCCGGGGAGTTATCAGGTGGAGATCCAGATCCGCCAGCCGCACAACCATCGCCTCGCGGACTTTGTGTCCACGGCCGAAGTTCTGTCCCGATCGCCAGACAGGTCACAGCCGAGCCCGATGCGACCACAAAACGGCGTTCCTCTACGGACGACCTGGAAACAGGGTGCGTCGGGTTTGACCTTCGGTCGGGACTCCCGATTCGAGAAGCCCCCCCGCGAATCGTCTCGTGCCGAAGGTGACTCAACGCCCCCCCGGGAGTGATGCACGCGTTGCTCCAGCCCCCGGTCTTTGGCGGACGATCCTGTTGTTCCGAAGGGATCTGACCGGGGTGGAACGCGAGCCGGGCGATTTCCAGGATGGCCCGAAGTTGGAATCCGATATTCGCCGGACACTGTCCTGCGGCGTTGCGAGTGTTGACGATCGTCAACACGGCTGTGGTCGTTCCACCACAACCTCCACTCGCCGCGAGAGCAGGGAGTCGGGAACAGCATCAAAAAGCCACGGGAAAACCAGGGCCATTCGGTTCGATCCCTGGACGGCGCGCGATTTGCGATGCGGATTCCGCAGCATCACCCCGTCCAGGGCGAACGGCTCTGTTCCGGTGGGGGTGGTGCGGTGTCGGGTGAGCGCAGGCCCCTCGTGACGACACTGGCGGACCAGCAGAGGGGG
>Ga0315904_10003016_pt1 | contig 25313 bp, 15 predicted proteins | sample LakEriMetagenome_6_FD_203529 | JGI IMG/M metagenome (GOLD analysis project Ga0315904, IMG submission 203529) | Freshwater fungal communities from buoy surface, Lake Erie, Ohio, United States - Buoy 12 MA120 | ecosystem: Environmental > Aquatic > Freshwater > Lake | place: USA: Lake Erie, Ohio... | reverse complement strand
CGCGCGATGGTCTTCGCCGCCTCGTCGTCACCGGGTTGGCGCAGGGTCTCGAGAAATCCCGCCGCAGCGATCCGGTGTTCGGGATTATCGCGAAGATTGCGAGTCGCCGCTTCGATCAACGGGTCCAGTTGGAGCGGTGGCTGGCCGTGATCGTTCATGTGATTTCACTCCGGCCGCAGCAGGTATCCGGCCACCCAGCCATGCGCGCCGTTTTCGTGGCGGCACCAGTGCCAGCCGTGGATCTGGCGGAGCGATTCGAGTTTGTCGCCCCGGCGGATGGTGAGAACGGCGGGGTCGAAGGCCGCAGTGGCGGTGAAACGGCCGTCGCCGAGCGCTTTGAGGATTTCCTCGGGCACGTAGCCGTCGTTGCCCTTCGCATCGGTGGCCCACACCCAGCCGGGCCAGGTGCGGTCGGCCGCGCCGGCGCAGACTTCGTCGCCGGGGGCGAGCCGGATGGGATCGCTGTCCTTTTCCTCGTAGTCGGAGTTTGCGGTGTATCGCGTCATAACAGGCCGCGAGGGTGGGGGAGCGGGTGGGAAAATTCCACCACGGATTTTCCGGTGCGGTAAAATCGAAACGCGGAGTAGCGGAGAGCGCGGGGAAATTCGCAGAGAGAGAGGGACGCGGGCCATTCGTCCGAGGAGCGGCGGAGTCCGTCCGCCGTGCCCATGGATTGCCCATCTCGGGCGTATTCGCTCCACACATGGTCGCTCCATGGTCCGGGGCGAACGGATTTCGCCCCTCCGTGGCTGTGGGAAATGCGAATTCCCGGCATCGGTTGACTTTTTCGTTTCCTGCGGCCATACCCCGCCCATGTCCACCGCGTTGCCGCCGAAACCACGGATCATCGGGCCGAAAGTCCGGATCTGCATCGTCGCCTCGAAATACAACGAGCAGTTCACCGACGCACTGGTGGAAAACGCCATCGAGGAACTCGGCGAGTTGGTGCCGCAGGGGCGCGTGGACCTGATCCGCGTGCCCGGTGCTTTCGAAATCCCGGTGATGGTCGCCTCCGTGCTCGACCGCGATCCGCCGGCCTGTGTGATCGCGCTGGGGCTGATCATCCGCGGATCGACGGATCACGCGGATTTGGTCGGCCGCTCGGTGACGGACGCCTTGCAGCGGCTGGCGATTGATTCGCTGCGGCCGGTGATTCACGAGGTGCTGCTCGTCGATGACGAAAAGCAGGCCTACGCGCGCTGCATCGGCAGCCAGCTCAACCGTGGACGGGAAGCCGCCCGCGCCGCCGCGGCGATGATCGATGTTTTCCAGGAACTCGACCGCTCGATGCCCAAGAACTCCATCGCCAAGAAACAGCGACATGCCTAGCAGACGCCAGATTCGTGAGGCGGCGGTGCAGTTTCTCTACTGCGCCGATCTTGAGGGCGGTGCCAATCCGGCGGCGCTTCGCGATCCGTTTTGGGATTTCATCACCGAGTCGGACCGCCGCAGCCTGCAAGTGGCGACGTTCCGCACGGTGCATCATCTCGCACAGGGTCGCGAGGGCCGGCTCGCCGAGTTTGTGGAACGCTCGGCCGCGGCGGAAAAACTGTTAGCCGCTTGGCCGGAGGCGGAGTCGCTCAAGTCCGCGCTGCGCCGCATCGCCGAACTCGAATCCGCGTGGAGTACCGCGCTCGCGCAACTCGAACGCCTGCCCAAGGACGACGACGACGCCTCGGTGGCCGCCCGCTTCGCCAAGGCCCTCGGCCAGCTTTTCCGGGTGGATCACGATCTTTCGGAAACCCGTCACCGTTTTCTGACTGACCTCGAGGATTTTCCCAAACTCCGCGGACCCTTGGAATCCGTGGCCGCCACCATCCGCCGACTGCAACGCGTTTCCGACCGCCTGCGCATGGTCGAAGAACCGGAAAAATTCCCCGATCAGGCGGATCTCGCCAAGCTGCGCGAGTCCAAGCGCGAGATCGGCGAGCTGCGCAAGCGCGCCGACGAGGTGGTGGACCGCGTGCTCGCCCACAAGGAGTCCATCGATCGCACGTTGGCCGAAGTCGTGGACAATTTCTCGCCCGAGCGCATCGACCCGGTGGACCGCGCCATCCTCCGCCTGGCCACCCATGAGATTCTCAACGGCACTCCTCCGGCCGTGGCGATCAACGAGGCGGTGGAACTCGCGAAACGTTTCGGTACCAGCGAGTCCGGTCGCTTCGTCAATGGGGTGCTCGACCGCATCGCCAAGGGCGATGAGTCGAAAACCGCCTGAGTTTTATCATTGGAGATGTCCTTCGCGGCGTGCATAAGCGCCAGCGTCAATGAACGAACATCCCACCCCCTTCCAGCGCAAGACCTTGTGGAACGCCGCCACCGGCGTGGCCATCCTAATTCTCGGGCTGCTGTTGGTCGGACTGGTGTGGCTCACCGGACAACTGTTCGGTTTCCTCCAGCCGGTGCTCGTCCCCATCATCGTCGCGGGCATCGTCGCCTACGTGCTCGATCCGGTGGTGAGGCTCTTGGAAAAACGCGGCATGAGCCGGCTCTGGTCGGTGGTCACCGTGTTCATCGCCATCCTCGTCGGTGCCACCTTGCTGGTCGCCGCCGTGCTGCCCGGCATCCAGCGCGGCCACGGCCATCTCAAGGAATTCCTCGCGGAGAAACCCAAGCCCACCGCCGCGCAAACCGCCGCCATCGAAGAAGGCACCGAACCCGCGCCCGATGATGCCAAGCACCTCGGCAGCGCGCTCGAACGCGTGCTCTCCGATCTCTATCAGAACCACCAACACACCCCGATCGGCTGGCTGCTCACCGAGGTGAATGATGCCGGCGATCCGGTGGAAAAACCCGAGTCATCCGCTTCCGCGCGGGATCTGGAATCCTTCGCCCAAAGCCGCGGCGGGCGCATGCTCTTCGAATACAAGGGAGCCATCTTCAAGACCACGCGAGAGTGGATCACCGCCGGTTCGACGCGTATCCTCGGATTCCTCGGTCTCGTGCTCGGCCTGATCATGGTGCCGGTCTATCTGTTTTTCTTCCTCAAGGACTCCGCCGCCATCCGCAGGAACTGGCATCACTACGTGCCGCTCAAGGCTTCCCACTTCAAGGACGAGTTGGTGGACACGCTTCAGGAAATCAATGGTTACCTCGTTTCCTTCTTCCGCGGCCAGGTGCTCGTCGCCGCCATTGACGGCATCCTCGTCGGCATCGCGCTCACCCTTTTCGGCCTGCCCTACGGATTCCTGATCGGCATCTTCATGGCGCTGCTTGGCGTGATCCCCTACATCGGCAACATCCTCTGCCTGATCCCCGCCTGCATCATCGCCTACCTCCACGCCCAGGGTGGAGAAGCCGCCTTCGGCCTCGGCCCCTGGGCCTACGTCGGCTGCGTGATCGCCATCTTTGTCATCGTCCAACAGATCAACTCGCTGGTCACCGCCCCCAAGATCGTCGGCGACTCGGTGGGGCTCCATCCGCTCACAGTGATCTTCTCGATGCTGTTCTGGTCGGTCGTGCTCGGCGGCTTCGTCGGCGCGCTTCTCGCGGTTCCTCTAACAGCCGCCGTCAAGGTGCTGTTCAGGCGCTTCATCTGGGTGAAACAGGTGCGCGACAACCGCGTTGCCACCGCCTGATTCCGACCGGGCGCTGCGCGATTCCCCGATGGGCGGGGCTTGGAAAACAAATCGCTAATCCCGCGCCGACTGCGGGGTCTTTCCGGTATTCCGTTTGAACCACTTGGAAAAGTGCGAGAGATGCTTGAAGCCCAGATCGATGGCGACCTCCTTGATGCGGATGTCGGGCTGCCGCAAGCGGCTTTGGGCATGCTCGATGCGGAGCCGGTCCCAGAATTGGTGCGGCGTGGCATGAAGGTCCTTGCGGAAAAGCCGGATCAGATGGTTCGGGCTGATATGAAGGGCGGTGGCCAGTGTTTCCAGCGCGAGCGGTTCGGCAAGGTCGCGGGCTTGGATCAGGTCCACCGCCATGCGGACCCGTTCGTCGATGCCGAAGTGCCCGGAGTGCCGGATGCCACGCCCTTCGAGAACCTCTGAGAGGGCGGAGAGCCACTCGCACAGCAGATGCTCGAGTCGCAGGAAACAACGCAGATCGGCCCGGTGGTCCCGCAGGTCCCAGGTGCCGGGTGCGATCTCCATCACCGCGTTGAGGATCGGCCGGACCTTCTGTTCGAGTGCGGGCACGTCCACGGCATTGATCACCAGGCTTAGCCCATCCTGATAGAGATGCGATCCATCCGGCCACCGGGCCTCGAAGGCGATGGAAAGCATGCGGGAATCCCGTGAAAAGGTTTGAACTCGCGCACCCGGCTTCACGATCAACCACTGGCCGGGACGAGCCGTATGGCACTTGCCGTCGTGCTCCACCTTGGCCCAACCCTCGCGCACCAGCCAGGCGGCGCTGTTGGTGAACTCGGTGAAACGCAGCGTCGGTCCGCTCTGATGGGTGCCATCCGCGACGCGCCGGTTGTGACACCAGAGCAGGTGGAGGTTCAGGTTTAGCCAGTTTCGATAGACCATGCGTTCGGGTTTTCTAAGAGGAGAACCACTCGGGTCGTCAAGCGAATGCCCGAAATGTGCAAATGAATGTGTAAATGGTGCAATTGGAATACCCTGACAACAAGCGAACGGCAATGCCACTCTTTCCGGGCAATGACACGACCGAGCGCATCAGTTTCCAGGCGATGGAAGACGGCCCTGCAGTTGACGGCGGTGCTGCTTGCGGCGCTTGGATGCCCATTGGCGTGGGGAAGTGTCACCGCCTTCCGTCCGGGCCAACCATGGCCTGACACGGAGGGAAACCACATCAACGCGCACGGCTACTGCATTCTGAAGCACGATGGCAAATACCACTGGTACGGCTCGCACAAGATCGAGGGCAAGACCGAGTCCGAAAAAAACGAGGCCGGGGTCCGTTGTTACACCAGCACGGATCTCCTGAACTGGACCAACTCCGGTTTGGTGTTTTCCGTCACTGCCGAAGGACAGCATGCGGACGTCAGGGATGCTGGCATTCTCGACCGGCCCAAAGTGATCTTCAATCCGGCGACCCGGACCTTTGTCATGTATTTCAAACTCTACCCGCCCAAGGCCGTGGGTGACATGGTGGGAACCGATGTGGCCTATGTGGGCGTCGCCACCGCTGCCGGAGCCCTCGGGCCATTCCAGTATCAGGGGAAATTCACCGCTGCGGGCAGTCCGTCGGGATCGGGGGATTTCGCGATCCATCAGGATGACGACGGAGGGATTCACCACATCGCCGTACGCAAGCCCGACAAGGCCCTGGTGGTCGGGCGCATGAGCAAAGACGGCTTGCGGCCCGAGGGCGACTACACGGTCATGGAGGGCATCACTCATGCCACGGAAGCCCCGGCCTTGTTCAAGCGAAAGGGTCGATACCATCTGCTCGGATCGGCAAGCACCGGATGGAAACCGAATCCGGCGCGCATCTTCGTGGCGGACAAGATCACCGGCCCCTACAAGGCTCTCGGAAACCCCTGCCAAGGGACCAATCCCCACAACAAGCTCGGCCTGGAAAAAACCTTCGGCGGCCAAAGCACTTTCGTGATGCCTTCTCCGTGGAATGCGGACGAGTGGATCGCGATGTTCGACATCTGGAATCCCAAGGACCCGGTCAACGCCGGATACATCTGGCTGCCGCTGCGTTTCGAGAACGAAAAGCCCGTCATCCGCTGGCAGGACCAGTGGAAACCGGGCCCTTCCGCCGCCGCGCACCTCGCCAATCCCGGTTCCGGCATCAAGCGCGACACCCACCTCATCGCGCTCAACCAGGTGGGCTTTGAAACCAAACGCTCCAAACGTTTCACCGCTCCTCTAACCGCCGACGGCACCCCGTTCACCGTGCGTTCCGCGAATGGCGGCGAACCGTTGTTCAGCGGCGTGATCCGCGGAAACATTGGCGACTTCTCGGCAATCGACGCGCCGCCCGGCGAATACGTCATCGAAGTGCGCGGCGGCCCGCTCAAACCGGGAATCAGCGATTCCTTCCTGATCCAGCCGGATCTGTGGAAGGATCTCTTCTGGCAACCGGCCGTGGATTTCCTCATCGACTCCCGCTCCGTCGTCGGCACCCATCCGAGCGCCTACGGCGGCTGTCCGTGGCGCGACGGAACCTACTACGATGCCATTCTTCCCGCGCTCGTCCTCTTTCATCGCGCCGATCCCGAGCGCATCGCGGCCATGCCACGGCAGATCGACTGGGAAGTGGACAAGAAACGGGTGCTCGACCCCGCGTTCAAGTTCGACGCCAAGAACCCCTGCAGCGAGGGCGTGATGGATTCCGTTAGAAGGTATTTCACTGAAATCGAACCGCCCGCCGCCGACGCGCCGGACGTGGTCAAGCTCATCCACTGGGGCGCTGGCTATTACCTCGTGAACCCCGCCACGAAAGATCCGAGCCAGGATCCGGACCCTCGCAAGATCCATGCGCAGACGGTCGAGCAGGTCGCCTATGTCGTTTGGGCCTGGCCGGAGTTGAAACAATGGTTGCCGCTGTCGTTTTACGAAAAATGCCGCGAATTCTGCGTTCAGAACTGGGCGCCGTCTCTCGAGATCGGGAAGTGGTGGCAGCCCTCCACTTATCTCACCGTCGAGCAGATCACTGGAGACAACCCGATGGGCGGCAAGCTCCATCCCTACAAGGGCCGCCACGCGCCGGGACACTCCATCGTTCCCAACCTCCTCATGCACGAGATCGCCAAACGCGACGGTCTTCCCGATCCCGACCGCTATCTGGCGGCCGCGGTGAAGCAGGCGGATTGGATCGTGAAGAACCTCGATTGGAACGACCCGCGCACCACCAAGGGCCACCGCATGAGCGAGCACCGCACCATCCAGAACCTCGTCTGGCTCCTGCAGAATTATCCCGACAAGGCACCCGCCGGATTGAAGGAAAAAATCACCGCGTGGGCGGAGGTCGCCGTGAAACGCTCCACCAACATGTGGGACTTCCGTCGCTTCGACGATGGCGATCACTGGACGATCCCGAAGCTCAACGATGTCGGCAACTGGCTCTCCACGCCGGGGATTGCCACGGCGGCTTCGTGGGTCATCGATGATCCGGCATTGAAGTCGCGCATGAGGGAAATCGCCGTCTCCCACGCCGATGTGGTCTTCGGCCGCAATCCGCGCCTCGCCGCCGGACCGCACCTTCCTGAGATGGGCTTCACCGGCATCGAGCTCGGCTGGCCCATCGGCCACAAACTGAACGTCTGCGCGCGACTGGAACTTTGCAGGGGCTCGATTTCCTCCGGTCCCGGCAGCGAGATGTTTCCCTTCAACCCGGACGGTCACTACCGCCACGCGGAAGGCTGGGTGAACTACGGCGCCGCCTGGTGCCTCAGTCTTGCCTATTTTGAATTCGACCGCCAAGCCAGCAAAGCTCCCTAACTCATGCACCTAGCCGACTGGACAGTTCTCATTGTATATCTCATCGCCACCGTGGCCATCGGTGTCATCCTCGGCCGCAAGGTCAAAAGCACATCCGACCTCTTCGCCGCTGGTGGCGCTTCGCCCTGGTGGGCCAGCGGACTGAGTGCGTTCATGACGATGTTCTCCGCGAACACCTTCGTGGTCTGGGGTGGGATGGCCTACCAACACGGGTTGGTCGCGATCATGGTCAACCTCTGTTATGGGGTGGCCGCCCTGCTCGCCGGATACACGGTGGCGGGAAAATGGAAGAAGCTGGGTATCAAGACGCCCGCGGAATTCGTCGAGCGCCGCTTCGGCAAAGGAGCACTGCATTTCTACACATGGTCCATGATGATTTACCGCCTGGTCGGATCAGCCGGTGCGCTTTACGCGATTTCGATCCTGACCGTGGCGGTCACCCGTGGTGAGAACACCGGCAAATCCGTGGAAGGCATGCCGCCGGAACTGGTCACAGCCATCCTTGTTTTTGGCGCGGTGGTTGTGCTTTACACCATGATTGGCGGGTTGTGGGCGGTGCTCATGACTGATGTGATCCAATTCATTGTCCTGAATCTCGCCGTGATTTTCGTGATTCCGCTGATCCTGATGGATATCGGTGGTCTCGCGCAAATTGCCGAGAGGATGCCCGAGGGTTTTCTCGCGCTCACATCGGGTTCGAAATACACTTGGTTCTTCCTCTTTGGCTGGGTCGCCATCCACTACTTCATGATCGGCGCGGAGTTTGCATTCGTGCAGCGCTACATCTGCGTGCCCACCCCGTGTGACGCGCGACGCGGCACCGTGTTGTTTGGTGCTCTCTATCTGTTCTCGCCGTTCCTTTGGCTGCTGCCGCCGCTGCTCTGGCGGGTGCAAAGTCCCATCCCGGATGGTGCCACGGACGATATGATCCGAATGATGAAAGAGGAGGCCTACATCAAGTCCTGCAAAAACGTTCTGCCGATCGGGATGGTCGGACTCATGATGGCGGCCATGTTTTCCGCCACAGCCAGCATGATCAGCGGCCAGCTCAATGTGTTTTCCAGCGTGCTCACCCATGATATTTACCGGCCCCTGCGCAAGGCCATGACCGACGGCCATCTGCTGGCCGCCGGGCGATGGTTCACCGTCCTGCTCGGAGCCCTGATTGCGGGCATCGCGCTTTGCATCCCGAGACTTGGCGGTGCCGAGAAGGTGATTGTTTCCATCACCGAGATCATGGTGGTCCCGCTGCTTGCGCCGATCCTTCTAGGCTTGCTCAGCAAGCGGGTCAATGTGGGGGCGCTGTGGACGACAGCCGTGATCTGCATTCCATTGGGTCTGGCCATGCATTTCGGATGGATCGCGTTTGATGCGAACGACGGGATCGGGAAGTGGCTCAAGGACCAGTCCATGACGATCATCGGCGTGGCGCTACCGCTCATCATTCTGTCCATTTCCCACCTTCGCTCCCGCGGAGTGGACGGTCGTTGGAAGAACATCGAGGAACTCCAGACCCGTGAACAGAAAGCGTCAGGCGCCCGACCCAATGCCGAACCTGACCACTCTCCTGCTCGGATAATCGCATGGAGCATGGTGGCCTTGGGTGCCGGCATGGCCTGCTTGATGCCAATCAACCCGGGCAATCGCCTGATCATCCTCATTTTCGCCCTGGTGCTTGTCGCTATTGGCGCAGCCATGTTCTGGGTGACGAAGATTCCAACTCAAAAAGACAAGTCATGATCATCGATAACGGTACCGACCACCGCTCCCTGAAAGCCGTAACCCACCAAGCCGACCTGGTGGTCATCGGCGGCGGCCTTGCAGGAGTCTGCGCCGCCATCGCCGCGGCCCGCCAGGGCGTCAGGACCGTGCTCGTCCAGGACCGGCCGGTCCTTGGCGGCAATGCCTCCAGCGAAGTGCGCCTCTGGGTGCTCGGCGCGACGTCGCATCTCGGCAACAACAACCGCTGGTCGCGCGAAGGCGGCATCCTCAACGAAATCCTCGAGGAAAACCTTTACCGCAACCGCCAGGGCAACGCACTGATATTCGACACGATCCTGCTGGAGAAATGCCTCGACGAGGAGAACCTCACGCTGCTGCTGAACACCGCCGCCTACGAGGTGGAAAAGGGCGATCCGGACACCATCTCGGCCATCCACGCCTTCTGCTCGCAGAACTCCACCCGTTACGTGCTTCGCGCGCCGTTGTTCTGCGATGCCTCGGGCGACGGCATCGTCGGCTTCATGTCAGGTGCCGCCTTCCGAATGGGCGCGGAGTCGAAAGAGGAGTTCGGCGAGGGCTTCGCGCCTGATGTCGAATACGGTCAGTTATTGGGCCACTCGATGTATTTTTCGACCAAGGACGTCGGCGTGCCGGTCAAGTTTGTCGCACCGAGCTGGGCGCTCAAGGACATCACGAGGATTCCTCGCTATCGCCAGTTCAACACCAACATGCAGGGCTGCAATTTCTGGTGGCTCGAATACGGCGGCCGCCTCGACACGATCCACCAGTCCGAGGAGATCAAGTGGGAACTCTGGAAGGTGGTTTATGGCGTCTGGGACTACATCAAGAACTCCGGGAATTTCCCGGAAGCGGAAACGATGACCCTCGAATGGGTGGGCCATGTTCCGGGGAAACGCGAAAGCCGGCGGTTCGAAGGCGACTACATCATCCGCCAGCAGGATCTGGTGGAGCAGACGGTCTTCGATGACGTGGTTGCCCACGGCGGCTGGGCCGTGGACCTTCATCCGGCCGACGGGGTTTACTCCGAACTCTCCGGCTGCACCCAATGGCATTCCAAGGGCGTCTATGGCATCCCTTGGCGCTGCTACTACAGCCGCAACATCAAAAACCTGTTTCTCGCCGGGCGCATCATCAGCGCCACGCATGTCGCCTTCGGTTCCACCCGCGTGATGGCCACCTGCGCCGCGGGCGGACAAGCCGTCGGCACCGCCGCCGCGATCTGTCTCGAACAAGGCTGCCTGCCCGCCGATCTGTCAACTGGTGACGAACTTCGCGAGTTGCAACTCCGCCTCCAGCGCGACGGCCAGTTCCTGCCGGGTAAGACCCTATCGGACCCCGCCGATCTCGCCGCGCAGGCAACGGTCAGCGCAAGCTCGCAATGCGTGCTGTCCGAACTGAAACCCAACAAGGCTTGGATCCGCCTCGACAGTTCCTGGGCCATGGTGGTTCCACTGTCCGCCGGAACCGCGCAGACGGTTTCCTTTGAGGTTGCCGCCGAGCAGGCCGGCGTCCTGCGTGTGGAACTCCGCCGCTCGGAAAAGCCCGGCAATTTCACACCCGAGATTCTCGTCGAGGCGCTTGATGTTCCGTTCAGCGAGGGCGAATCACGCGTCACCGCGCGCTTCGCCACGGCGGTGCCGCAGGATGGTTACCATTTCATCAAACTCTGCGAGGATCCTTCCGTGCGGGTACGCGTGAGCGATGCGCGTCTCACCGGCGTGCTTGCGGCGACGACGGCATTCAACAAGGCTGTCGCCAAATCCAGCGTGCAGGAACCGCCTCCGGGCATCGGTATCGACCGCTTCGAGTTCTGGCTTCCCAAGCGCCGCCCGGAAGGCCGCAACCTCGCCATGACCTTCGATCCCCCCATCGATCTCTTCGGCCCCGCCAACGTCATCAGCGGTCCCGCCCGGCCGGTCGATGCTCCAAACGCCTGGGTGGCCGATCCTGATGACCCGCAACCGGAACTTCACCTGACATGGGACTCGCCACGCGAAATCAACGGCGTGCACATCGAGTTCGATCCCGACTGGGACCATCCGATGGAGTCGGTGCTCATGACGCATCCGGAAGAGGTGGTGCCGTTCATGGTGAAGGACTTCGACTTGCTCGATGATTCCGGAAACACCCTTCATTCGGTCCGCGATCACCACGGCGCGATCCATGAGTGGCGTGCGGAGAAACCGCTGCGGACCAAACGTATCACCCTGCGGGTACTCGCCACCCACGGCGCTCCCGCAGCGGTCTTCCGGGTCCGTGTCTCCGGAAAATGAATTGCGAAACGGGAGTCTTTCAACTGCCGCTTCACATTGCGCATGACGACACACTCCACCCTTCCATCCGTCGTTGCGCTGGGATTCTCGCTGTTGGCCGGCGCATTCGCCCTGGCCGAATCAAAGCCATCGGCACCTGACCGCTCCGCCAAGCGGCCGAAGTTCACCAGCAAGATCCACATCCCGGTGAAGGCCGCTTCCGAGGTGACACCGCTGCCGCCGGCCGGATACGAACTGGTTTTCTCCGACGAGTTCAACGGCGATCAAGTCGATACGGAGAAATGGAACTTCCGGCTCGTGGACAAGATGCTCAGCGCCCAGCAGCGGGAGAATGTCTCAGTGAGGAACGGCAACCTTGAAATCGCCCTTCGCAAGGAATCCGTGGCGGGCAAGAACTACACCGCTGGTGGAGTCATCAGCAAACAGACCTTTGTTTATGGATACTACGAAGCTCGTTTCAAAACACCGCCCGCCGAGGGCTGGCACACGGCGTTCTGGTCCATGAGGCATAACGCCCCCGATGTGAAACGCAGGCTTCCGGCGCTGCTGGAACTGGACTTCTGCGAGCAGGATGGCGGCGATCCCCATTACTTCAGCTTCGGCGTGATCAACCAGTCCCGCTATCACCAGCGGAAGAACCGCCAGTCGTGGAACGCGGGCCGCTGGGTCATCGAGGATGCGCCGGACACCTCGGTGTCTTTCAACGTCTGGGGATGCGAGTTCACACCCAAGATCACCCGCTTCTATTTCAACGGAAGGTTGACCAAGGAAATTCCTTCCACGGGCTTTCCCCACGATGAGATGAGCGTCTGGATGAGCGTCATCGCCAGCACCTTGAAAGGGGACCGTTGGGTGGATGAAACCAAGCTGCCGAACGTGGTGCTGTGCGATTACATCCGCGTCTATCAACATCCGATCTATCGCGAGGCGGAGTCCGCGGTGCGGGCCGAGGTCCTCCGTCCCCTGCCGCCGTTGCAACCACCAAGGGAGAAGACCAAACCCGTCGGTCCGAAGCCCGAGGATCTCAATTGAAGGGATTTACATGAAGCTGTGTTCCATGCGATCGACCATCGCGCTGATTCTCACGGGTTTGAGCACCCTGATGATGATCGGTTCGGCCGAACCGGTCGCCAACGCGCGCACCGAATTCCGCCCCGGCCAGCCGTGGCCTGACAGCCGCGGCGCTCACATCAACGCCCATGGGTTCTGTGTCCTGGATTTCGATGGCCGCCACTACTGGTATGGCGCGCACAAGATCGAGGGTAGGACCGAGGACGAGAAAAACGAGGCCGGTATCCGCTGCTATGTGAGTGATGATCTGATGAACTGGCGGGATCAGGGACTCGTGCTTTCCGTCTTCGAAAAGGGCGCCCACGCCGATCTGGCGGACGCGTTCATCCTCGACCGACCCAAGGTGATATACAAGGAAGCCACCAAGACCTTCATTCTCTACTTCAAACTCTATCCGCCCAAGTCGAAGGGCGGGAAGAGCGGCAAGGACTATGCCTGGGTCGGCGTCGCCACCTCGGCCACACCCACCGGGCCTTTTGAATACAAGGGATACTTCCTCGGCAACCACAACAAGTTCGGCACCGGGGACTTCGCCATTTTCGAGGACACTGACGGCTCGATCTATCACATTGCCGTTCGCAAGCCGGACAAGGCACTGATCTACGGACGCTTGTCCGACGATGGAATGAAGCCTGTCGGAGAATACAAGGTGTTTGAGGGAGTGACCGTCGGCACGGAAGCCCCCGCGTTTTTCCGGCAGAATGGCAGGGTCTACCTTCTCGGATCGGGCACTTCCGGCTGGAAACCCAACCCCGCCAGGATGTTTGTGGCGGATCAATTCACCGGCCCCTACAAGGAGCTGCCCAATCCGTGCCGCGGCGTGAATCCGATCAACCAACTAGGACCCGAAAAGACCTTCGGCGGGCAGAGCACCTTCGTCTATCCCGTCGCCGGGCGGCAGGATGCCTGGATCGCGATGTTCGACATCAACAAACCGGAGGACCCGGTCAATGCCGGATACATCTGGCTGCCTGTCGAGTTCGAAGGGGAGCAGCCGGTCATCCGCTGGCGCGACACATGGGACATGTCAGTTTTCTCGAAACAATAGTTCCATTGCCCCGCAGTCACGAGAGAAAGTGTTCACTACAATCAAAACCGATTCATTGGAACCCAGACTCGGGAAATCCTGAAAATCATCGCCACAATGCCAATACCACATCCCAACCGGCTCGTAGTTCTGTTTTCACTGGCTTGCGCCATGACTACGGTGGTTCATGCGCAGAAGTTCCCGTTGGAGATTCCGGTAAACGTTGATTTCGAGGGGGCCGCATCCTTTCCACTGCGCCACTGGGTCACGATTGGCGGCACTGCGGAGTCGGCCGGGCTGACCACCAATGTCGCAAGGTCGGGAAAACACTCCTTGGAAATCAAATCCGGTGGCCTGGTCGAAAGCTACCTCGCGTTAAAGCCGAGTTCGACTTATAAACTCTCGGTGTGGATGAAAACGGCGAGCGGATCCGATGAGGTCCAGGTCAATCTGACTGAGATGGGGGAAAACAACATCAGCGTCGCCAGCGCTCTCGCCGACTGGGCGTTGATCGAGAAGGAGTTCCATACGGGCGAAAACCAAGACCGGGGAATCATCCAGTTCAAGAATCCCGAGAACGTCGGAAACAACAGTGCATGGATTGACGACCTGAAAATCGAACGCGTGGGCGATTATGCGCCGCAAAAGCCGTCGGGGATCAAGCCTCTTGCCGCGCGCAGACAAGTCGAACACCTGGGAATCAAAACCCAGCCCGATGAAAAGCTGAAATGGTTGCATGATGCGAAATTCGGCATGTTCATCCATTGGGGGATCTATGCAGGGCTTGAAAAGACGGAATGGGCGATGCACCAGCTGGCGATCCGGCCGGAGGATTACCGTGCCTATGCCTACGCATCGGCTGGCGAAAAGTATTTTTCCGCCGACAGATACGACCCTGCGGCGTGGGCGAAGCTGGCAAAGGACGCAGGCATGAAATACATGTGCCTGACTGCCATGCACCACGACGGCTATGCCTTGTTTGAAAGCAGGGCAATCGATGCCTTCACCTCGAAACAAACCCATAACCGGGACTTCGTCAGGGAATACGTGGATGCCTGCCGTGCCGAGGGATTGAGGGTCGGTCTATTCAAGACCTTGATCAACTGGCGTTATCCTGGCTACTACGATGTGACCGGGACCGATTGCAAACCGAATGCCTTCGGATACAAAACGGATATCGCCCACAGGGAGAACGCGCGGTTGATGAAGGAGGAGCTTTACTGCCAGACCAAAGAGTTGATGATCAGGTATGGAAAGATCGACATTCTTTTCTGGGATGGCGGGTATCTGGCACAGCAGGGAACATCCTCATCCGCGGCGTTTTTCTGGGAGCCGGGCAAATACATGGATCCGAAGAATGAGTGGCCGGTGAACCCTTACTTCCAGGATACGGATGAGGAATCCGGAAAGCCCCTTGGATTGATGGGGATCGTTCGGAAACATCAGCCCGACATCATCGTCAATCCGCGTTCGGGATGGTATGGAGACATCAAGGCCGAGGAGGGAGGGGCACGGGTCACCGGTTCGGTGAGAACGGAGGATATCTACGAAAAATGCATGTCGATGGGTCCCGGTTGGGGATACTCCAAACATTATGAGAATCCCGATAAAATCAAGACGGTCGATCAGATCAAGGAGATGCTGGCGGATTGCGTCGTGCGCAACATGGTTTACCTGCTCAATGTGGCTCCGGACCGACATGGTGAGATCACGCCTTTGGTCAGCGAAAGGCTTCTCGAAGTCGGCAAATGGCTCGAAAAGGTTGGGGATGCGGTTTACTTCACGCGCGGAGGTCCTTGGAATCCCAAAGACGGGTTTTACGGATTCACCTACAAGGACAACAAGATCTTTGTCTATCTGTTGAGGGATTTCAAGGGGGACTCCTTCACCCTGCCCGCCCTGAATCCCGGACAAAAGGCCGTCAGGGCCTATGTGGTCTCGGATCATGCTCCCGTTGCGATGACGCAGAACGAGCAGGGGGAAGTCAGCCTTTCGGGAATCCAGCGCTCCGACAAGGTCGTCACCATTCTGGCCGTGGAACTCAACAAGAACGTGATGGATTGAAACACTCGGGATCGCGGTGACGTTAAAAGCTGGGCTTCGGGAATGTCAGGACGCGATTCAAGGGAAATGCCCCCTTGGGTTCATGGTGGTGCCCAACTCATCCAACGGCAAACAGGACATCCAATCCTCCGGAATCATGAAACGACGCTGTCTTCTCTCCTCATTTTTGGCATCGGGCACCCTCTTTGCGCAACCACCTGCGGGTTATAAACTGACATGGAGCGATGAATTCGATGGAAATTCGGTTGATGAATCCAGGTGGCGGTATCGCCTCGATCGGAAAGCCTCCTCGATTTGTTCTCCAGAGGATGTTTCCATTAGGGATGGATTTCTGAGAATCAACCACGGTCCACGGGAGGATCGATTCGGCGGCGGCGGGCTCATCACCAAACAAGTCTTCAAGAGCGGTTACTTCGAGACGAGGGTCAAGATGGATGGCGGTTATGGCTGGCACGAGGCATTCTGGACATGGCATCCTCCGGCCCCGGCGCACATTCCGAAGAAAGCCTGGATGGCGAAGCCCCGCATCGAGATCGATTGCTTCGAAGCCAAGGCCCATAACGGACCCAATGAGTATTCCTACGGCGTCATCCAGTGGGAGCCGGTCAAGGGCAATCTGAGCCGGGCAAACCATCAGGCACCGGACAGTCTTTCCGCCGGATTCCACGCCTACGGGTTCGAGGTGACCGCCGAATACGTGGCGTTCTTTTTCAATGGCAGGCAGATCGATGTGACAAACCTCGAGGACGTCAAGCAATCGGACTTCAACGTCCTGCTCACGTCCATCGCGACACACGCGAACGCGCGAACCACGAACGGTTGCGTCCTGTTCGATTATCTGCGTTGCTATGAGATCGAGCCTGCTGACTACCACGCCAGGAGGGCTTTGGTGACGAAGGATCTTGCCGCGCCTGGCGGCTATGTGGACACCAAGCGTCCGGCAGGCACCGATCTCTGGATCGAAGTTGAGAAATTCAACCGTCTTGGATCATGGACAATCGGCCGTGACGGGGTTGATCATCGGACCCGGATCCTGAAGGGGCGGACGAGGAAGGATAAGAAACTCTCCGGGACGGATCTCACCGCAAGCACCACCGTCAAGGTTCCCAAGGAGGGCATCTGGCGGCTTTGGATACGGTCGCGGGATGTCAGGTCGGAGAGCCCGGGCGGCCGTTCCTTTACCGCGGCCGTGAACGGCAAGTCGTCGGAAACCAACTTTGGTAATCACGGCAATGATGGGTATGCCTGGCAGGACGGAGGAAGGTTTTCCCTGCCGGAAGGAAACATCAAGTTGGAACTAACCGACACTTCCCAGTATTTCGCGCGCTGCGACCGGCTGCTGCTTACAAGGGATTTGACGTACGTTCCGCACGGTCCGGGAGGAAAGGAAAACACGGAACATGTTCCTGCGGACGGAAAGATATGGTGAGCAGGAACCCATCACACATGCGTGGATCGAATCATCTTTTGACCGTTTTGGTTTCAATGGCTGTTGCCATACCCGCAGGTGTGATCGTTGAAAACAGACACGGTGCCAACGGGTCTGAGAAACATCCTCAACCCGGATTTCAGTCCTGGACCCTGAACGGTAGGAGGAACTGGAGGACCGAACTCGCCGAGGTCTCCAACGTGGCCCATTCAGGTAAGCAACTCCCTTGGAAGAGCAACGATGACAACTCCATCAGTTTCGGGCAGGTGGATTTAAAGCAAACACCCGATGTGCCCATCCCTGAGATCACCCTCACCGGATGTAGTGGTTCAGTGTGTTGATTCTCGGTTTCGTTTCTTTCTTCCCGGATCTTGTGGCGTACGACGAGGACGTCAGGCCGCATCCCGGTAGGCCTCGCCGACGACCGTGAGTGATCCGTCCGGGTTGAAGAGCTTCGAGGAAGCGAGCGGCCCTCCGCTGACTCCGCCGTGGAACCAGGCGTAGCGCTCGACAACGTCCATCGCTTCGAGCTTTGGCAGCAGCTCCCTGAGGAAACCGGCGATCCGTTCCGGCTTATGGCGGTTCTCCGCGGATGACTTCGCCTTCCAGTCGGCCACGGCGAACTCGGTGATCCAGATCGGGCGTTTGAACATGTCGTGGACTTTCCGGATTTTCGCGAGCAGCGATTCCACTCCCGGGCCGCCGTATGAGTGCATGCAGATGAAATCGACGCGCAGGCCGCGTTCCTCCACGCCCTTCATGAACGCGATCATCCAGTCGTTGTCGGGATGCACCGTGGCGGGGCTGCCGAGGCGCAGGCCGGTGGCTTCGAGCTTCGGCCACGCGGCGAGGGCCTCCTCCACGGTGGTGTCACCCTGGGTTTTCGCATCCGGTTCGTTGAAGCCGAGAAGTTCGCGGAAACCATGCGGGGAAGCGGCGGCTTTCACCCGCGCGAGTTGTTGATCGAGATTCGCGTCAACGCGATAGATCATCGGGGTGAAAGGAGTGCCTGGAGGCAGTGTGGAAGGCGCCTCGATGTTCCAGTTGTAGAACCAGTCGGCACCGACGGCCTTTAAGAAGCGGATGTTCTTTTCCGCAGGGCGCTTCTTATCCGTAAGGCACAAACCCTTTTTGCCGACGTCGGGCGCGGATGGTCGTCCATGATTCTCCGCGACGGGCTTTGGCCTGCAACCGAGAGGCAACATGGCTGGGGCGAGTGCGAGCAACTGGCGGCGTGTCATGAGCATGGATAAACATGCCAGATGCTTCCCGGTGCGAACATCAATCCGAATCATGGGACCACCGCGTTGAGTCGTCCGAACAGTTTTCCATTCATGGCCCTGGCGGACGGCACCGTGATGCGGACGGTCTGGGTGGTGGAATCGAGGGGGCTGATGGAAACAAGGATGCCATCCTCAGACGACCCCTCCGCGCCGACAGGCACGCTGTTGGAAGGTGGGAAAGTGAGATTGCCGGACCATTCGAAGGTCAAACTGACTGTTCCCACTGAAGAGGTTTTTCGGGCGAAGACGAAAACCAGGTCACCCTCCGGACTTCGTGAGGAAACCGGAAGCAAAGACACGGAGTTCGCGCCCGCGCTTGATGGGTTGGGCTCGCCTCCAAGGACAAACTCCAGGGCGTTCCTCACGCCGTCATTGTCGGGGTCCGCATTGCCGGTGGCGTCGGGGCCGAGCAGGCCTTTGGAGCTTGCCCAGGATTCATACGGTCCGAGGGATTCGATGGGAACATTGGCGAATGTAAGTGCCTCCCTGGTGTTTGTACCGTAGAGCAGGGTCGATACGCCTTCGGTGTGATTCCAGGTGTCTTTCACGTAATCGAGCGTGGAGTCCGCGCTTGCGGCGCTGGCGAGTTGAAGGGTGATCGTTTCACCGGATGCGCTGCCGGATGTGACCTGACCGGCGACATCGTTCACATGCCAGTTTGGGAGCGAGAAACTGTTCCAGTTCATGGGTTGGTCAAACTGCAAGGCGATGGCGGTTCTCGCGCTGCTGGTGAACCGGGCTCTGACGAGGTTGGGCGGGGTGACGGCGTCGGAGTATGTCACACCGTAGAAGTCGCGTTTCACCACCGGCAGCACGCGAGCAGCCAGGTTCTCATATCCCGCTTTGGAGTAGTGGCAGCCTCCGTATCCGGGGATGGCAATCGTATTGACGATGCTCATGTTCGAATACAAGCGAGGCAACTGGCGCTGGATTTCGCGGACCTCGCTGGCGAACGGGCCGATGCTGCAGGGATTGGGAGCGACTTGGAAAATGATGTAGCGTTGGAAATTCGGAAAGTCCTGTTTCCATGCGGAAGACATGTTCAGGAAATTCCACTCATAGGACAGATAGTCCGGTTCCAGCGGCGGGCCGAAGGTGGCCGAATCGCTCTCGCCCTGATGCCAGAAAATACCGCGGATACCGTGAGTGAGACGTGCCGCGATGACCCGGTTGAGCAGGTTGGCGTAGATGTCGTAGGTTCCGGCAGCGATCGTGCGATCGACCGGGTTTGGTTGGTGTTGGGCAATGTAGGTCCCGCCGACGGCACCGTTGATGAGACAGACGGGCATCGAATGCTGTGCAACGATGTCTTGCGCGAGTTTCATGCCCCAGTATCCGACTTTGCTACCCCATTCCGGACTCAAGGGCTTGGCGTATGCCGGGCTCCAGCCCAGCGAGGCGTCATAGGTTCTCACCCATGGATCACTCGTATTGACTTGAGGATTTGCCGCGGAATCATCATTGGCGGTGGCTTGGGCATTGGACTGGCCTTCGATGATGAAAGCATCTCCGCAGAGGATATTGTTGACGGTGGCGACATCCGTATCCACCCCTGAAGTTCGGTTGCCATAGACGACGCGGTAAGTGAAGAGGCCTGCCTCGATGGTGGCGGTGAAGTCATACGCTTCGCCGGCGAGTGGCTGACGAAGGGTGGTGTAGAGCGATTCCGAACCGCCGGAGGGTGTGCGATACACCTTGAGAAACACATCATCCGGTGTGCCTGACTGTGTGCCGCGATAGTGGATCGTACCGAGATTGGTGAAGGGATTGCGGGCGAAGAACTGGTTGGTGACGGGCTTTTCGTTGGCGAGCGGCGTGCGTTCCACCCATGGATCGGTGGCAGGTTCCGTGACGTTGATGGTGGTGGAGCGGATGACGTTTTCCGTACCATTGTTCATGGTCAGCGTGACGGTCAGCACGCCGCTGCCCTGCGAGCGGGTGAACGTCATGACGCCTGGCGAGGTGGTTTGCGTGACGGCAATGCCGCTGGTGCTCCAGTTGTAGGTGAAGTTGGTGCCATTGTTCGCTTGTAGGAGAGCGAGGTTGGAAAGGACGGGCTGGGCGGTGATGGTGGCGCGTCCGTCCCAGCTTGCAGGTGCTATGAGTTCGAAATCCGGCAATGGCGGGGCAACCACGACCGTGACGAGATAGTTCTTCGTCACCAGCGAATCGGAAGACGTGACGGTGTAGGTTTGCGGTGTGGAGAAGTTTCTCGCCGTGCCGGAAGGCGTGGAGCATGTGGCGTCCGGCCACAGAGAATAGGTGGGCGCCAGATTGGTAAGGTTGGTGCCGAAGGGAACGGTGAGAGTGACGTTGGTGCCGCTGATGACGGCGTTTTGGATGGATGGCGGGTTGGAAGCCAGACTCATGGCAAGGATGTCGGCTTTCGGGGCGATGGGCGTGGCAACAAGTTGGAAGCCGTTGAAGGGCGTGTTGTTGCCATCCGTGAGCCGGAAGGAGAGTTCTCCGGCGAGTGTGGGGACCAGCCCGTTGAGACGCATCCAGTTGCCGGTGTTGCCTGAGCCGGAGGTGACATTCGCGAAGTTGGTATCTGGCGTCAGCGCGGGAACGTATCCGTTGGTGCCGCTGAGGATGCGATTGAGATGGACTGTGCCGGTGAGGCCGCTTCCGAGGGTTTGCGTGATCGGAAGAGCATCGCCGTTCCTCCACCACCAGTCGGAGTAGATGACCATGTCGTAGGAGTTGGTCATTGAGAGGCCTTTGATCGTCAACGTGCTGGTGGAACCGCCGCCCACGCGGCTGTTGAAGATCTTGTCACCGGTGAGCACATTCTGAGTGCCGATGCTTCCGCCGTTGAAATCGAGTGTGACGGCGGTGTTTTCGCCGGTGGATTTTTTAAGCACCATGCCGGTCTGAGGCAGTGAGGCGACGCGGTTCCAGGTGCTGTTGGCGGCGTTTTCCGTGGCTGCTCCGATGAAGTTTTCCGAGGTGGTGATCTGATTGCCGGCCTGACTGGCGAACTGGACGTTCCAGACGGTTTGTGGCGGAGTTGCGGGTGTCGTGGCTGATGCCGGGGTGGAGGCTGCCGTCGTGTTCAGGGCGGAGCTTCGATCGCGGGCGGTGACGGTGTAGGTGTAGGTCGTTCCCGGATTGAGTCCGGTGTTGGTGTAAACCGGGCTGCTTTGCCAGCCGCTGTCGGTGCCGCCGGGGTTGCCGCTGGTTTCATCGAAGTAGTATTCCACGCCACTCGTGTCGCTGGCGGCGGTGGCGGTCATGGTGATGCTGGTGCTGCCGGTCGTCACAGGTGGGCTGGCCCAGGTCATGGGGCTGGGAGTGGGCGGAGTGGCGTCGGGCGGGCCGGCGCTGAGTTGGATCAACTGGAAGCCGTTGATGGGGGCGTTCACTCCTCCCATGGTGAAGGAAAGGTTGCCGACTGCGTTTGGCGTGAGTCCACGGAAGCGGGCGTAATTGGTTGGATTGGTCGCGACATTGGCGGGATTGGTATCCTCCATGAGCGCCGGAACCACGCCATCGACGTGCGTTCCGCCTTGCTGGCTGTTGATATGGAATGTCCCGGTCAGCCCCGATCCGGCGGTCTGCTGCACAGGATTCCCCTCCGGACCCCACCACCAATCGGCATAAACCACGAGGTCATAGGTGGCGGACGGGTTGAGGTTGCCAAAAGTGACGGTGAACGGGTCGTCGTTGACGATATCGGGCGATGGGCCGGTGCCGTCCTTGATCCATGTATTGAAGATCTTGTCCCCGGAAGTCAGATTCTGGTTTCCGAACTGAACGACAGAACCCGAGCCCGCGATGATTGCAAGAGTCACGCCGGCTCCATTGTTTCCGGTCGAGTCCGCCAGCGTCACCTGGCCGGCCGTTGAGACTGCGTTCCAAGTGCTATTCGCGGTGTTCTCCGGGGCGGCACCCGTGTAATTGTTGACGGTCGTGATTTGGTTCGTGCCCGAGCCGGTTCCGGCACCCACGTTGACATTCCAGACCGTCTGGGCCCGCGCCGACAGGCCGGGGAGAAAGAGGGCTACGGCGGCCGAGGCGGTCAGGGACCTGGAGACATTCAGAAGTTGCTTGGTGATCTTCATGTTGGTTTGAAATCTTGGCCACAAATTTGGCTGCCGCCGACGGTCCAGTCGGCGGCAGCTGGGATCCCGGAGAAAACCCAATGACTTCGGAAAGGTCATGCGCGACGGCGGCGCAGAAGGGCGAACAGGCCGAGGCCACCGAGGAGCGCGGCGCGAGGCTCGGGGACGACGGTGATATTGACGAAGGAATCGGAGCCTCCGGCATACTCACCCGTGTAGTTGAGCCCGCCGGCGGCGTCGTTGTAGCTGATGCGCCAGGTGTTGAGGCCGAAGAGGAATTCCTCCTCATCCGCGAGTTCGTTGCCGCCGAGGGTGAATAGGCCATTGTTCCATGCTCCCGTGTAGTTGATCAGGGAGAAAACCGTGCCGTTGGCGAAAGCCACATCGGTCAATGCGATATCGGACAAGGTAAGTCCCACCGTGCCGGCGAGATTGAGATCGCCCGTGACTTTTAGCAAATCGGACCCGACGGTGGCGGGGACACTGGAGTTCAATTCATGGAGCAGCGAGGAGCCGTTGCCAAAGGAAAGCGTGCCGGTGCCGAGTGTTTCGATGGATGCGCCGGGAGAAAGCGAGCCGGTGACGTTCACCGCGCCGCCGATGGTGCCGGTTCCGCCAAGCGTCGCACCTGCGGAAACACCGACGGTGCTGCTTGCGACGGTCGAGCCGTTGATCAGGAGTTTGCCTTCGCTGACCGTTGTGGCACCCGTGTAGGTGTTGGTGCCGGTCAGCACCCAGGTTCCGGCACCGGACTTGGTCACGGTAATGGCGCCGGTTCCGCCGTTGGCAATGGCACCAATCGAGTTTGCGGCCGTGCTCGTGCCCGAGAGCGTGAGGGTTTTGCCGCCGTTCGCGGCAGTCACGCCGGAACTGAGGACCAGCGGCCCCGTGCCGTTGGCCAGGATGGCGTAGTTGGCCGTGGTCGTGCCGGTGTAGTTGAGACGAACAACCCGGTCACTCGTATGGCCGCCCGGGGCGGTTCCCACATAGCGCATGGTGGCATCGGTGGTATCAAATCCGAGGTTGATGACGGAATCCGCGAGCGACGGTGCGCCAAGTGAGCTGGCTGTGGCCCCGACGTTGGCGATGGATGTGAATTCCAAAGTGCCACCGTTGACTCGGGTGGCACCGGTGTAGTTGTTGGTTTCGTTGGCAAGTTTTCGCACACCAGTGCCGTTGGTGGCGGAACTTACGATTCCAACACCGGTGATTTGGCCGGTGATGTCAATGTTTCCATCTCCTTGTAAGACAAGCTGGTGGGCGGAACCGGTGATGCTCACCGTGCCACCAAGGGTCATTTTCCCGGCATCGGAGCCGATACGGGAAACGTTGGTGTTGGTAGCGGTGTTGGACGTGATGGTTCCACTCCACGTGTTGTTGCCGCTGAAGTTCCGGAGCATGGCCGCGCCACTGGTGCCCGGAGTGAGAGTGAGGGCTTCGGCGGCGGTGGTGATTCCGTTGCGGAGGCCCAGGGTGGCACCATTGGAAACCGTGGTTCCGCCGGTGGTGCTGCCTAGGGCATTGGCGTGGCCGATGATGAGGTTGCCACCGCTTACGCTTGTATTTCCGGTGTAGGTGTTGTTGCCGGAGAGCCAGCTGTTTCCAGCGTTGCTTTTGGTAATGGCGATGGTCCCGGAGCCATTGGAGATGGTTCCCTGGTAGTCTTTGATATCGGTCAAAGAAGTGTCGTTCGTCGCCAGCGTGACGGTTTTTGATCCTGCGGTAGCCGAGGAAATGTTGCCGGAATGGGTGAATGTGATGGCTGCATTGAATATTACCGTACTGCCCAGAATGTTGAAGTGTTTGTCGCTGGATGATGTGGTGGAAATGTCGATCCGCGAGGCATCCAGCATATCAATGGTGCTGTTGGTGCCGATGTTGCTGCTGGTATCGGCGATGTTGCCGAGGCTATTGACGACAAGTGCGGAGCCTCCCGAAACCACCGTCCTGCCGGAGTATTGATTGGCACCTGTCAGCGTGAGGTTGGATCCGTTGGCGATTTTCACGAGGCCGCGTGCCGATGGCCCGATATTGGCAGAGAAAGTTTTCGCTCCGGAGGTTGTGTCGATGGCGATGTTTGTTGTCGCATCCACGGTGATGCCCGCGAGATTGTCGATGAAGTTTCCGGCGAAGGCGTTTTGGATGTCTGTGGCGGTGAACAGTCCGGTTCCGTCAAATCCCAGACCGAGCGTTGTTCCCGCACCGAAGGTGTGGGTTCCTGAAGACTTGGCGGCAACCGTGCCAAAGGAAAGAGTGCCCGCGTTGACTGTGGTTCCACCCGTGTAAACATTGGTGCCCCGGAGAACGAGGGTTCCCGCCCCCTCCTTGGTGAGTCCGGCGGATCCGTCGATAGGGGAAAGGATGACCTGATGGAATCGGGTGTTGTTGACGGTGATCGTCGGGGTTGTTCCTGCAAGAGTCAGGGTGTTGCCCGCCGTTCCGAGAGAGATTGCCGTGGTTTGGCCGACACCATAGACGATGGAGTTCACGGTCACGCCGCCAGAGGCGATTCCGACCGTGGAGTTGGCGTAGTTGAGTGTGGCGGAGCCGAAGTTGACGGTATCCGAGGAACTGGAGGTGGTGCTGAAGGTGCCCGCGCCGCCTCCGCTGTCGGTGTTCCAGAAGTTGCTGGTTCCCCAGGTTCCGGTGGTATTGCCGAAGCCGGTTGTTCCACCACCGTTCGAGTCCCAGTAGAGCTGGGCTTGAACCTGTCCGGAGAAAAACAGGAAGGATGAGGCCGCGATGGTTGCGGTGATTGATGGGGCGAACCAGGAATTGATGCGGGCGGGCGGCTTCATGTTGGTCAGTGTGACTGGCGGTTGGGTTTTCGGTGGAGGGTGGCGGGATTGGTGATCTTCAATCAGGGTGTTTGGCTGATTTGGGCGCGGAGGAAGGCTTTCGGGACCGCTGGCACGGTGCCGGGACTGCGGAATGTGCGATAGTTCCAGCCGGTGGAGAGGGCGGGCAGGCCGGCCTGAATGGCGGATGCATC
>Ga0315904_10003015_pt1 | contig 25320 bp, 15 predicted proteins | sample LakEriMetagenome_6_FD_203529 | JGI IMG/M metagenome (GOLD analysis project Ga0315904, IMG submission 203529) | Freshwater fungal communities from buoy surface, Lake Erie, Ohio, United States - Buoy 12 MA120 | ecosystem: Environmental > Aquatic > Freshwater > Lake | place: USA: Lake Erie, Ohio... | reverse complement strand
GAAGGGGCCGAGGGAGTTCCTCAGGCCCGCATGGGCCGACGGTGTTTCTCAGGCCCGAATGGGCCGATCGCGTTTCTCAGGCCCGAATGGGCCGATCGCGTTTCTCAGGCCCGAATGGGCCGACGGTGTTTCTCAGGCCCGAATGGGCCGACAGTGTTTTTCAGGCCCGAATGGGCCGACAGTGTTTTTCAGGCCCGAATGGGCCGACAGTGTTTCTCAGGCCCGAATGGGCCGATCGCGTTTTTCAGGCCCGAATGGGCCGACAGTCTGAATGCCGGGGCGACGAAGTCCCCCGGTCGCCGAGTTTCCCCCTCTTCCTAAGGCCCGAATGGGCCGACAGTATCATGGCTCGCGCCCAACGCTGTTCATCCAGGGACGGTTAATGTGTCAACCTTTCAGGCTTCTCAGAACAGAGATGCCCGCAGACCGTGGCTCTGGGAGCCACGGCAGTCAATGTATCGGCCCGCCGGGCCTGAGCAGACATAAAGCATGCCCCCTCGGAACCGAAGAGCCAGAAAGACACAGCCGACAAAAGTCGATCCTAGTTTCCATGAGCCTGAGGCGCTAGCCGATTTCCTGTGCAGCCTGAGGCGCTAGCCGATTTTTGCACGTCGAACGAACTCGGCGAGCGCCCCAGGCTCATTTTTGTCGGCGGTGTCAGGATAACCCACGGCGATTCGAGTACGATGGAGTGCATAGGAAGGTAAGCCGGGAAAATCTCTATGGAACAGTCGAACCTTGACAAGTTGAAACTCGCAGGCGCGAGGTTGGGTGTCTTTGCGGCGACGCTTTGGCTTGTCTTCATCGCCGACCGGATCTTGCCTGGGGATTTCAACCAGTGGGGCATCATCCCCCGGCGTCTCGATGGGATTTGGGGAATTCTGATTTCACCGTTTCTGCACGCGAATCTGGGCCATCTGCTGAGCAACTTCATTCCGCTCATGATTCTCATGGCGATCCTTCTGGTAACACAGCGCGATGGTTGGTGGATCGTGGTTCAGATCGTCCTTTTGGGAGGGCTGTTGCTGTGGATCTTCGGCAGACCTGCGATGCATGTCGGCGCGAGCGGTTTGATCTATGGACTAATTGCATACTTGATGGCGGCGGGATTCCGCCAAGGCAGGATCGGACCTGCGCTGGCCGCTTTGGTTGTTGGTTTTTTGTATGGTGGGACGCTCTTATGGGGCGTCTTGCCAACAGTCGGCGAGCACGTGTCGTGGGATGGTCATTTGACCAGCGCGATCGCAGGCGGCTTGCTCGGTTACTTTTCGGCGTCGCCTAGCGTTCCCAGCCCCGTGAATGAGCCCGTGGCCTGATCCTATTTCTGAGACGTTCGAAGAAGCTCAGCCGGTCGGAAGTAGCCGCGACTGGATGAAGGTGGAACCCCATCCCGATCGCAAAAGAACGGTCGGTTCGCTTCTAAATCGTAGAAACAGGCCCACACGGGCGGGGCCAATCTCCGTGCACTGTTTGCCAAGAGAGAATGCAGTCCAGGGCACGCTTTCCTTCGTCGCAGCGAAACCAATCATCGGAGCGATTGGAAAGATTCGTAGCTCGAACGCAGGGTGAAAAACTCTCCGAGCAAACGAAGGACGCGATGAAAGCGATCTGCGGGAATCGGGGGATGGTTGACTGTCTTCTCCCCTTTCGAAAATCGCGATTCGTTACCGCTTCGAATCGGTAGGCTGCCGCTCGTGCTTGACTACTTATTCGTGCTACTTGCGTCCGCCCATGCGATAGGTGATTGCGACCGGCAGGACCATCAGTCCGATCATCCAAAAGACACTCGAGACCGGCCACCCCATGCTGGCTCCGATCCAAAGAAAGAATTGATACATCGGACCGGCAATCATCATCCCGAGAAAATTCGCTTGATTCATCGTCGCGATCATCCGACCCTTGAGCATGTCGGGTGGGCGATCCTGCAAAAAGACTTGCAAGGGAATCGAGTAAATCGCCGCGGAAAGCCCCAAGAGCAACAAGGTGATTCGGGTTGCATTGAGCCCCAACAACAACGTCTGTCCTTGCCACATGCCCAGAAGCCCCAAACAAATCACGATGCCCCATAGACCAAGGGTCACGGCGGCATGCTGCGGAATCTTGCGGCACAGAAATCCACCGAGCGGCGCGCCAAACATAATGCCGATCGCGATCATGCCCACCAACAAGCTGGTGGCTTCCGCATCTAGTCCCAGCATCTTCGTTCCAGCACTATTGACCGCAGGCATCGCAATCGAGGCGACCATCCAAAAGACGCACGAAACCAGCAGTGCCATCAACAGCGGGTTGTCTTGACGCAGCAGCGAAATCATATCCTTCGATAATCCGAAATTGTCCATCGACATCGTGGCTTGCGGTTGCGCGGGTGGAGTTCGCCGAATCATCAGCGAGGTCAACGTTCCAATCACCGCGATAACAACGCACACCATCGAACCGATCCACAACCGACTCGCATTCTCGGCAATGTTTTCCCCGGTCAAGTTCACGACCAGCTTTCCCGCAATCGTCACGCCGAAGATGATCGCCAGAAACGTGGACATGAGAATCAAACCGTTTGCTCGCGGCAATTCTGAGGATCGAAACAATTCGGGGAGCAGTCCGTATTTTCCTGGGCCGAAGAAGGTGCTTTGAACCGCCATCAGGAATAGTACGGTCCAGGTTCCAGCCATCCCCCATGAATCGTAGAACAAGAAAGCCAACACGCCCATGAACATGATGACGATCTCAGCAACCTTGGAGGCGATGATGATCGGCGTTTTGCTCCATTTGTCGGAAAGATAGCCTGCAAAGCCACTAAACAACACAAAGGGCAATGAGAAAATAAATGTCGCCCAACCCTGCAGATCGTCCTGAGTTATATTCGCTGTAGACCCCAAAGCTAATAGCAGAACCAACTGCTTGAAAACGTTGTCGTTGAACGCGCCGAGGAATTGAGTAATCGCCAATCCCCAGAAGGATCGGTCCTTGAGCAGAGCTGGGCGATCGTTCGCCTGCGTATCATCCATGCTGGCTACATCCTTTGTTCAGGCTCGCGCCTACGAGTTGCACTTTTCGATCGCTAGTTTTTGCAGTCCTCGCAGATCGAGTTTTCCGGTCCCGAGAATTGGGATCGCATCGACCTGGATGAAGCTGTCAGGGCTCGGCACGAAAATTCCTGGCAGTCCTGCTTCGATCAGTTTGCGGACAATCGCATCGGGTGGCTGATCCAATTGCGAGTAAAGGACGATAAGGCGTTCGCCTTTCTTCTCGTCGGGTACCCCGCAGACGGCGATGGTGGTGGTGTCCTCATTGCCTCCGACGATCTTTGCGATCTCTTCCTCGACCTGGATGTGGGGTACCATCTCTCCGCCGATCTTCGAGAAACGACTTTCGCGCCCAGTGATGTAGATAAATCCGTCTTTGTCGACATGCCCCACGTCGCCGGACGCGTACCATTCACCGTGCATGACCTTGGCAGTCAGCTCGGGTTGCTTCAAGTAACCTGGCATCACATTTGGGCCAGCGAATTGGAGCATTCCGTCTTCATTCGGGCCGAGGACATGTCCATCGTCGAGCGATACTGAACGGGCGCGAATTCCCGGCAGCGGTCGGCCCACAGATCCTTCGCGCAGGCCCTTCAGTTCCTCGGGCGTTCGCGCTCTCTTCGGCGGAAAATTGACGGAGACGACCGGACTGAGCTCCGTCGTTCCATACCCTTCTGTGGGACGGACACCGAACCGAGCCTCAAACGCTTCAGCAAGCGGGATCGGCATCTTTTCGGCTCCGACGATCACCACTTCCACCGACTTGAATTGCTCCGGTTCGATCCGTTTCAAGAACGATCGCAGGAAGGTGGGGGTTCCTAAAACGACCGTGCATTTGGTCTGCTCGATAAGTTTGCCGATTTGCTTGGGTTCGAGGGGGTTGAAATGGTAAGCGGCGGAGGATGGCAAACCCATCGCCCCCCACAGCGTTACCGTGTAACCGAACGAATGGAAGAAGGGAAGAATCCCCAGGAAGCAATCGTCATCGCGGACGTTGATGATCGTATTGAACCCCTGAACATTCGAGGCGACGTTCAGCATCGTCAGCGGCACGCCTTTCGGAATCCCGGTGGAACCCGACGTGAAGATCACCGTGATGCGATCGTCCGGCTTGACAGAGTTGAGTTTGAACTTGGAAGCCAACATAGAGATCGGCATCCATTTGGCTTGCACAAACGCGGCCAGTTTGTCCGCCACGATCGCTTTGTTCTTGAGGTCTTCCAGGTAGACGAGTTCGCAGTCGAGTTTGTAGCCCAGCTTTTCCATCACTTTGCGGCTAGTCAGCACATGTTTGATCTCCGCAATTTCGATGCATCGATTGATGATCGACTCCGAAACGGTGTAATTCAAATTCACAGCGACACGTCGCGACAGAGTTAATGCCATATTCGTCACTACGGCGGGAACCGTAGGGGGGAGCAAGACCCCCACATGCTGCTCATCTGGCTTGATCGCCTCGCGCTCGATAATCCGCTTCAGGGCCAACGTGCGCAGCAGCAGTTCGCTCCCCGAAAGCTTGATCCCTGTCGTATCGACTACCTTGATGCGATTCCCCTTCTTGCGGCATTGCTCAAGAAAAATACGGGGCAAGTTATAGTCCCAAGCGATCGATCCATTTTTGGTGGGCAGAGAGGATGTCATCGTAGCGGTGAAATGAGACAAGGGATGGGAAACCTTCGACGCACTCCTCATATTCTATCCGAATCCCAGGCCGTTGTGGTGCGGGTTCCCCCTCCCGGAGTTGTGGGAATTTCAAAGAAGTCTCAGGGCTTCTCGGACAAAGACGTCGGTGACAGGTGGCCAGCGAGTTGCAGCAGAAGGATCTCGAGCTCTCCGTAATACGCGTCCACATCCATGTCCCCTTTCCTCTTGCGAAGCGATTCGATCGCATCCTCGATTTCCACGATCTTTTTTTGATCTTCGATCGCGATTTCATGCTCGTTGCTGGCCAAGAAATACCGGGCGGCATCGTCACCGTCGAGCGACGATCCTTCGGCCGGTGCCTTCACGGCCCGTACTCCTCGATAGAAAGCGGCCGGAGTTCCTCGCCCATCCCCATTGTCGTCGATCAAAGCCTGTTCGGTTGCTAGCAACCCTTGCTCGGAATAGTACTTTTCGACCCGCCGACTCGCTGCCAGAAACAACTCGAGTACCGACACGTTTCGGTCGTGGTCCATATCGACTTGGGGATCTTCCAAACTCTGGGACACGAAATCCCCAAAACGGGAGTAATTGTCCTCCGACCCGCTCTTGGTCGCGGTGATCACAACCCGGTCAGGTCCTGCCAGAGCCTTCAAAAACGGTGCACTGGCCGAAGAGCAGACGATGATGACCCATTTCCCGGGTCGTCCCTCGAGCGCTTTGCCCAGTTCCGTTGTCGACAGGTCGGGCCCTTTCAAATTGAAGCGAGTCGCTTTCGCATCGTGCGTGCCGTGCCCGATGAGTATGAGCCAATGCTCCCGTTCCTTGGAATCGGCTTGGGCAATCCATGTGAGAATCGCGTCGCGCTGCGAGTGGACCGAGTCGGTCGCTTCATCGCGAGTCCCATCGAATAGGGTAAACTGGAAATTCTTGGCTGCCTCACGCCAACGCGATCCCCATGAACGAAAAGCTTCACCGTAGAGCTCTTCCCCTGCAGCCCCCAGCACGACTCCCATGCGGCGATCGCTCGGCGGATCGCCCGCAGCCAGAGACCTGCATGAGAGTCCCATCAACAGCACAGCCATCAGTACGTTATGCCAACCCATACCGCCTCCTCATCCACCACTCGAGCGTCAGGGCTGCGATCGCCAGCACGATGACCCAAGGGGTATGCCACAACGGAAACGTGCGAACCTCCGTGATGGGAACCCGATCGCTGGGAATCCAATCCGCAATGTTGTTCAATTGCGACGGCGACAGGAGTTGCCCACCGCTCTCGGATGCCATCCGCTGCATCCTCTCCTCGTCGAAACCGAGTTGAGCCATCTCCATCGCTTCGGGCTCGTAGACCCAGCCGACCGCCGCCGTCCCTATCTCGGATCCGTCCGGCCCGGTCACCGACGAGGTCGCTGTGTAAACGCCCGAATCGCTCATCACGAGTTCGGTTTCGTAATCGCCTGCCGTCTGGGATGAGGGCTGTGCTTCGGCCACGACCGAGTGCCCATCGGGGTACTTGAAGGCGACATGGACCTGCGCGTTGTCGACCGTTTGGAAATCAGGGCCTGCCACATGCACCACGATCCGAGCGAGCCGAGGATTCTCCTCGGAGATCGAGGAATCGATCGCGATCGGCTTGGGCACATCTGCAATCGCAGCACGGACCATCTGTCGCCACGCCTGGTAAACGGGACTCCGGTCTTCCCCTTCGTATTTCAAGCCCCATCGCCAAAAATCCCCGAGCATGAACGCTGCTGTCTTGCCACGACCGAAACGCTGCGAGATGTAGAGGGGTACGCGCTTTCCCTGACGCTCCTCTCCTTCAATCCATATCGATGCCCCAGGCTTGAGCCGCGACGTTTGATTGAACACTTGAAACTCCGGCATGGTCTCCAAGCGTTTTCGTTCGGCAGCTTCGGTCTCTGCCAATCGCATCGAGGGCTGCAGCCAGCCTTCGCGAGTCAGTTGAAACCGAAGCGATTCAGGCGATTCCTGGAACAGCGTGGGGACCTGCGATTCGATCGGCTGTGCATCTCCATAGAGAGGCAGGATCTGGCCCAGCACGGAATCGCGAAATTCCGCCCCTCGCATACTCTCCTGACCACCCAGCGCGAGCAGCGCGCCACCGCGAACCGCGACGAATTGGCGAATCAGTTGCTGCTGGTCCATGGTCAGAAACGTATGCTCCAAATCGTCGAGGATCAACGCCGAGTATTCGAACAACTCCTCAGCATCCTTGGGAAACCCTTTTTGAAGCTCACCCGAACTGCGGACTCCCAATCGCGCGAATACCGGTTCGTCGTACTGCTGCTTTTCCTCGTCGGAAACGTCCTCAAAGCCAGAGAACAACGGATTGGTCGCATCCATTTTCGAGTTTCGAAAACTGAACTTCATCTCGCGGTTTGCGATCCGAATCAATGAGGTGAGCGACAATTCTGCATCCTCATCGAGCGCGCGGCGTAGAAATTTGAATTCCCAATTCGGACGGCCGGCCAGATACAGTATTCGGTATGGCCCCATCCCTCGATCAACCACTTGATAGCGACGGTTGTTGCTCAGCGTGATCTCGTCCGTGCTGCGAAAGACGCCGGATGAAAACGGGCGAACCGTCAACTCATACGCAGACACTCCACTCTGTTCAGGACGGAATCGAAACTCGACCTTGCTCGATAAGCGGTCGCTCGTCAGCTGAATGTTTTGAGTATCGATCACCTTGCCCGCAAGATCCTTCAATTCGACCACAGCCTCCGTGCCTGAGAATCCCGTTTGGGACACGTGGGCGGTCATCGTGACCGGCGCCGTTTCGAACTCGGACTGGAGGACGGTGATGGAATCGATCTTCAGATCGCGTGGCGTTCGAAGCGCGCCGACTCTCACAGGATAAATCGGGATCGCACCAGCGGTTTTTCCACCAAGATTGGACGCGAGTTTTTCCCTCGCATCGGTCGATCGTCCATCTGTCAGTAGAATGATCCCCGCAACCGGTTGGTCCCGATAGCGGGCTGCGAGATTCAATACGGTCCGATCGATCGAGGAGGTGCTCCCCTCCCCGGTCCACGATGCGAGGGAATCCGCGGGAACCACCTCGCCGTCAAACAAATACTTGCGAACTCGGTAAGTCTCCGTCGCATTGACCAACCAAGACGCGTCGTCGGCGATCAACGAGCGAAAGACTTCTTCGTTTCCGTCGCTGACGAGAGCATGCATCGAGCTGCTGTTATCGACGGCGACCAGAAGCGAGTTGGCTTGCGGTTTCGGTCGTTCCAGACTCGCCATCGGCTCCAGCCAACTGAACAGCAACAGTCCGACCCCAAGTGCTCGGAGAAACCATGCGAGGCAGCGGGCTCGCAGGGACATCGCGCTCCCGCGATACGAGACGATCGCCAAGATCATCAGGATCGCAAAGAGCCCCCATGCCCATGGCAACCACGATTGCCTCGCAAATACCAAGTCCGCAAACAAGATCATGGTTTCGAACTCTCGGAACCGAGGCGCTCAAAGTAGCTATCCAGTGCCCGTTGGAATTGCCGTGGGACCGGATCCCGATCGAGTGGCACAATCTGGTTTTTTTCCGCAGTCTTGCGAAGTAATTCCTGGGCGATTCGGGTCCGAAGCTGGTCCATCGGTTCGGCGATCAATCGTTCGACCAATGGCCACTGCGGCAACTTCGAATGCCGCTTGTACTCGATCCGCATCTCGCGAGCTGCCTCGCGGATGCGTGCAGCTTCCGCCTTCAGCTCCGGATCACGGACCAGTTCCTCCACCTCGCGAATCGAATCGTTCCATTCCTGATATTCCTCACCGAGCAGCGGAGCAAACGACGGCTCCCCATTCCAAGGTCCCAGCGGCCGACCACTCTCCGCCTGTTTGCGATCGCTCGGCTGGCGATCGCTCGGCTGTTGCCCTAATGGCTGTTGCCCCAATGGCTGAGCTTCGCGATTGCGTGCATCGCGAGGTCGCGTCTCCGCGTCCGCCGATTCGCTGGAGGAGTCCGCGTTGGAATCCCGTTGCGCACGATCCTTTTGCTCACTATCCGGCTCGGAACCGTCGCGTGGCGAACCTCTGCCTGGGGTCGGGGATTGCTCCGACTCGGAGCCAGAGGTATCGGATCGTTCCTGTTCGGGCTGCAGCGCATCGCGAGCGCGATCGAGTTCACGCAGCGCGCGGTTGAGAGACTGCTGTTCGCTTCCGAGAACACTCTCCGATGACTGCTCAATTTGCTCGCGAAGGCGACGGATTCCCTTCCCGGCTTGATCTGCCTGCGCCCGGGCCGGTTCATCCAGGCCACGTTCGAGCAATTGAGAGGTTTGTTCGAGACGCTCTCCGACTCGGTCGCGTTGGGCCTCGCGATACGTCTCGTAGAGTTCTTCCGCGAGGACCGGTTCGCTGGTCTCCGATTCGGTGACGGTCTCCTTAACGTCTTGGAGCAGTTGCTCGAGTGCCCTCCGCTGCGATTGCCATTCCTTGGCCAGCGTGTCATCCGAATCGGCATTTGCCTCGGGGCGAAGCACGGATTTCTCCCCAGGTTGCGAATCCGCATCTGCCGGAGATGGTGCTGTCGGATCGGATGGTCGGCCTGGCATCCGCTGTTGCAACTGCTGTTGACGTTGCTCGAGCGCATCGGCTTGCTCCAAAAGCTCACGCATGTTTTGTTCCAGTCCCGACGCCGATTGCTGCCTAAGCGACTCGCGTGTTTCTTCCATCATTTGCTGCGCACGGGCGCCGGATGCGAGAGCCGTCGATGGCTGTTGCTGTTGAATGGCCTGCGACGTCTGCTGCAACTGCTCGCGTGCTTGTTCGATCCGTTCTCGCGATTCCTGCATGCTCTGTTGATTGGATTCGCGGTTCATGCGATCGAGGACTTCATCGGTATCCTGCAGCAATTCCTGCTGGCTATCGCGCAGGCGTTTCAGCTGCTCCTCGATCTCTTTCTTTTGCTCTTCCGTGTTGGCTTCCTGGAGGGCGAGATCCAGTTCGCGAAGTTGGTCGTTGAGGTCCTGTTGCCGCCGAGCGAGTTCTTCGAGACGGTTCATGACTTGCCGCATTTCGCGCTGCTCCGCATCATCCGACGATTCCGGTTTGCTCTCGGTCTCGTAGCGATTCTGGTCATTGTCGAGTTTCAATTGCTCGATCTGTTGCTGCCGAGCACGTTGTCCGGAAGACTGGGACTGGCTGGACGACTGAGATTGCTGGGATTGGCTGATCTCGAACTCGCGCGAGCGGAGTTTCAATAAACCCTCATAGGCGGACCGTTCGTGCTGCATGGCCTGGCGAAGGGATTCGGACGTCGAATCCTCCTGGGCTCGACGCAGGGATTCGATCGCGTGGTCCATCGACTGCTGAACTTCGGTGAGTAAGACTCGCGAATCGTCACTTTGGACGCTTTGAGACAAGGCGTCGGTTTGGGTGCGAGCTTGTTGCTGCGATTCGACCAACGTTTCGATCGATCCGCGCCGCTTATCGGGCGTCTGATTCGAAAAATCGCGAATGGTGTTCCACGTACCGGTGATGATTTTCTTTTGCAATTCACCGAGTTCCTCCGCCATCCCCGCGGCTTGCGACCCTTGGTTCTGGGGACCTTGCTGCTGGCCAGCGCTACTGTCGCCTTGGCGAAATAGTTCTTCGAAAGGCCGGACCTCGGCAAAGAACATATCTCCGTCGATCCTGCGAGGGTTTCCATCGCGGTCGAGATCTTCCATCCAGAAATAGTACGAGAACAATTGGTCGCTGCGAGCCTTGAGGTCCTCCAGGGCCAACGCGTAGGAAACCTGCTGCTTGAGGGTCATCGATCCGGCATCCGGCGCGTCGGTCAAGACGATTTCCCGGGGCTCTTCTCCTGACAACGAGTAAGTCAGTCCGCCTCGGCGGATCCCGAAGTCGTCGGTGAAAGTGGCGGTGAGATCGAGTTCCTGAAGAGGTGAGACGCGCTGGTCCGCGGGTCTCCCCAATTGGATCGCAGAGGGTTTGTTATGAAGAACTCGTGCTGACAACTGCTCATCGGTTTTCGCGCTGCGACCGTCGCGATCGACCAAGCGAACGGTCCATCTCTTGGATTGCTTCATCACGAATGTAGCGCGGTAAATCGTGCCGGTATCGGATTCCGGAACCAGAGGTGTGACGGTCTCATCCTCATCCACCAATTCGGCGATGCCGACGGATTTGTTCAGCGTGCAGACCCACGTCAGCTTTGTTTCTTCTGGTACCGTGACTCGCCGCGTGTCCTCGATCCGCTTTTCGGGTTGCCGAGCGTAGGCAGGTGGCTCGATCCAAGCATCGCAGCGCACGAGCGCAGGATACTCGAAGACCGTTGCGCGATAAGTGGGGCTCGAGCGTCCGTCGGCTTCCACCCGATACGTGAATGAGTCCTCGACCCGTCGCACGGCGGCCCCATAGATCGAATCCCCCAGCGCCCGCGACATCGCGACGCGCTGACCAGCCTCGGATCGATCCACGACGAGCTGGGCATCGAGGCTCGATGCGATCGCGAGCTTGGGATCGTATCGCAGGGTGACAAACAAATCGCTCCCCCGTTCCAATTCCACATCGCCTGGCTCCACGGTCCAACGATTCGACCCGCCGAAAATCGAACCCGCCAAGCCGTCAACTCGGGAACTGCCCAATCCCGAGTTCCATCCCATCCCGACCCATGCGATCAACGCAGAGAGAGCCAGCCACTGCAATCCCCAGGCTCCCCAAAATCGGAAAGGCGATAACGCTTGTTTCCAATCGTGCGATCGAGCATGACTCAGCACGTCTTGCATCACGCGGCGACGGAAATAGGGCGAACTATCAGTAGATGCTTGCATGCTGGTCAACAATCGCTGCTCGAGGATCGGAAACGCATGCTCCACGCGATGGGCCATCGCCCGAAGATCGCGATACCCCCATCGCGTGACCCACCATGTCGCGACCAGGCCGAGCAGCACAATTCCTGCTGGCATCGCCATGTCGCGCCATGCACCATTTCCAAACTGCGGGATCGAAATCCATCCTGCTGCAATCGCGAGAGCGAGGATGCCCCACCAGACACTCAAGCTGTATGCCCAGCGTTGGCTCCGATAACGCTGGGCTACCCTCGCCAGAAAGTATTCGAGTTGCGGATCCATGCTCCTACTCCTTCGCCGCGTTTGACGCGGGGGCCAATTTCAACGATGAAATAGTTGGTCTGCCGCCGCACACGAGGGATTCCAAGCCGACGGCCAAAAGGCACGCGGTGACCAACCACCACCACCAAGACTGACGAGCCTCCAACTCGGCCGCCACCAACACCCGTTTCCTGTCAGACGCTACATGCGTCGAAGGCTGATCTGTCTCCAATCGAACTCCGAATCGAGCCAGCTCGGATGGATCCAACGGCTCCGTCAAACTCTCTCGCACATCCAGATTCGCTGCCACGCTTGGCGAAGTCGCATCATCAGGCTCCGTAGAATAGATGCCTGGCTTCGGGGCCCGCTCGCTCCCGGCGATCCATTCCTTGGGGCTGCGAGACTTCGGTTCCGCCTGGGCAAAGATACCCGCGATAAGCGGAACGAATTTGCTCGACAATGCCAACTGGCTTTCGACCGGCTGCCAACCAGCCGTCATGATTTGCACTCGCCCCTTCCCGACGGTGTGTTCCATCCACGCGGGCTGGTTCTCGCCGAACCAAGCGACGACACGCCAACCCGCCACGTCCAGCCCTTCGACTTGGCGATGTCGCCAAAACCGAACCTTGGAAAAGTCGTTGAACTGGGAATTCGCGAGCGGTGCAAGAATCGGATGCCCGAAATCGAGCCGTTGCCAAAAATCGAACTCTGTCACCTTCGCTTCCGAAATAGTGCCTATTTCTACTTCGGCGCATCGACTTGTTAATTTTTGGAATGCACTACCGAGAGTTCCGCCGTCTGGATGTGGAGTGTTTGCTGGACGGTCGAAGACGAGTGTGACATGGCCGCCGGCTTGCAACACGAGACGGGCTTGTTCGGCATCGGAAAACGTCGCCGAATGGGAAAGGACGACCCAGGCGGGAGTTTGCTGATGGTCGGTCGACCAATCCGAACCCGGTCGGCAACGTCGGATCCCGACGGTGCGGTTGGGGGTATCGAGCGGAATTCGTTCTAGGAAATAGGACAACGATTCCTCGGGTGCCATTTCTTCGTCTTCGATAACGCAGATGGTCGCATTCGACGGAGCATCCATTCGAACGAATCGCTGATTGTCGAATGGGCAATCATCTCCTTCCAATTCGATCCCAATCGTCGACTTCGGAGGTGGAGCAAGTTTGACGATCCGATGCGAGCCGCGTGGGACGGTGCATTCGACCGCTGTGTCAGCGAGCCCTCGGCTCTGTTCATCCATCCATCGAATGCGAAAGGATTCCGACACCGAATCGCGCGCATTGGAAACGCGAACTCGATATTCTCCGGCCGCATCGGAAGGATCGAGCAAGACCAGCGATGCGTTTCCAGGTTTCGAAGGATTGGCTCTGAGCAATCGCAAACTGACATCCTCGGGCCATTGGCATTCGGCCAACGCTTGAATGTCGCAACCCGTCGTCAGATCGGACAGAACGATGATTTCAGCAGGCCCCGCGGCTTCATCGTTGTCCGCGCGATCGACTCGCAAGGCATCCAGGCATGCACTCAGAGCCGCTCCGAGGTTCGATTGCGAGTAGGTTGGGGAGACGGAGTCGATCGCTGCGAGGGCCGACGACGATCGCTTGCCTACCGGTAAACCGCTCGCTTGCGAGAGGGGAAGAACAGGATGCCACTGGGCATCAAAGCTATAGATCGCGATGGTGTCGGTGGGGAGAGACGACTGGATCAGCTCGCGGGCTTGTTGGATAGCATGTTTCCAAACTCCCTCGCGCCGCATGCTCGCGCTTTTGTCGATCACGATGCACTTTCGTTTCCCGGCAGCCGATCCGGAGGGAGTGTCCACCGTCTGATTCCAATAGGGCCTTGCAAATGCAAAAGCGATCATCAAGAGAACCAGCGATCGAAGCAGCAGCAATAGCCAATGCTCGATTCGGCTGTTGCGAGTCAGGCGTGGAGGGGACTCGGGAAGGAATAGAAGCGAACTGAACTCTAGCCGATTCTTCGGCTCTCGCCGCACCAAGTGGAGCAGGATTGGGACCGCGACGGCGAGCGCGGCGAGGGCGTAGAGCGGTGTCAGAAAACTCATGGGGTTCCAACCTCCGCGCGAGACCGGGGTGCACCCGACCGCTGTTGCTTGGACAGGAATCGAACCAGCGCTCGATCCATCGGCAGATCGGTACGCAGGGTCTCCATTGCGATGCCGGAGGACTCGCACAGGGATCGCAATCCGAGTTCGTGTTCTGCGAATCGTTGCCGATACAGCTCTTTGGCTTGGTTGGGGTCGACAAAAATTTCACGTTGCGACTCGGCATCGCGGACCATCGCGGGACCATCGAGTTGGAAATCGATTTCGCGGGGATCGAGGATGCGCATCAGGACCACTTCGTGGCGCCGCGCCCGCAGCAATCCTAGCGGAATGCGGAGCGACTCGACCGGGACGAGGAAATCCGAGAGGATGAGGACCAAGCTACGCTGGGAAACCAATTGGGCAACTTCGGACAGCGGTTGGGAAAGGTCGGTTCGATTCCCCGAGGGCTGGCGATCAAGCAGGCCCAAAATCCTTCTCCATTGTCCGTGGCGAAAACGGGCTGTGACGACTTCTTTGACCGAGGCATCGAACGTCAGCAGGCCGACCGCATCCCGCTGGCGAATCAAGTGAAGCGACAGCGTAGCGCCCAAGGTCCTCGCGTAATCATGCTTGGTGTAGGCAATCGAACCGTATTGCATGGATCGGCTCTGGTCGACCACCAAATAGCAACGGCGATTGGTCTCGTCTTCGAATTTTTTCACGTAATAGCGATCGGACCTTGCATAAAGCTTCCAGTCGATCGTGCGCGGATCATCGCCGGGGCTGAAGGGTCGATACTCGCTGAACTCGACCGAAAAACCGTGCAGGGGGCTTCGGTGCAAGCCTGCGGTGAGCCCATCGACCAGCGTCCTGGCACGCCAGGGGAGATCTTGGATCGCCATGAGGGTTGGCATGTCGATCCAGGGTTCGCGCGGCGACAGATTCGTTGTCACGGTCGAACTTCCTCGAGAAGTCGAGCGATGCAATCCTCCACGGTCACTCCCTCCGCTTCGGCTTTGTACGACATCAATACGCGATGGCGAAAGACCGGAGGAGCCAACGCTCGAATATCTTCGTGTCGTACATGGGATTGGCCATTCAGGAGCGCACGAGCTTTGGCTCCGAGGACCAGCATTTGCGCTCCGCGCAGCCCTGCCCCCCACGTCACCCATTGGTGGATGAAATCCGGCACTTGCTCGCGACCTGCCCGCGTCGCGGCTGCCAATCGTACGGCATATCCCGCCACTTCTTCGGCGATCGGCATCCTGCGAACCAGTCGCTGGAATCGCAGAATATCCTCGCCGCTAAACAGAGGCTCGATCGGCTGTGGTGTTCGGCTCGTGGTGTCGAGAACCACTTGCAACTCATCCCGGTAGGGGAGGTAATCGATCAAGACGTTGAACATGAAGCGGTCGAGTTGGGCTTCGGGAAGCGGATAGGTCCCCTCCATTTCGATTGGGTTTTGCGTTGCCAGGACGAAGAATGGTTCTGGCAAGGGATAGCGTTTGCCGGCGGCGGTGACTTGATGTTCCTGCATCGCTTCCAGAAGTGCCGATTGGGTTTTCGGTGGCGTGCGGTTGATTTCATCTGCAAGGATGACGTTGGCGAAGATCGGGCCGCGCAGGAATTGAAGACTGCGATGCCCATCGACTTCGGCCAAGATCTCCGTTCCCGTGATGTCGGCGGGCATGAGGTCGGGAGTGAACTGGATCCGTTGGAAGTCGAGATGGAAAACCTGTGCGACGCTGCGCACCAACAGAGTTTTTGCCAGACCCGGTGCGCCGGTGATCAAGCAATGTGTTCCCGAAAAGAGGCAAATGAGCAACTGTTCGATCACCGGTTTCTGACCTACGATCACCTTGGCGAGTTCGCGTTCGATGTGGACTCGCCCGGTTCGCAGTTGTTCCACAAGCTGGGCATCTTCATCTTCGGTTTCAAGTCGTTGCATCGAGTTGGATTTCTTAGGTGGAGTGGTTCAGGAATGCGGAGGCGCAAGCGGACACTTCAATGCGTCATGGCATAGGTGACGATGTTGATTCCCATAGGATACGCTTTTTTGACCGAGAATTCCTCAAAATACCAAGGGTCCTCTCCTTCGCGTTCCCAGCCGTCACCCAAGTCGGTATTGTGGCAGATGAAAACCATGATGCGACCTGCATCGTCGTAGATCGCCCGATAATGCGGAATGCTGGTGTCGGATCCGGGCCGATACTCCCAGAAGACCCCCGATTGGCGACCTTGCCAAGCCGCGTAGATCGAGGGGAGTTGCGGTTTCTCCTTGAGATCGTAGACGCAATGAAAGATCTCATGCTCGAGAGGGACTTCCTGCGGCTCTCGGTCGGGAAATACCCGTTTGATTTCCTGGTAGAAATTTTCGTATTCGTCGTCTCCCCAGAAATCGTCGACCAGCAGAAATCCTCCACGGAGCAGATAGCGTCGCAGGGCTGTCACTTCCTCGGGATGAAACATCAGAGCGCCTGGTTCGATGATATAGATGAACGGGTAATCGAACAAACGCGGATCGGTCAACTGGAGCACGATCGGCTCAGGATTGACCTTGAGGGTGGTGAGTTGTTGCAACCTCAGCGAGAAATTGAGTTCGCTGTCCCGAAAATCGGTAGCCCAGCCATACCCGCGCCGATAGGGGTTACTGTCATACCTAATGCGGACGAACGTGAATGTATCCTTGACGAATTTCGGATCGACCTGCCAGCTTGGAACATCCCCTCGGCCAACGCTTTGCCAGTCCCGGTTGCGGGAACGCCGCATGGGACCTTGCGCGATCGCCAAGGTCGTGATGCAGATGCATGCGATCACTGCAACGATTGCAAAAATCCGACGTGCCATCCTTTGGCTTTCCAAGCGTTCATAAGCGGTGCGACGTTGCGGCGGGGCCTACGACAGGCGACTCGCCATGCATATCAACTGCCTCGATTGTGTTCCGCGATGGTGCCTGAGGCAAGTATTCCCGATCGGAAACAGATCAAATCGGTGCCGGATCACGGATTCTGCGATTGGTTTCGGATCTTGATGGACAGATCAGGGATCGCTGGATGCTTGCGGTCGGATTGCCGAAGCCTTCGCAGACTCGAGTTTGCATCGTCCCAACGTTGGGCTCGGATCTGGAGATTCGTCAAGCGGACCCAGGATGCAATATCGTCTGGTTTGTACTGAAGGTACTGAGCAAGATGGACGATCTCAGCCTCCCGATCATCGGCCTCGTTGGCGATATCCGCCGCCAACAGTTCAGCGACAGAGGATGGCAAACTGGATTGAGAACGGACCGATTCCAGTGCGCGATAGCAGAGAATCTGATGGGTTTTTGGAAAACTTCCTTTGGTAAAAACATCGCGTGCGAGGTTGTAGAGGTAGGTCGGATCGTCGGAAAAAATTTCGATAGGGACGCTTCCGTCCGCATATTGAGAGCCCATCAGTCGACCGATCCCGATCGAGGCCGCTGGGGAAACCCGCAGGGAAGCCGACCACAATCGCAGTCGATCCTCTTGGGATAACGTGTCATTGAAAAAAGTGGATGCCGACGTCAGCAGTTGCGGCAGGTGACTGCTAGTCCGCTGCACGACCGGCGCGAAGACCGCCAGGTCCGCTGTGGAGCACTCAAAACTCGTGTGGATGTTTCCCCAGAGGGCGTGCCAATCCAACGGAGATTGCGCGCGTGCCTTTGCATAGTATTCGTTCGCCTTGCGAAAACGCACAAGCCTCGCCTCGCCTCCGATCGATCGCAACCAGGCTTCCCGATTAGAAACGTCGACTCGCTCATAAGCCAAACGAATCAAGAACGGAGCTGTCTCGAGCCAGGCGAGCCTAGGATCGGATTCCGGTGGTCGTGACGACCACAACTCTTTGCGGTCATCGTAGCAAATACTGTCGGCGACCAGTCGCAGAAGGTGTGGGCACTCGTCGAAGGTTACCCCGCGTTCCGCCGCACGTTCTATCAACATCTGCACGCGCTGGCCGCTGCGTTCTTCCAAACCCAGTTGATCTTCGCGTTCGAATTCGAGGTCGATCGAATGGGCAACACTCAGCGGGATCGCCGCTTGGCGACCATGGAATAGAGCGAGCATGCTCGCGGCGGCAAGGGCGACATAGACCAATGCAAGGAGCCAAGGAGCTCTGCCGCGATTCAACTCGTCGCTGCGCGACGTTTTTTTGAGCCTTTGGATCACGCGATGCGATTCCCGTCGTCCCCCCAAGGCAGCGCCCAGAAGCAATGCCGCTGGTGCGTAGACTCCCGGCAAAATTAACGAGAAATCAACGAAACTGTGCAAGCTCTGACTGAGCAGCAGGAATACCCCACAGACCAGCAACGGGACAAAATCCACGAACCGCCGCGAGACGTAGATCCCGCGAAGAGAAACAAAGATCACGACAATCGCGACAGCGACCGCGAAGGCTCCCAAGAAGCCCATCGTGACCAGCACTTCCCAGTAGATACTCTCGGCGTGATAAAACCATCCGATCGACGAAGGTCTCTGGAATGGAAGCGAGGCGAAATGGAATGTGCCCAATCCACTGCCGCACCAACCGTAAAAAAGAGCGGCATGCCGACTGACGTTCCAGATATAGAGTCGGCCTCCGCGCGATTCGCTCTTAAGATCGATTTCCCTCAGGCTTTCCATGCGCACCGCGACCTGTTCGTCCAGTTGAAAGAAGACCATGATGGCGATCGCGAGAATCGCGACTATCAACGCGCCGACAAGGGCGAATGCACGGTGTTTACTCGGCAGAACCAGAATGATGGTCGCGACCACTGCCGCGAGACTTGAGGCGACCGCACCGCGGGATAATGAAACCAAAAGTGCTGACACAATCCATGCCACGGCCAAAATCGAAGCGATTTGCAGGGCATCCAGGTTGGCGACATAAGCCCGCAACCACGGGAATCGGCTCGTTTCCAAGTCTCCTCGCAATGGCCCCAACCCGTTCACACCCAGTCGCGCCCAACCCCGTTGCATCGCCCAAAGTGCAAAGCCCAACGCTGCGGCCAAGGAGACATTGAGAAACGCACCGGCGGAATTCCTCGACACGAAGGTAGCGAATGAGGCTCGCCCTCCCAGGCCGAGCCAGTCGCTCGTCGCAGAGACCGACGAGGTCAACAGCCCCACGGATGCGATCCCAACCCCAAGCAACGCGACGCAGCCAAGCAAAATCGGATAGCGACTCCGCCGCGAAAACATCAAACTCCCAACCCAAACCAACAACCCCGCGAGGAAGAAATTTCCTGCTGCCGCGCGAGTCGTCATCGGCTCGACACTGATTGCCAAGCGTTGATCTTCCGATGCAACCGAACGAAGGGGGCACGATACAAGCGATGGTTCCGCCCGAGAACCTTGCGATGCCTTGAGATCTCCCGATTTCAGCAAGTCGTTCGAAATCGCGACCGGCGCATCTTCGTTCCCCAAAGCCCAGCGTTGCAACACCACCGACGGAGGACAAGCCCGTCCGTCGCTATGCCATCCATAATTCGCCTGGGCCTGCCAAAATCCCATCCCCCCTAAAGCGAACAGAATCCACGTCAGGATGCTGGGGCCCTCAATCGCTTTCCCGCATAGCAATGAAAGAACGATGTGAATGGCCATGATGGCCGACATCCCCATCCCAAGCAAGAAGAGAACCTGCTGGGCATCCCACGTCGCCGACCCATACCAGCACGGAGAAAGCACGATCAAGCCAATCGCCAACATCTTCAGGATGAATGCCGGCAAAAGCGAGAGATGGATACCGCTAGGCCCGAGGAATGGCATGATTGAAAAGACTGCAAAGGTCAAGGAACCAATATCCACCCTACGGTAATCGGGAAACCGCTGGCCAACAACGGAACCGGTGCATTGCAAACCAAGGTTCCATCAATACCGAGATCCCGGGTGCTCGAATACGGATAATCGTTGTTCTCGGAAATAAAGGGAAATCAGACACACTCGGCACAATCGCTAAATTAGTCATTGCTGGCAGGGCGATAAACGAAATTGGTTGAACGTATTGAATGGCCCGCTCGCGGAATGCTTTCATTTCGCGTGGTCAGATCCAAACCAATAGGGGAATCGTCGATGGTCGTCGATGAAGTCGTAAACCGGCGCCAGAACGGCTTGGTCCACAACAAGCGTCTACGCGGGTGCTGGGGTGCAATCGTAGTGATCGCATCGACACTGGCAGCATCCACGGGTTGCAGCGCGTGGACCGGAGCTCATCATGCTTGGCAGTACAATCGCCAATGGAATGACAGCATGATGAGCTACCGACAAAAGTGCATGGCAACCAAGGCTTGGCACAGTCGCAAGCATTGTTACGCGAATCAAAAATATCTCAAGGACTTTGCACAAGGGTTCAAAGCGGGATACATGGACGTCGCTGCAGGCGGTAAAGGTTGCACGCCGCCATTTCCGCCACGCGAGTACTGGGGATGGAAATACCAATCGAGTGAAGGACAAGCCCGAGTGGCAGCGTGGTTCTCTGGTTACCCATATGGTGCCCAAGCTGCAGAGCAAGAAGGGGTTGGCAACTGGACACAGATTCAGACCTCGAAAGCTATTCAAAATGAATATGTTGAACACGGTCGGATGCCTGCGGAGTACAACGGCATGTATCCGGTTCCCCCGTTCGATCCTTACAACCATGGCATCTCCTCCGGTCACGCTGTCCCTCATGAGGGTGTCATCGAATCGACCATCTTGGAGGGTGTCACCGATCCCCATGTACCTATCCCGGAACTACGAACGCCGTAGTTCCTGTCAAGGGTTCCCCATGTGATTGCCCGAACCAAATCAACAAGCGATTCAGCATACGCGACCTTAGGTTTGCGGAGAAATTGATATGACCTACGGATGGAATCGATACAAGCAATTAGGACGAACCACACCATGCCATCGGAGCAGTCCGATCGGTCTGTGTTGGCTGGCTCTCGCGATCCTGTGCGGTTTGAATGTGGGCTGCACCACGCTCACTCAGCCGATTTCAGGGATCCCCGCGCAGCGCGTTCCTCCGCAATTCCTTGCGCAATCCAAGGCGAATCTCGTCCCCTTGGATCCTTCTCGCTTGGCCCGCGAGCCGGCACGAGAATACCTGCTGGACGAAGGGGATATTCTCGGCGTCTATATCGACGGAATCCTCCCCTACAATCTGCCCGATCAACTTCCAGAACCGCCACCTGTCAATTTTCCGGAAGTCGACAGCCAACTTGATCCCTCGATCGGGTATCCGGTTGCGGTGATCAATGACGGAACCATCCAGCTTCCGTTCTTGGCACCGATCAAGGTCAAAGGCCTCACCGTCGACCAGACTCGCGAGCTGATTCGCAAGTATTATCTGGATACCAAGATCCTCACCGACTCGTCTCGATTGCGCCCCATCGTCACCCTGCTGAAGGAACGCACCTACAATGTGGTTGTAGTTCGCCAGGATGTCAGTGAGCAAGTTGCCCAAGGGCAGCCGGGAGGGGGCGGCCGTCCCGGCGGAGCGACCGGGGGATTTGTGCGAGGGTCCGACCAGAGCGCCCAGGGGAGCCTGATCAAACTCAAAGCCTACCAAAATGACGTGCTCCACGCGTTGATGACGTCCGGGGGATTGCCCGGATTGAACGCGAAGAATGAAATCAAAATTTTGCGAGCTTCCAAGGCGGACCAGCGCAAGCGGGATGCGTTCATCCAAGCGTTCTATCAGCAGTATTATTGCAACCCGGATCCGTGCGGCTGCCCACCACCACTACCGGATGATCCCAGCATGCTCAAGATCCCGATGCGATTGCCACCTGGAATCACTCCCAATTTCCGCGAAGAAGATATCATCCTGGAAGACGGTGACATCGTCTACATCGAGTCGCGCACAGCCGAAGTCTTTTACACGGGCGGCTTGCTCCCGGGTGGTGAATTTATCATCCCGCGTGATTACGATCTCGATGTCTATGGCGCGATGGCCTTGGCCGGCGCCGCAGTCTCCGGTCCGCGAGGAATGGGCGGCGGAGGTGGTGGCGGAGGTGGATTTGGAGTCGGCTCGATCGGTGGAGTTCCACCCGGGGTCCTGTACGTCCTCCGCAAAACGCCCTGCAACGGTCAAATCACGATCGAAGTCGACCTCGCCAAAGCAAACTTGGACCCCAGAGAGCGAATCCTAATACAACCTGGAGACACCCTCATCCTGCGGTACAAGCCGTGTGAAGAACTCCTGAACTTTGGGCTCGGGACCTTCTTCACGTTCGGGATTCAGGCCGCGCTGGTTGGCTTCAACAACAACTAGCAGCCTGGCTATCAACGGGCTCGGGATGCTTTATCGCCCCATCAATCGCCGCGATTGCTGCATGATCACCAGGCACTCGCGGCGATATGGATCGGATCCGGCGCTCTCGCTGGCCCTGGAAAGCATGCGATCCCAATCAGCCCCGGCTGCGAGCTGGCTTCGACGCAGCAGCAACCCAAACTCCGCCACGCTCGATGCCCAGTCCATGTCGCGCCGGTCCTCCGCGTACGAATCCTCGTCGCTGTCGCGTAGCGTGAAGGTCTGAAGGGTGCTCTCGCTCGCCTCCGGTTTCTTGGAGCGGATCTTGAGTTGCAACCACTCCATCGCGAGTTCCGGCGGAACATCCGCGTCGTTCGTCTTGGCTGTATCGAAGTCTCGGCGCTTCGCGTAACGGAGTTCCGTGCTTCCCGGGATCGAATCCGCACTTCCGGCCGGGATCACTTCATAGAGCGCCGTGACACTGTGGCCGGCTCCGATCTCACCAGCATCCTTGCGATCGTCCGCAAAATCCTTGGTCGCGAGACGCCGGTTCTCGTAGCCGATCAAGCGATAGGAAGCGATGCGAACCGGATTGAACTCGATTTGCAATTTCACATCCTTGGCCACCGTCATCAAGGTCCCCGCCAATTGCTCGACCATCACGCGCTTGGCCTCGAGCTCGCTGTCGATCATCGCATAGATGCCGTTGCCTTGATTGGAGACCTGTTCCATCATGGAGTCGTTGTAGTTGCCGATTCCATACCCGAGAAGGGTCAAGAAAATATTGCTCTGAGCGTTCTCTCGCATCATCGCTACCAATTGATCATTTCCCGTCACACCGACATTGAAGTCGCCATCGGTACAGAGAATGACGCGGTTGATTCCGTCTGCGATGAAGTGCTCCTTGGCGATCTTGTAGGCAAGCTGGATTCCCTGGCCACCGTTGGTCGAACCACCCGATTGCAGTTCGTTAATCGAGGCGAGGATCGCATCCTTGTTCGCCCCCGAGGTGCTCGGCAACACACAGCCTGCAGCTCCCGCATAGACCACAATCGCAACCCGATCTTGTTCCCGCAATTGCGAGACCAGGAGCTGCAATGTTCGCTTGACCAGCGGCAGCTTGTTCGAATCGCTCATCGATCCCGATACATCGATGAGAAAAACAAGATTGGAGCTCGGTCGCTGTTCCGCAGGGGGCTTCTTGGCCGCAATCGCGACTCGCACCAGCTTGTGGTCGGTGTTCCATGGGCAAGGTACCAATCGGATGTGGGCGGCAAATGGCGAGTCGTCTCTGGGCCCGGGATATGCATAATCGAAGTAGTTGATCCACTCCTCGATTCGAATCGTTTCAGAAGAGGGAAGCGTTTGTTGCTCGAGAACATACTGACGCAGCTTGCTGTACGAAGCGGTGTCCACATCGATCGAAAAAGTCGAAAGCGGTTGCTGGATGACGTCGGCGAACGGAGTCTCTGGGATTGCATCAAAGCGGTCCCCCACGCCTGCCTTGCGCCGATTCATGCTCGGCACATTGGCGCGCAGCTCATCGGGCAACTGCCCCTGCACGTCGGGCAACTGCCCCTGCAATGGATCGCGTCCTTCCCCGAAGCCAGCATATCCATCGGATTCGCTCCTGCTCAGCTTCCGCTCGTCGACAACCGTACCGCCCGATTCCGCGACACCACGCATCGCCCCACCACCAAACGTGCCACCAAATTTGCCTCCCCCACCTCCCGCAAATCCCATGCCTCCCATGCCTCCCATGCCTCCTGGCACCTTCCCAGGCGCCTTGGCCGTCTTCAGAGAACTCGCCTGGGTAGGAGCCGACTCGGCAGGAGCCAGCTCGGCAGGAGCCGACTCGGCAAGAGTCTTCTCAGCGGAAAAAACATCCGCCGACGACGCGTCAGCCACCGAATCGGTCCGTCCTGCCGGAGATCCAGCAATTCGTTCGGGCAAGTTTTCCACTGTCTGAGGCTCGAACGACGGACCTGCGGGACCTGAGACCTCACCGGCGGTGCGAGCTTGCTCCTTCCAACTCAATTGCCCCCCCGCGTTCATGCCCGCGTCTGGACTGCCGGTCCACTGCAGCATCAACATCACCGAAGCAGCAAGTGCTGCGAGACCTGCCGCTCCTGCGATGCGCCATCGCCACGCACGAGATGCTTCATCAACTGCAGGGCGAGCTCCAGGTCCCGACGGAGCTTTTGATCGCATCTGAGCCATCACTTCGTCGCGGCGCGGCAAGTCCAAACCCTCGGGCCCGCGGACACTTTTCAACTCGGTTGCCAGAAGCGCCAGGGTCGATTGGATCTCTGCGTACTGCCGCGCGAGCTCGGGATCGGCATCGATACGTTGCTGCGTCGACGCCGCCAACTCGGGACTCAACTCGCCGAGAGCCAACGCGGTCAAGTGCCATTCCTCGAATACGTTCCCATCGTCAGACGTCGATTTCTCATTCATGATCGTTGCCGTATCTCTACAAAATAGATTGATTTGGTTTGGTTCACGCGCCGGCCAAGCCATCGGCCTGACCGAGTGATTGACGCAAGCGTTTCACAGCTTGATGCAGCAATACCCCAACATGGGAAACGCTCAAGTCCGTCACATCCGCGATCTGTTTGTACGAAAGTCCTTGGGCCAACCGAAGCTGAACCACCTCCTGCTCCAGTTTTGGCAACCGCGCGATCTCCGCCTCCATCATCGATTGCTCCTCGTTTTGAACAACTCGCTGCACCGGAGTAGTTTCTCGGGATTCCAGCTCCTGGAGCGGAGCAGAATCCGAATGAATCGTCATGCGAGCCTCCTTGCGATGGATATCCATCGCGTGGTTTCGACACGTTTTGTACAACCATGCGTCGACATGCGAAGCGACCTTGTGGTAATCCTCGCGGCACAGGCGGCAGAACGCTTCTTGCACACAATCCTGGGCTCGATTCCAATCCCCACCCATCAACCTCATGGCATATGCCGACAGGGGTTGCTCCAACCGGCCAAAGACCTCCTGGAGCCACGCCTGTTGGTCCCGCGATGGTGTTGACGATGAGTTCTCGACCGACTGCTTCACGATGGCCTCATGGCTGGGAAACTCCTGGTCGAGACCGGGGTTCGAAATGCCGACACCCAGACAACGGAGCAAGCCGTAGGATTCTTAGGAATTTTTTTAAAATTCTTTCAAGTTCTCCTCTCAACTTACCCTTGCAGCCCTTCGCGTCGATACCCCTGAGCTCCTTTCTCAGAAGGGTGGTCTCGCCGAACCGCCAGGAATCGTGACAATACTTCGCTTTGCGATCCT
>Ga0315904_10003014_pt1 | contig 25321 bp, 37 predicted proteins | sample LakEriMetagenome_6_FD_203529 | JGI IMG/M metagenome (GOLD analysis project Ga0315904, IMG submission 203529) | Freshwater fungal communities from buoy surface, Lake Erie, Ohio, United States - Buoy 12 MA120 | ecosystem: Environmental > Aquatic > Freshwater > Lake | place: USA: Lake Erie, Ohio... | reverse complement strand
CCCCATATCATATGACCAATCCATACCCAAACTCCCCAAACTCCGCAGAGTGCAGTGTCTAACAGCAGCACACAACAGAATCCCAGTCTGGGAAAACGATCATAGACATTGCGCTGCATCCAATCATTGGGTACACCCGAACTCAGCTGTGCAAACAGTTCTGGTTTTGATTTTAAGGTCCTTACACAACTGGGCACAATACCGTTGACCAACATGTTCCATAGTCCTTCGTTGTGCGGACTGTGTGGATCTTCTGGTTGGTCGCTGCGACTGTGATGATAACGATGTATCACTACCCATACTCTAACATCTGTGGCTGTAAATGCCCATAACCAAAATCGCATGATGTGTTCCAGTACAGGATTTAATGTTAGAGCTCTGTGCGTTAGACTACGGTGCAGCCAAACGCTAAGACACAGTGTAGTTAAGTGTGTGCTGATCAACAGCCATATCCACGGGTTTATTTCAAAGGGTATCATATGGTATTTACTGCTTTGGCTGTTGAGGTTTTAACATTGTGTATTTATTTTAAACCTTTTTTACGATTTGCTTCTTCCATACCTGATTGTATCATCTTTTTAAACAAAAGTACCACGCGACTTTTTTCTTTCTCGCTGAGTATTTTGACCAAGGTTAACTTGTCATCATAGCTCTTAGCACCTTCTAAAAATTCTGCAGGAACAGTTAATCTAGCCTTCTTTTTAGCAGCCATTTCTTTTTTCATCTCCGCTAATTTTTTCTTAGCGTCGTCGTCTTCAGTCGTCATAATTTTCTTCCAATAACCAAACTAATAATCCTACTACTGCCATGGCTAACATTATTATTAGTACGTGTGTCATAATACACTCTCTAGATATTTACTTAGGATCACAATCTACCCACTTTAAATTATTGTAATATTGATACGGCCATTGTCCTTTAGGTATAAGACAAACCCCCAAATCGGGACGTTCTGTGATACGTATCTGTACAATAGCCCATACCATCCAAACAATATACAGCACGGCCAAACTACTTAGCCCCCAACACAATGCCCTGTGTTTTATTATTTTCCTACGACGTGCTTTTCTTATTGCACGTTCTCTAGTCTGCTGCATTTCTATAGCAATTACCGCTGACTGTTCTTTACCTACAGTCTTCATCATGTCTTCTACGTCGCCCCATAGTGCGCCTAGTTCTGGTGGACTTTGGTATACCATGATCTCACGTAATTCTTCGCTCATGTGCTGAAGCTGTTTTTTCAGTAACACACGCTGTAGGGCACGTTTGCCTAGACTGTCTTCACCGTGATAGACTTCAGTGCGGCTGCGACGTTCTTCTTCTTCAAATACTGCTAGGCATTTATAGTAATTGTCAAAATAAGCACCTAACTGTTGTCCTATTTCTGTGTAGATATTAGTAGTGTCACCAGACTTTTTATTAAGTTCAATAACACGGTTACGCTCAGTGACGTACTGATTTTTTTCAGCAAGTGTTGGAGCACGATCTTGAAACTTGGTATGAAATTGATCGTCAAGATCTTTGAGAACATCTTTAATGTCTCCCGCCGCGCCTTGAATGTCCTTGTAAAGCTTGCAGCCTTCCTTTACAAGTTTGACCGCTCCGTTGGCCAGGGCAAAGAGGGTTAGTGGATCCATTACCTACCTACATAATGTTTAGGTGCAGCTTCATCTCTACGAGTCTGTTCTCCTTTAGGAAACCATTCTCGTCCCAAGTGTGGATATTTTTCTATTCGATCCTCAACTACCCACGCTAATATTATAAAAGTCACAATGCAACTAAGAAATATAAATCCTAAACACCATAACCATATTATGACTTTGTTCATAAACTGTTTGTGTTTTTGTTCGTCTATGTAGTTTTGTTTAATTTGTATTTTTAATGCTTCTGCCTGTCTTGCATTTAATAGTTTAGAAGTTTTAAGTACCTCTGTGTACAGATCGCCAAGTTCAGGCGGACTTTGATAAACCATAAGTTCACGCAGCTCAACTTCCATCCGTTCAAGTTTCTTTTTCATTAGAACTCTTTGTAAAGCACGATGCCCTACTGATTCGGTTCCAGTGTATACTTGATAAGATCTTCTTTCTTCTTCTTCAAAGACTGCTATGCATTTTGCTTGATTGTCAAAGAATGCACCAAGCTGTTTGCCTATTTCAAAATATATGTCTTCGTGATCTTTTTTGTTTAATTCTTTAATCCTTGCTTTTTTCTCAAGGAACTGTTTTTTAGTTTCAGCTGATGGAGTTTTACCTTTAGCGGCAAATGCATTATGGAATTGGTCGTCAAGATCTTTGAGGATGTCTTTAACATCCCCAGAAACACTTTTAATTTCTTTGTATAACTCGCAGCCAGCTTTAACAGCAGATACTGCTCCGTTGGCTAGAGCAAAGAGAGTTAATGGATCCACCGACTTGGATCCTTATGTTACATGGTCAGCAGGAAAGGATAATGTCATTGTTCGCTCCTAGTTTTCGCTCCTAGAGTTAGATTATTACTGCTTGTCTAGTTCTTCTTGAATTTTTTCAACAGGTAACTGCAATGTTGCTGCAATTTGCTCTGCTGTAAAATTTAGTTTATACATTTCCTGAATAGCAACTTGTTCGTGAGTCATAGTATCTCCTTTACTTGTATTTAAGCTTATTTTTACGTATCCGGCTGATAACGTAACTCAGCTAATTTTAAAAAGCATAATGTTTTAATTATAGTCCAGCCTAAGTCAAATTCATACCATTTGTGGCTAAATTTAGGGCTAGTTGCTTTTAAATGATGGTTATTATGCAGCTCTTCGCCTGCTAAAATGATTCCCCAGGGCACTATGTTATGACTCTTATCTCCGGTGTTATAGTGTCGATATCCCCACCAATGTGCTAGAAATAAGAATCCAACTTCGCTGATATGCCCGTAAATTATATGTCCTACCCAAACCCAAGGACCTAGTGATCCAAACAATGCTACATCGATTGCTAGCAATGACAACAGTCCTAATTTAGGAAATTTTTTATAAACATGAACTTCCATCCAGTTTAAAGGGACACCGCCGCCGTGTTTAAAAAAGATGCTAGGGTTGTGATCCATGTATTTGAAAAGTAAAGGCCACGGTCCATTCAAAATCATATTCCATGCTCCTTCATTATGAGGACTATGCGGATCTTCTGGTTGATCAGAAGTTACATGATGTCTTCGATGAATTACTACCCAAACATGGGGATCAAGTCCTGTAGTAAACCAAAGCCAGAATCTAAAAAAATGTTGTACGACCGGATTCAACTTTACCATTTTATGTGCCAGTGTTCTATGTAAAAAAACACTAACAGTGATCATAGATATTTGTCCTATTACTAAAACAAATAGAAAAGCGTAAAAATACTCAGTCATGATTTGTACCGCCTGCATCTGCAATTAAAATAATTCCTAAATAGGCCGATTGATTAAGTTGTGGCATAGCAGAAATAATTTGTTCTGCAACATCATCAGGCGTAAGAGAAGTACTAGTTACACCCTTACTTCGTGCGTAGCTAGAATCAAACCAATCTATAAGCACATTCTGTATTCTTGGCTTGCTTAATCCAAACCTCATACTGTGAATTCTATTTTGCATCTGTTTGTCTATAAAGTAATACAAGCTATCATCTGGCATATTATTATAAACTAGACTAACATCTATTATACTCATTGTGCTGCTGATATTTACAATGACTTTGTTTTGCCCGTCCCACTTTTCAATAGCTCGTTGAAGTAACTGTGTCTGACTTCTAAAAGAGTGAGCACAATTTATAAACATATCTTGATTATCGAGATCGTTAATTATTGTATCTCTAGTTGACTCTTGATTTATATCCCAACCATCAAGAATATCCCATCCTGTTATCTGATGCTTCTCTTTTAATTTTTTATAAAGTGCTTGACCTAATCCTGCACAATGACCAGTTATTGATATTTTCATAGTCGTATTTAATAAGAATAAAAAAGCCCGGAAAAACTCCGGGCTTGTGTTTTTATCGTTAAGATTATTATTCAGCAGCGCCAGCTTCGTCTATAGTTACTAGCATAGTGCCTTCAATTTGAGTAACAGTAGTATCTGCCCAAATGTCTGCTGCTGTATCTGGTGCTGCTACTGTTAGTGCAATTTGAGTTTCTGTTACAGGACCACCGTCGAACACTCGGGTACTGTTAACTGAAGTTGCATCTCTGAATCCTCTAACAAATTGATCTTTAACTGCCAACGCCACAGTGTTAATTGTAGTAACACCATCGGCACCTGTAGCAGATCCGTTTAATGTAGTACAAGCAGCAACTACACCTGCATCTCGATCAAATCTTACAGTAAATGCTACACTGGTTGCTTGATCGTTACCGTTAGTTTCTCCGCCAGTCTCAATGTCTAAAATTTGGCAATCTGCTAGTCCAGTTAGACGATTAATTACATTGCGCCAACGCATATTTCCTCTAGCACGACGTTTACCTGCTACTAACGTAGTAGGCAATGCTCCGCCGGCATCTTCGATTGCGTCGTAACTTTTTGGTGTAATAGCACCATTATCGTTACCATCTGCGGTAGCGTAAGTACCTGTATTAGCGACCCAAACTACTCTGTACATGTTTGGGCTTAGTTGATTAGTATCTTGTTGAAATCCTGAAGGCATTTTCCCATTCTCCTGTTCAGTTATTTATCAGTTTTTGCTGCTCTTCTACTTCTACAAATTTTTTAAACAGTTCAAAATTTACTCGGGCTTTTTCTAATCCGGGATATTTCTTGCAAAGCTCGTCTATTCGTTGTTCCTCAAGCATCTTTCTTTTTGCCCAGTCAAGTATAGCGGTTGCATCGGATGTTAAATCAACAGAGGCATAATTATTGCTCATCATATGCCAAATTGAGCCATCATACACTTCTATGCCTTGCATGTTAGGATTGTATCGCATCTGCCCTGCAGATAGTTGGCCGCCACTAATGTAGGGTATCGACGGATTACCCCCAGACACAGCTATGTATTTTGAACCACTATTAATACTTTTTATCATCATGTTAATTGTACTCCGTTACGTATGAAAGGTTTTGCTGATTGTTCTTTGAACGGATTGTGAGGTTGTCCAGCTGGCATCCCAATTTGGCTGCGTCGAATGTCAATAAGATATACTAGTCTTCTGTAAGGAGTTTGATTATATGCACTATGTACTTGTTGATTATCAAATGCAAAAATATCTGACCAATCAACTTCCTCTCCGTTAACTTCAAAAAATATTTCACCAGGAGGAACAATTAAGGGAATATGTATGCGAATAAATTCCCCAGTCCTATTTTCAATACCTGTATGTCGTTTAATTACAGAATTTGCTTCTAGAATACTGTAGGTGCTAATAGGGCAATCATCTCCAAACTCTTGTGTAAGTTTTACGGCTGTAGGAAAATTTTTAGCAACTTCTTCCTCCATATCGTACTTCAAGTTTCCTTGAGCAAAATTATACTTTACACTAGTTACTTTCCAACTTTCATGGGTAGTTTTAATTTTATCAACATCTACCGCAGGACTCCAATAAGGTCTTCCTTTAGAGAATTCACCTTCGATAAAATCTGTATGATAGGCTAAAAACTCCTTAGTTAGATTCTCTTTAAAACTCATTAGATAGTCTGCAATAGGAATTTCATGTCTTCGAAAAATTCCCTGAGGATCTGGTGTTTGTTCTAGTAGTTTTCCTATTTTGTTTAAAATTTTTTGGTCCATAGTTTATTCATGAAGTATGTTTAAGAATCTAACAGGTATCTTGCTATATCCGTTTATATATATTGTATGAGGAATATCTACTCTATATTTTATTGGTTTAGACAATTGAGTTGTGTCTATTATTTCAGAATCAGTATACGAGCACAAATTCCAAATTTCCATTTTATTTTCGTATCCGTATAATTTTTGCTTTTGTGTAACATTATAATATTTTAAATCGCAGTCTTTGAAGTTTTTAATTGGTATTAAAAGTCTTGTAGATTGTACAGGATTGACAAACTCTCTAAGATGTTTAATACCTACTTGCGTATGTGTAACAAGGTAACATCTGTGCAGTCTATATCTGTGTGTTTCTAACATTTCTAAAAGACTTGGAATATTTTCTTCTAGCATGGAATAACTTAACACAGATTCTTCAGAGGTTAATCTGCTGTTACTGAACATATTATTAATTAGTGACAGTGTCTCTGTCTGAATTGCTTCTAAATTATCTATATCAAAAAATTCGTATTTCATATTTTTTAAGGTAACTTTGCACTTACACCGCCGTCTATTGGTAAAATTTGACCGGTAATGTGTTTACTTGCTTCGCTGGCAAACAGGACTACAGAACCTTTTAAATCGTAATCATCACCAATCTTATTTAAAGGTATGACGTCTATTACTTTCTCTATTGACATTTCATCAATTCCGTTCTTAGACATATCAGTAAGGAAGAAACCTGGAGCGATTGCATTTACAGTAATATTAAATCTGCCCCACTCACATGCTAACGATTTAGTAAAAGAATTCAATGCACCTTTACTGGTATTATATCCTAAAATTGGTAATTTATAATCAGTTCCCCTTAATCCAGTAATACTGCTAATATTAATTATTTTTCCGTAGTTTTGAGGAATCATATATTTCACACCAATTAATTGTGTTAATAAAAATACAGATCTTAGATTTATCGACATTACATAATCTAAATAATCAATTGGTGTTTCTTCTATAGGTGCTTGATAACTAACTGCTGCATTATTAACTAGTATATCAATTTTTTCGATACCTATACTGTTAAATTTTTCTAATAATTTATTAGCGAACCCTTCTTCAAACAGATCTTGGCAGACAGTAACTACATTAAGATTTTTATTTAAAAAATATTCTTTAGCAGTGTCTAGAGTATTTTGAGTTTTAGCAATAACTATAACCAATGCACCTTGTTCTGCAAGTGCTTCAACAATTTGCATTCCTAGTCCTCTACTGCCTCCAGTGACTATTGCAGTCTTTCCCTGCAGATTAAAAAGATTTTGAACAATCATAATTCAGTATTTAGATTATTCAATAATTGCCTAACCTTGGTGCTGTCAGTTGTTGCTTTAGGTCTAGGAATAGGCGCACCGGACTGAGGATCATCAGTTAATGTACTGGTTCTATTTTTAATTTGATCAATAATACTGCGACCAGTAGACGTTGATTGAGATTCTTCGACATCATCTAAATCTCTAATTCTTAGACAATTAACATCAAACTCTAAGTCTATTTTTTGTCCTACACCACTACTGCTACGAGTCTTCATTAGTTGTATTTGGTATCGACCACGCTCACGCATAGCACGACTAGTAAAAATACCGAATACATTATCCGCTGTTTGAATCTTACTCAGTCCGCCTGAAATATGACTGTGATCAAACTCTACTTCTTCAACTGCGCCACGATTCAACTGTGCGGCAGTTACTAATACTATATTTCTTTCTACAGCAAAGTTCCTTAGTTCCTCAGAAACATATTTGTCTTTGATAAAAAGATTTTCTGCACTAATTCTTTTACTGATTGGCATTAACAAATCGAGATAATCTACTAAAACTACATCTAGTTTCTTGTCAGTTTTAATTTCAAATTCTTTAACATAAGACCGTATGTCGTTGACATTTTTTCCTGAAGGAATATATTTGACTTGTAACGCACCGGACTTTTTACCTATGACTTTGACTTTCATTTCAACATCGTCAATTTGTTTAAAAATTTCTCTCGTTGGAACATCAGTCAACATAGAATCAATACGCATAGAAACTAGTTCTTCGCTAAGTTCTAATGTAAGATATAGCACATTTAATCCGGCTAACGCCCAGTTGCATCCTAAGTTTGCTAAGAACAAACTCTTTCCGCCTCCGCTGGCTGCTGCAAAAATGTTTAGTTCCCCTCTGTTCATACCTCCAAACAGTTTATCATCAACACTTTTCCATCCTGTACTGACCTGACCGTTTTTGTCTTTAATTTTCATTAATCTAGACCTAGGGTCTGCAAAATAATTAGTACCCATGTCTTTAGTAAGACCAATCTGTACAGCTTTTTTAATCATGTCCTCAACTGGCCCGTACTCGCCTTTTTCTAACATGTCTGCAGATTCAAGTATGGCTTTTTCTAAACTCTTGTGTCTTACAAAAGTTTCAAAATCATTCATTAGCCAATCATAATGTTCAGCTTTTAGGTTAGCGTGTTCCCCGAACACCTGTGACGTAGCAGCATTTACAATGCTCACAGTTGGCATGACTCTATGTTCTTCAACATAGTCGTTGATAAACTTTGCAGATGTTTGAAGTTTCTTATCAAAAAGATCTGGATTCCATATACCCTGGCATCTTACAAAAGTTTCTGCATCTTGTAACATCATTTCAATGTACAATCTTTGTACATCAAAACCGTAATCTGAATTTTGTCTTGTCATATTTTATATATTTTAATTAAACACTTTTACTTTATATTTCTTTTCAAAATCCATTCCGTCTACTATATCGTTTACTATTGGTTCGCCTTTAATATTAAGACTAGTGTTTAACAAAATAGGACATCCAGTTTTTTTATACCAAGTTTCTAATAAAGCTCTAGCTAACGGAGCTTCAGAACCTACTGTTTGAACTCTACTAGTGCCATCTTTGTGTATAATAGCTGGAAACTTATCTGGAAATTTACATTTAGCAGTAAATTGCATGTATGGACTAGATTGAACTGGCATGTCAAAATATTCGGCAGCATGTTCTTCCAACACCATTGGGGCAAACGGTCTAAAGTGCTGTCGTTGTTTAATGTCGTTGACTAATTCCTTTGTTTGTTTGTCTCTTGGATCTGCTATTAAACTTCTGTTACCTAACGCTCTAGGACCAAATTCAGCCCGACCTCTAGCAACGCCGCAGAGTTTGTTTTTAATCAAATAATCTACTATTTGATCGTTAGTTGCCCTTGGTTCAATATTAAACCCAAGGAATGCCCCTGGCCAGTCAATATGTATTTTCTTATCAGCTAAAACTGCACCAATTGCACTACCTGCATCGCCCGGATTCGGCATAATCCAAACATTTTTGTAAAAGTCTTTAAGCAGATGATTGGCTGAACAATTTAATGCACAACCTCCCATGAATACTATATTTTCATTTGGTGCTATATTCCGAACTTGTTTTAGAATTCTTTTTAGATGATATTCGTATACTGATTGAACTCCGGCTGCTATATCAAAATAATGATCTATACTTGTGTCCGGTAGCCAATCAAGACATCCTCGATGAAGATTTCTTTTTAACCTTGGCCATCCGGAGTTATCGACATAGAAAAAATCATTATTAATTCGATCAAAGTACCTGTTAGGATTACCCCATGCAGCCATGCCCATTAAAATATATTCGTCTTCGTTTGGCTTTAGTCCCAATCGTTGCGTCATAGCTGAATACCAAAGTCCGATACTATGAGGATATTGTTGACTATAAACTTTTGAAAGATTTTTACCTTGCCCCTTCCATACAGTCAAACATTCCCATTCGCCTATTGCATCAATCACTAACACAGTGGCGGAATCAAAATTACTAGTGTAATACCCAGCAGCAGCATGACTTTCATGATGTTTTTTATATCTTATAGGAGCATCAATTTTATAGTTTTTTAAGTATTTTTTAATATTATTATTTTTAAATCCTTGCCCTGCATACAACTGTCTGATTGTTTTTGATAGGGGTTTTTCATACCAAACTATACGATCAGGCTCGCCGTAAGTTGCTTCAGCATGGATTACTAGTCTATCGCATAGATGCGGATCATTTTTTACACGACTAAATCTTTCGCTATGACTAGCAAATTTTAATTCATTATTATCAAATACTGCTAATGCAGCGTCGTGGCTATTTGCAGAGATACCCCAAGTAATCATCTTTTTTCTATTTCCTTCAAAATTAACTTTTTTTTGTCATCGCTATATTGAGTCCACGACGAGATTTCTTTCAAAGTTCTTTTACAACCTTCACAGTATTGAGTTTTTGAGTCAATACGACAAACTCTAGTACAAGGACTTTTAATCATTTGTAAATGAACGGATCCCTTGCTTTAATCTCTTTCATACGATTTTTTATTCGTCTGTGTTCTTTCCACATATGATATGGAGTTAATAATAGATATAATATTTTTTTCATTGTTCAGTCCTTAACCAAGATTTTAACTTTAATTGTATTTTCAGAGGCATTGATTCTGTAGATTTAATAATGCTCCAAAGTGTATATATCCTTCCGTAATGCCGAATCGCATCGTTAACGTCTTTGATACCTTCGGCCCACTCTGGCATACTCACTGACCAACCAAAATCTACAGCTTGTTCAATTAATTTTTTTCCGGACGTATCTCTATCTGGAACTACAATAACTTGTTTTTGTAATTGATTAATCAACAGTCTCTGTGTCTTATTAACCTCACTACCAGTAATAGCAACTCCTCCAATACTAATAGCATCCATTGGTCCTTCTAAAACTATTACACACTTTCTATTGGCTGTTTGTTGATCTAAATTAAAAACAAATCCAGGTTGTTGTTCTGATAGATATTTAGGTTTACCTTCTTTTATTTTGCGGCCAGTCCACCCTACTATTCTTCCTTGAAGGTAATATGGAATTATTAGACGTTCGTCAAATCCCGATTCATCACACCAATGAAAATTGTAATCTTCTAGATATAGATGTCTTGACTGTAAGTACTCTATTACAGCTACTAACTTATCTGGTATTTGGCTTTCTTCTAAATAAGAAGAAATTGGTCTAGCATTTTTAGGTAGTGCTACATCATAAAACGTAGGAATTAAAGATCTAGTTTCTGCCTCTGGACCTTGTTCTTTTAATCTTAAAGCTTCGAATACACATTTGGTAATGAGATCGTCTGGGGCATTTAACCATTTAAGAAATTTTTTGAACTTTACTGATAGGGTTCTTCCCGGAACCCAGCTAGCTTTAAATCCGCAATTAAAACAATGGTAGCTAACTCCTTCACCAACATTGATTCCGCCGCGTTGCCGTGTGTCTGCACTGTTGCCATTATGGTGACAACAGACTGCGTTGAAACTAGTCCAACCACTAGGTGTAGATTTTTTCTTTACCGGTAAATGTGTTTTTACGGTCTCAATAATTAGACTCATAGTGTAGAGTTTACACTCTTACAACTACCTTGTCAATTGATCCGGTGTTATTTGTGTCTCGAAGATACTTAACTCTTACCCAATTAACATTGTTTGAATAATCAGAACCGCTGTAGATTTTTGATAAACCAACTGTACTTACATCAACGGGAAAGGTTTCTACATCTCTCCAGATGGTGGAGTGATTAACTATTGCGTCCTCAGTAAACTGTACTGTGACATCGGCGCTGAGACTTAAAAAATCAAAATCTAATCGTATTTCAATCTCTGTAACAACATTGTTGCCAGAACTAGCTTCTACAGCTTCGCTAGTAAAAGTTTTTCGTTGTACAGTATAATCAGCATCTTGGATATCTAAAAACTTATCTATAATTTTTGGAGCTATGGTTTTGATTAGCACAGTATCATACAATTCTACATGCCCAGATGCATCAAATTGAGTATCCCCGTATAGCAAGTACTTTTCGTTGTCTATTAATTCGTAAATTGAAAATTTTAAAAATTGTGGAGTTATGTGTTCTAGCTCTGTATCTGGTATAGTTACTGTTGCTAGTCCTTTTGAAGGCGAAGGTACAATATTAGTACTGTAAATCTCCTGTCCTAGTAGATCTAATAGTACAAATTTGATATCTCTATCCGCAATATCTATGCGCTTTTGATCAGCGTTTTTAACGTCTAATGTTAACTTATTATGTACGCCTTTATAAATTTTGATATTTCTTTGATACACGATGCGCCACTCCACAGGTAAAGGTTCTTCGTTAGAAGAAATTATATCGATCCTATTTGGATATAAATATGTTGAAATTTTCTGCATGATGTATTTATGGTAAAATTAAGAGAAAACATAGAGAAAAATTTACCTTTTATTAGTGTCCTAAACTACGGGGAAAACGAGTATATTGGTATCATTATTAACCAAGATCAGTACGTAACAAGCTTTTACGATCTGGGGATGATCGTCGCCCCTGCGGAGCGAACTAGTTTTTTAGAAATGGGCGAAATTTGGTGGTGGGAAAGTAATAGACAGATTCCTATAAACATCTTTTTAAAAGAAGAAATGGATCCGTTTAAACATGCCATTAAAACGTTTAACAGCAAAGATGTACGTGTGGTGTTAGGCCCAGTAGTTAATCTTTTAAACTTATCATTTAAAAGAATAAAAAGAAAAAGTGTTCAGCTTGTTCGAAAAAAGTAATTATTTTACTTTAGAAGTCGTACTTGCGCCAAGTTTTTTTAGTGTCACAATAGGGGTATTTAAGTATCTCCAGCTAACAAAGTTAGAACCAATAGCCTTGTCTGCAGGCTTAACTTCTGTAGCCCGTGTACCAGAAATTAATAAGTTTGCATGATCCGGAGTAAGTGCGTAAGCATGAGCTCCTTTACTCCATTTTCCAGTTACATCGCTGTATTTTGTATCTTTATCTTCGTGAAGTTTTACTAACCCCTCAGAAAAATCAATACTAGGTAGTTTTCCTATAATGTGTGCATCAGATTCTAAAATTATTATAGGTTGATTTATTTTAACACAATGTTTCCATAATTCCCAATGACTCATAAAACATCCTTGGGCACCTGGTCGGCGATAAATTTTTGTATTTGGATTTAATGATAAATTTTCTTTTTGGAAATCACTAGGCGATAAGAATTTGCCGTCAATTGCCCAAAATACTTCAACATCCCATGCCCACTGCTTTGCAGTACGTTGACAATTATCTAATTGTCTTAAGGCATTAGAATTATTCTTGAGGGTTATTATAAATGCTTTCACAGATTAAATTCATATGTACTACAACTGCCATTGCATAAGATATTGCATGACTCTTTTTAAAATAATAATCGTTAGTTGACGGTTTTATCCAAACTTCACTCATAACAGTATTCCAATCTTTTCCAATAAGATATCTCTTAGCCGGTCTAATGATTGCTAACACTGCGGCCAATTGTTCTATTGAGCTAGGTTTCATTGCTCTTAGAATATCTCCGTGACCGTTTACATGAAACAATAAATCTGTAAAATCGTCCTGTTCTAGGAGTTCCCATACAGGCTCAGTTTCCATCAATTTATTAAGATGCTCTTCATTTTTAATATCTTTATAGATACCAACATTTAAAAAATCAATTTTAAAATATCCTCGATCTTCAGCTTCTTTATACTCAATCGTAGATATTCTCGTTACAGGATTGTACGGAATAGAAGTACAATATATACCGGTGTTATGCTTTTTTAAAGTATGATCTTTTTCTTTTATTGAAGATGCAATATGTTCAAAATAAGAAAGAGCAAGATCTCTATCTGCAAAGTCAATGTCAATATCTGGCATTAGTGAATTATTTCAGACTCAAATAACATTAATGGGAGAGTATCTGTTAAAAATGCTGCATAATCTTCAGCATCTTCTCCATCTTCAAACCCTTCAAATCTTACATAGACCGAGTTATCCTCTTCAGACAACAACACTTCAACTTTCAATGGTACTGTTTTAGTAACTGCTATTTCGCTCATAGTTGGGACTCCTCGATAAGTGTTTTTACGAATTGAACATCGCTTGAATTTCTTTTGAATTTATTAACCCAAAACTCCGGGTTAATAATTGCGTTGACATAAGTTAGTTGCTCATCATTAAATTTTGCCAGCATATCTCTACCGCTTTTAGATTGTAATATTAGCCAGGGGCTAATCTTTCCGTCTTTCAAATCAAACATAGCCTTATTGATATTCACGTAGTTAAAATAATGATTCCAAACTGAGCTGTTTTCGTTAGCCCAGGCTGTCATGTATTTAATAGATCTTTCCAAAGCAGTCTCAACAGACTCTGTTTTTATAAGATTTACTACATATTGTTCGTATAATTCGTCTCTGCACCAGTGATCTAGTTTAACGCCGCTAGTTATTACATAGTCTATGAATTTTTCAGGGTACAGTGGATTTACATTACTTACAAAACTACCAAATTTTATAAACGCATTATAGTAGGGACTACGTGCAAACTCGTCGTATGTTTTATTTCCTGATTTTTTTTGTGTTATTTGATAAAACCTTACAAAGGTCAAATATCCCATCTGTACATGTTTTTCGGCTACTGCAAGATGACGTCTCTTTTGTTCACATACATGTACGGCCAGGGTCTTTTCTTTAGTAAATTTATGATTACAATACTGGCAAGTATACATGTTGATTAATTCTTCGAACATATTATTTAAACAGTTGCTTAATTACAGAATCTTCGTATCCGTGTTGTTCTGCAAGTTTTTTGCAATCTGAATCGGACATTAATTGCGATAATAATTCAAGTTCATCTTGTTTTTTACTAGGATATAGTTTTTCTAAAAATTTAATTTTCTTATTACTTCCAGTTTTCTTTTTATTTCCGATCCATTCATGATAATGAACTTTACTGTCTTTTAGACTGCACATACATAACAGTCTCCATAAGAGTTTAGGATGTTTTTGTAAGGTATTCCAATGCTTATTAAAATATTCATTAACAGTTAGTACGAAATGTTCTTGATGATTTCGATTATTTGATTTTACATTACTAACATATCTATTCAAAAGAAAAAACTCGCCCTTAAGAGATTTTTTCTGTTCGTCAGTTAAGCTATCCCAAAGATCTGTAGCATAAAGATCAACTGCTGCTAATTTTTCTTTCAACTCAATTTTTTCACTCATTTTGGATCATCCACTGTAAGTCTGTACATAAGTTTAACACGATCACAGGCTCTTTGTAAAGTAGGATTGGTCTTCGCAGCGTATCTAATTTCATTCCATAATATATGGTCCTGCAAATCAATTTCGCCGTCACTTTTAATTTGATCTCTTTTTAAGTTTCCAAAATTTCTTTGATAGACAGTTTTACCGCCATCTGGACTTTCATAAATTTTAGTCATAATATTTTATCAAGTTGAATTAATTCACTTTGTCTACTAATTTCTTTCACAAAGTAGACACATTGTGGTCCCTTACCACCATCTATTGGCGTAGCTAGTAGTTGTCCAGATTTCATCTTAGGAAAATACCATTTTACATCATTATAAAAATTTACAATTTCTATTTTATAAAAATCCATTTTAAAACTACTTAACGGATTGAAGCAGAATGCCTCAAATCCTCGATCATTAAGACTAGTAAGTGGTAATACTTCTAAGTCACATCCGCTTTGACTATCTCCTACTACTATTGACCAATCTATAGGCATAGCAATTTCTTTATTGTTAATTTTTAATACCATTGCTGGACTATTAAAACTTTCTAAAAAAATTAAAGGTATAAAAAAGAAATCTGGATCTGAGGGATTACTGTTATCTAAAACAGCGAATCTCATATTGTCATCTACTTCATCCGGAAGATTGTTAAGGTCGTAAGCTTCATCATTAATTGTTAGTATTTGCATTTTATTTCCAATCTATTTTCTCAACCTTGAACGGATACTTAGCTTCTTTATAAAACTTTTTTCTCTCTGTAAGGTGTTTCTTTGCGTATTTGCAGGTGCTTGTGATATCCCATATTTCGACGAAGTCCTTGTCTGCTGCTTTCCGAATTCCTCGTCCAATACTTTGTATAACCCTAACAAAGCTTTTTCCGGGCTCCAAAAGAACCAGATTAAAAATCCTAGGGATATTAATACCCACAGCGGCCACACCGTAAGTCGCCACAATAATCTTGTTATCACTTGTTTTAATTTCATCATATTCTTCTTTTCTATCTTTTGTTTTTACTTCACCAGAAATAAAAACAGAATCTTCTAATTCGTTTACTAAAAATTTTCCAGAATCAATACGATTAACTAAAACTAGTGTGTTACCAGTTAGACTAATTGTCTTGATTAATTTACTAATGTATAGCATTCTATCTTCGTCAGTAACTAGGTATTTTGTTTCGTCTGCATAACTACCAAATTCTGGAAGATCAATTAGTTGAATAACGTTTACTTGACAGTTGCTTAACACTCCCTTTTCTTGTAATTCATGTGCTTTGATACCGCCAACTACAGGACCTATGCTGGCAAAAATTTGTTCACTTTCAAATTGTTCCTTTGGAACTGTCCCCGTTAATCCCCAACGTATACACGCATTATTTAGGTTCTGTGTTAATAATTTTTTAAGTACATCAGCTTTTGCCATGTGTACTTCGTCTACAATGACTGTCTTGACTTCGTCTAAAAATTCTGCCAATGTTAATAAATCGTGTTCTTGATTTTTACTTTTTTTATCTAAAATGTTTAAACTTTGCCATGTGCATATTGTATGAGTCTTACCTAAGTCTTTTCGATCTCCGTAATATACACCTACGTCTAATCCTACGTTAACAAAGTCTTCTTCTGTTTGTTCTACAAGACTTTTATTAGGTACAATAGTAATTGTTCGACCAAGTGATTCACACAATTGACTAAGAGTCGCTGTAGTAATAGTTTTGCCAGCACCAGTTGCAATCTCTTGTAAACTTTGTGGATTTTCTAAAAATGTGTTAATAGCATCAACTTGATAGTCACGTAATAAAATAGGTTTACCTGCATCTGGGTGTCCCTTTGGCCAGACTTTTCCTTGATCGGCCCAGTATGTTTCTGTTACCTTAGTGAATGCTAGATTAGCTGGCTGTCGTTCGTCCTCAACCTCGCTAATATCTATATTAAAGTTTGATAATACTTCGACTATTTTTTCTAATTGATTAAGATAGCCTGATCCGCCAATACCAAATAAACTTACAGATCCGTCCCAACGTCCTAAGCGGTATGAAGGTCGATATCTTGCAGTAGGGTCTTCATACTTAAATGTATTTGCCAGTTTACGTCTTGCTTCAATTGGCAACCCTTCTAACTTGATATTCACCTCATCTTTGATAATTAATTTGCATGATGTCATATAAAAACATTATATTACTTTTTTTGTAATAAGTCAAATCTTTAATCTTAAAATTGGTAAGCCTTGAGCTATTTCTTCCGTAGTCCATTCGGTATGACAAAACTTTTCTAACCATTCATCTCTTCTTGGTCTTATTGGATTTACTACAGTTGAAAGATCTAAGTTCCCTACTGGAGCAGCTAGACTAGTACTGTCAACAAATGCCGGAACTCCATTGATAATACTTAAAATTCCAGTGTTCGATGAGGGGTTTATCACTGCCCATGCGTTTTTTAGATCCTGATCAAAATTAAAGTCATCATAGGTACCTGATATTTTCTTAGGCAAATTTATTTTTACATCTTTGTAAGAAAAATTTGCAGCCCAATGCCAGTCACGGGGATGAGGTCTCACTACAATAGGCATATCTGTATATTGTTTGACCTCTGAAATAGTGTTTCTTAACCAAATTTCAGGGTTGGGAAATTTTTTCCATTGTTCACTTTTAGTATGTTGACCACAAATTAAAATATATTTTCCATTCATGGTCCATGCCAATAATTTTATCCCTAGTTGTTTTGATCTATTAGGTATAAGATCCTGAGAGTCACCAAAAAATCCTAAATTATTCACATGATCGAGGCCTACTCTCCATGTTCGGCCTCGATCAATACATCCCACTTCTAAAACAATAATTTTTTTTCCTATTTTTTTTGCCTGATTCCAAACTTCTAAATTAGAACGCATCCTACCGTGCCATAACACTGACCATATCACATAGTAATCTGCTGAAAAATCGTGGTATGTCACAGTATGACCTAGTTTTTTTGCACCAATAGCAAAGGCTTCAAACACTGACTTTGAGTTCAATGCACCGTATTGATTAAAAATTGAGATAGTCGCCATAAACTAAATATTATAATAGTATTTAATGGGGATTCCATGCCAAAATATGCGGTTGTAACAACTTTTCACGCCAAAGGATACGAGCAATATGCTCAAAAATTTATAAAAACGTATCTTCAATCCTGGCCACAATCTGTAACTCTTTATGTGTATACTGAGGATTGTGAAATTGTTGAAACTGCACCAAATTTAGTAATTAGAGACCTACACCTATCCAGTCTGCCATTGGTGAATTTTAAAAATAAATGGAAAAATGTGCCAAAAGCAAACGGTGATGTTTCAAAAGATCCAATACGAAGCCGAAGACGAGACGCCGGTAAGGGATTTAAGTGGGACGCAGTAAGATTTGCTCATAAAGTATATAGTATTTTTCATTGTGCCGAAAATTGTGATGCTGAAATTTTAATCTGGATGGATGCAGATATGGTATGTCATACTCCCATTGCAGAAACTATGATTAATTCCTTGATTCCACATTCAATTGACCTAGGCTTCCTTGGTAGAGAAGGAAAATTTAGTGAGTGCGGATTATACTCCATGAACTTGACCAGCGAACGTACTAAAAAGTTCTTAAGAAATTTTCAAAAGTACTACGATGATGCAGAAAATGGAATTTTTACCTTGGACGAGTGGCATGATAGTTTTGTTTTTGATGCTGTGAGAAATTTACAACCTCTTGTTGAAATAAATTGGGCAAAAGGTATTATAAAAGGAGAAGGTCATCCGTTAATTAATAGTGCATGGGGAGCATATCTTGATCATCTTAAAGGAAAACGTAAAGAATACGGTAAAAGTTTAAAAGATGACCTAGTAGTAAGTAGAAATGAGGTATATTGGCGATGAAAAGTTTTATAATTTGTCTTAGTAAGATTGAATCTTCTCTTACTACTGCAAATAATCTCAAAAAACAATTAGATGAATTTAAAATGCCGGCAGAACTGTTTGAAGGTACCTACGGCACTGATGCAGTAGAAATGATGAGTAAAGAAAATAGGAAGGTACACCCATTTGGAATTAAAGGTCCTAACCCTAGACCCACAGTAGTGGAAGATTCAGAAAAAGAAGATAGAAAAATAGCAGTTCCGGGCGTGATGGGATGTTTTTACAGTCATTTTAGACTTTGGTGGGAATGTATAAAATTAAATGAACCTATATTGATATTTGAAGATGATATAGTATTAACAAGACCGTATATTCCTGTTGATTTTAAAGATGTTCTTGTAGTGGCATTAGGTCATCCTACAAAAAGTGAAAGATTTTTACCTTACTTACATGACCCAACCGGTGTTCCCCAGGCATGTGAATATAGTTTAGCATCTATGCCAGGATGTTGCGGATATGCTATTAAACCAGCTGCTGCTAGAAAGCTTGTGCATACATATACGAATACATATTTGCCGGCAGATAATGCTATCAATCAACATCATGTAACAATACAAATTCATAATCACATCATGGGAATAGCACTAATTAAAAAAGACGGTAAGCAAAGTCTTACTAGAACAAAATTTTGGGAAACTTATAATAATGATTAATATAGATTGGGAATCTAAAACTAGAGTAGAATTGCTGTTACATTTAATTCAAAAAAATTCTTATTCAAGTTATTTAGAAATAGGATGTGATAAAAATCAAGTTTTTAATAAAATTCATCTTGAAAATAAAGAGGGGGTTGATCCTAATAGAGGAGGAACTCTTAGGATGACTAGCGATGAGTTTTTTAATAACGATTTTAGAAAGTGGGATTTAATTTTTATTGATGGTCTTCACGAATATCAGCAAGTTTCAAAAGATGTTTTAAATGCTCTAGATAGATTAAATGACAATGGAACCATTGTCATCCATGATATGTTGCCTACAACACCTTCTCAAGCAACACATAGACCAACTGAACGATATTGGTTAGGTGATGTTTGGCGATTAGGATTTGATTTAATGGAAAGGTCTGATATTAAATTTAATATTTTTAAATTTGACTTTGGTTGCGGAATCATAACTAAATCTCCGCAAAATTCTTCTTTAGTTGTTGGGAAAAACGAAACTTGGGAGTTTTACGAACAGAATTATCTAAAACTTCCTTTAATTACTTTTAATGAATATTTTAATCATGCATCAATCTAGTCTTAATAATATGAAAAAAATGTTAGATACGATTCTAACAAAAGAATTTACTAACCAACCTAGAAAAATTTTAGATTATGGCGGTCGACGAATAGACGGGCATGATTCTTATTTTTCTTTATTAAAAGACATACCCAACTTAACATATGTTAGTGTTGATATAGAAGCAGGTGAGGGTGTAGATCTAGTTATGTCAGATCCATATAGATGTCAACTTGATGATCAAACAGTTGACATTATTATTACAGGACAAATGTTTGAACATTGTGAATTTTTCTGGTTAACTATTCAAGATATGGCAAGATTATTAAGGCCAGGAGGTTATGTGTGTGCTATTACTCCATCCGCTGGACCTGTACATAGATATCCTGTTGATTGTTGGCGGTTTTATCCTGATTCATATTCTGCTCTTGCTAAATGGGCCAAATTAGAACTTGTTGATTCGTGGCATGACTTATCCGGTAAATGGTGCGACCAAGTAGGCCTACTAAGAAAACCTTTATGATTAGTATTTTAACGCCGAGTAGAAGCAGACCTCAGTTAGCTAAGAGGATGTATGATTCTGCTAAGAAATTTGCAAGTCAAGAAATAGAAATTTTGTTTTTTCTTAATGAAGACGATCCTTTATTACAAGATTATATTTCTTTTCTAAAGGATGGCGAATATTTAATAGGTCCAAATCAAAGCACCTGTTATAGTTGGAATCTTATGGCAAAACAAGCTAAACATGATATTTTGTTTTTAGTAGGTGACGATGCCCAGTTTGAAACATTGTCGTGGGATAAAAAAATACTTGATGCATTTAATCTTTATCCTGACAAAATAGCATGTATCTATCCTAAAGTTCCTACGTTAGGAAAAAATAAATGCCCGCATTTTTGTCTACATAAAGACTGGATTCGTGTATTGGGTTATTATTTGCCTCCGCATTTTTATCATTGGTATGTAGATACCTGGATTAGAGCACTAGCACAGGCTGTAGGTAGATTTCATTGTCTTTTTGATTTTGAAATGCCAATAGAAGCAATTAAAGATAATGTTTCTAAATCATATCACAATTCTTGGATGAGGGAACGCGACGACTGGATGTGGGAAGTAACTTCTAGGCACCGTGCTTCTGACATTGAAGCATTGACTAGTTACATTCAATCTTTTAAGAAATAAATTTTTTCATATGTGACCAACATTCACCAGATTTTAATTCATCAAAATTCCAGTGGAACATAGATAATCTTTCAACCCAAGATTGACGATCGTATAAGATTGGATTTTCAATACTAGATATTTTTATATTAGCTATCTCTTTACATTGGCTTTTTTCAATATCAGTGATAAAAATAGGAACACCCTCTATAGCTGCTCCTACCGAAGGGCTAGAATTATGATTAACTGCTGCCCAACAATTTTTTAAATCATCTACTAAATTTTTATTGTGGCTTAATCGAACACGTTTTGACCATTTGATCTTACACTGTGGATTATTTGGATCTAGGTAATGCTTTGCAGCCTTGTCGCCTGGGTGAGATCTAACAACGATTGGCCGGTCTGTAACTTTTCTTAAATCGTGGATAACACTGTTGACCCATTCTTGAATATCATAGGTTCCCATGCTCCAGCCGCCATTTCTTTGCAACATCAATAGAATATGATCGCCATTAGATCTATAATCTTTAAGATTTAAATCTAAATTTTTACTAATTTTTTTCCAGCGAGTTGGATCAATAACATTGTCACAGTAAATTCCAGTATTTGGAAACACACCATTGAAGCTATATCTCAAATAATGCAAAGGATTGGTAGTATTTGCATATAAAAACAAATTGCTGTCTACTGCTACAACATATTTTCCAAATCTCTGAGAATTATTAATAACATTATATCTTAGTAGTAAATGATTATTAGTATTAGGTTTTTGATCAACCCAGCCTTGAATTACAGACACGTCAGCATTAACACAGTTAAGAGATCTTACATCTACAACTGTATCGCCTACTGCTCTAACTCCTTGTCCGTAAAAATTTAACAAATCAACTTTTTCTTGATTTTTTAAATTAGGTACAGAACTATGATATATTGCTACATTCATAATAACAAATTAATTTGCTTCCAGTAGTTTTCAGTTGCAGAAATACATTCATTTAGTGCATTAACATTAGGTTCTATACTTTCCACAACATCCTTCCAATTTTCCTTTTTTCCTAAAAATCTAGGCGGATGTTTCATTAAAAGAAATTTGTTACTCCATTGTCCAATAACAATTACTTTTTTACCTAATAATGTTCCCCAGTATGCACCGTGATAACTGTTTGTAAGAATAGTTTCGGCACTACCTAATAATTCAATTGTCTGTTCAATATTTGATCCACTATTTACAAAGCGAGGTATAGAATCGTCTCCGAAGTCTTTTATTAATTGTTTTTTATGTTCGAACCAAATAACTTTATTTTTAATGGTATGTTTTTTTCTCAAAGTTGGATGCATACAACTTGCACAAGGCACCCATTGGTGTTTCATATTTGTAAATACATCTCGAAGCCCGACAAGTTTAAAATTTAGTAGTCCAGTTGGATATTCAGGGCTTTGAGAATCTTCTGTAATTGGGCTATTGAATCCAGCACCCCATACAAATTTACTCATCTCTGGATATTCAATTTTTTGAAGATATTCGTGTAACAGATTTCTATATTTTTCCATAAATTCACTATGGTCTTGAGCATAATTAGAATTTTTTAAATTCCACGAATCAAGCCACATTCTTTCTAATTCTAATCTATCTGCAGGATATAATATTTCTTTAAAAATATTTCCTATGAACTCGTTATTAAGAAGACCTCCGCCGCCAACAATTAATGGAATATTAGGATCTATATACGACTCTGATATTTTTGTTACATCGACTACATTATATTCATCATCTTTTAAAAAATATTGTAGAGGATTACTTGCCATGTCTCCTACATTATTGTTATCAACGCGATGGGCCACTGTAAATTTTATTTTAGACATTAATTATGCTCCAGGCTTTTCCAGTAATTATTTCATTATCAGTAAATTGATTGTACGTCAATGTTCGCTTCCAGTGCTCAACTAAATGATCATCTGGATAATATGGGGTTTCTATTTTAGAAATGTCTGATAGAGATACGATACCTGCTGCACTTGGCGCCAAGACAAAAGATGGTATCCCGTATGCTACTGCTTCTACTGCTGCTATACTATTATATGTTACTACTGCAAATACATCTTGATTAAATGCATCGTATATAGTATTTTTTCTTACTCTTTCTGATCGAGAAGATTTTTCTCTAATTATGATTTGCTTATCTGTATATTTTTTAATTTCATTAATAGTGTCATTCAGCCATTGAGTTTTATCAATTTCGTAATATTTACAAGGTTTTTCAGAAGGCGCTACTAATAAAATATTTTTACCGGTTGTTTTCCATCCTTTCCAAATTAATTGGGGATCAGATTTTTCTAAGATATTAAGTCTGTCTCGTGAATAGGAAAACGACACATTACAATTTTGAAGATTATTTTTAATTATCCTATGCCATTTTTTAATTCCTAGGGGATTTCCTGGACTAGGATAATTTCCAAAATAACCAGTATCTATATAATAGAAAGGTCTGCCGATGTTAAAACATTCTTCTATATATTTTTTCTTTAATATACCCCTAAACGCCAAAGGAATATCTTTTTTATCAAAGTCTTTAGTTACAGAACCTTTAGTTGATTTTATAAAATGGTCTAAAACTAAATTCATTTGATATTAATTTGTTGGCAGTATTCTGTAAAAATTCTTTCTCGATGCCACTCTTCTGACATTGGAGTATCTGCAAATTCGTGAAAACAAGGAGTACCTAGTGTATAATGAAGTAATTTTGCATCAGGATTTGTACCGTATTCATCCGGTAACCAATTCCATTCTTTTGGCAACTCTCCTATTCTTGAATCATCTAGCCAAGTAAATCGATGGAGTTCTGCACCTGTAGCTTGCATAACAAACTCAGGAGTTAATTTTCTGTTAGGAAAACTATTGCAATTCCACAAAATTACACTTGACCAATTTTTTCTAGGATAATCTTCGTTCTTAGAGCCAAGATACTTTTCCTTCATCTTAGTTTTATAATCGTGTTTTACAACCATTACATCACATCCTATAGACTGTGCATCCCATAGTTCTGCAATGTCGCCTCGAACAATCATGTCTCCATCTATGAATATTGCCCAGCCTTGCCATTGCATTAAATATGGAACTAAAAATCTTGTATAGATAAAATGATTACTTCCGTCGTTATGCGTTTCTGTATAGTCTTTAAACATATTAAGAGCTACTGGAATCAATGCTACGGGTCTAGAAGAATTTCTAATTATACTATTAGCGCATGTATGATATGCAATTGCCTCTCTAGGATCATACCCTATGAAAACCGGAATAATATCTCTCATTTTCTTTCTATATCTTCCTCAGTACAGATACTACCGTACTGTATTTCAACAATTTTCAAAGGCTCATTTGATGGATTACATAATTGATGCCATTGAGATGTGTTTATGTGCAAACTTTGATGCTTATGATACACTCCTAAAAATTCATAATCTGAACTTCTATTTACAGTGTATACTTCAGCAGTGCCCTCTATAATAAACCAATGTTCTGCTCTATTTTCATGACGTTGCATACTTAATGATTGTCCAGGCTCAACTGTTAATTCTTTAACCTTAACTTCTTGGCCGCTTTCATGAAGAACTCGATAGTACCCCCATGGACGTTTTGTTTTTGGGGACTTCCACTCTTGTAATATCCAACTGCTTGAATTTTTTTTATTATCTCCGCCAACACCAAATTGAAATTCTAGATTATCGTCAATAATATCCATTTCTGGAATATTAGACAATGTTCGATCTCCGCCATTGACAAAAATAATTTTATCTTCTGGAAATTGTTGTCTAAGTTTTAAGATGGCATCTTTTGCACTACCGTCAGTGTCGTCAAACTCTATAGTGTAATCTACGGCAAAAAGCCCTGATACAACTGCTTGTCTTTCTTCAAAAGGCATAAAAGGTGTACCTTTTTTTCTAGTAAGCCAAGCATCAGAATTTAAGCCAACTACTAACATGTCGCCAAACTCACAGGCAGCTTCAAGATATTTTATGTGGCCGGAATGTAGAGGATCAAACCCTCCTGTAGCTAATGTAATTCTTTTCATATGTTTAAAATTATAAAATACGGTAATATTTATCTACGCAGTTAACTATAAATGCTGATATGAAAAGAATCGTTCAGATTTTATTAGAC